>Ga0187784_10001069_pt1 | contig 21346 bp, 20 predicted proteins | sample 1015_SJ02_MP15_2_FD_132964 | JGI IMG/M metagenome (GOLD analysis project Ga0187784, IMG submission 132964) | Tropical peat soil microbial communities from peatlands in Department of Meta, Colombia - 1015_SJ02_MP15_20_MG | ecosystem: Environmental > Terrestrial > Soil > Wetlands > Peat | place...
ACTCCGGCAACGGCGACATTGAGATAGACGTCGAAGGGCACCGCCGAATCTCGGGTTCAAGCCGCGTGCGCCGCCAGCTGCACCCTTATATCCATCATCCTGAGCTGCGAGCCAACGCTTAAAGCCCCGCCGCCGGGCGTCGGTATTGTCAACTCCGCAGGGCGTTTTGCCCGAGACGGCTTACTCATCGCGCCGCCTCAACCGCGGCCTTGGTATGGAGGCAGAGGCCATTCCGGTCTGCCATTCGCGGCTTCCTTCGGTGCCAGCGTCACCAGCTTGCCGCCGCGGTTCTGAAATGCGGCGCCGCGCACTCTGTCGTTCTGACCTTTGGCGTCAAATTGGATGCCGGGCCCGACGCTGGCATTGTCGGTGATGTTGGTGGAGCGCACGGCGTCGGCCAGCGCCTTCGGATCGGTCGAACCGGCGCGCTTATAGGCATCGGCGGCAACCAGCAGAGCTTCGAATGTAAAGACGTGATCGGTGTTCAGATTGACGCCCGGATGCGTTTTGGCGAGCTCGGCCTCGAGCGCCTGACTGAGCTTCTTGTGCGGATCGTACCAGGGTGAGAACGTTATCGGGCCGTCGGACAGCTTGCCCAAGGTTCTCAGATACTGATCCTCGTACCAGCCCGGACCCATGCTCATGATCGCCTGCGGTGTCCAGCGCTGCTTGACCAGCTCCCGCGTCAACAACATCGCGTCATTGAGGCGGCTCACGACGAGCAGGGCGTCGGCATTGGTCGCTTTGGCCTTGGTCACTTCGACGGACAGATCGCGCGCCGCCGGATCGTAGGCGATCTCCTCGGCGATGGTATAGGGCATGTCGAATTTCTGCATGACCGTGCCGATCGCCTTGGCCATCGCCGTGCCGTAGGTGTCGTTGATGTGCAGGAAGACGACGCTCTTGGGCGCTGCTCCAGACAGCGCAAAGATCTCCTTCTGATCCGTAAAGGCATCGCGCAGGATCATGACCGCGGTGGGAAAATTCCTGAACACGAACTTGTAGCCTTGTTCGGTGATGGCGGGCGAGGCGGCGATGTTGATGACGAGCGGAATACCCTTTTGCTCGGCGGTCTGTGCAATCGCCGTGGTCTGGCCGGAATCGAAGGCGCCGACCAGCATTTGCGCGCCCTCGCTGATCAGTTTCTCCGCCCGCGCCCGTGCCGTATCGACGTTCGATTCGGTGTCGCCGCTCATGATCGTCAGATCGGGCAGTCCCATCGATTTCAGGATCGGCGAGGCAATATCGACCGTGTAGTGGCAATCCTGTCCGATGCCGGCTTGCAGGCCCGAAAGCGGCAGCAGGAGACCGACTTTCAGCGGCCCACCCTCCGCGCGCAAGATAGCGGGCGCGGCGCAACTCGCGACGCTGGCGGCAACGCCGGCGAGCACGCGGCGGCGACCGACCTGCATGTGAATCCGTGTCATCCGGTACCCCCTCTGGACTTGTGGAATCTACGAGGTCATCCGCGCGGGGGCAACGCGATCATGTCCGCAGCAGCTCGGCGGTCGCCGCGGCAATACGCAGCAGCCGATGGTCCTGCCCGTTGCGCGCGATCAGCATCAATCCGACCGGCAGCGAAGCCGGTAGCGGCAGCGAGATGGCGCACAGGTCGAAGAAATTGACGATCGTGGTGTTGCGGCGGAGCGCCAGGTTGCGCTGGACGAACATCTTGGCGTCGGCGACTTCGGCGATTGTCGGCGCCACGATCGGCGTCGTCGGCATCACCAGAACGTCGAGAAACGCGAGCCGTGCATCCATGGCGCGCACGAGCCGCTCACGCTCACGCATGATCTCGATGTAGTCGCCGGCCAGCACCGTGCCGCCGCGCTCGATGCGCGCGCGCACGTTCGGGTCCACGTCGGCGGCGCGCCGGTGCATTCGGTCACGATGAATGGCGAAGGCCTCGGCCGCTATGATGCCTCCCCGGGCATCGATCGCCGCCATGCCGTCCAGGAGTTCAAGCGTTTCGCGCGTGACCCGCACGCCGGCGCCGTCCAGCCGCCTGACGGCAGCCGCAAACGCGGTCGCCACCGTGTCGTCCAACCCCTCGAGCGGCACCCCCTCGACGATCCCGAAGCGCAGGCCCGCGAGGGCGGTCGGCGCGGGCGGCACGAAATCCTCGCCGGCCATGACGGCGTCGGCCTTGGCGCAGTCGGCGACGCTGTGGGCGAGCGGGCCGATCGAGTCGAGGCTGAAGCTCAGCGGGAACGCGCCTTCAGTGGGGATACGCCGCCGACTCGGCTTGAAGCCGACGATGCCACACAAAGCCGCCGGAATCCGAACCGAGCCGCCGGTGTCGCTGCCGATCGCAATCTCGCACATGTTGTCCGCCACCGCGACGGCGGCGCCGGCCGACGAGCCGCCGGGCACGCGCGCCCGGTCGCGCGGATTGCCCGGCGTGCCGAAATGCGGATTGGCGCCGACGGCGGAAAAAGCGAATTCGGTCATGCTCGTCTTGGCGACGATCACAGCGCCGCAAGCGCGCAGCCTGCGCACGATGACGGCGTCGGCTTTGGCCGGCGCCGCCTCCTCGGCGAGGATCTTCGAGCCGGCGCGCGTCGGCTCTCCGGCGACATCGAATAGTTCCTTGACGGTCACGATAGTACCGTCGAGTGGGCCGAGCGACACTCCGACGGCCGCCCGCGCGTCGGCCGCGTCGGCCGCGGCGCGCGCCGCTTCCGAGTAAACGACCGGGCATGTTCGCGCGCCCTCTCCGTCGGGTGCGGCGATGCGGACCAGGGCGTGTTCGAGACGGTCGCGGCAGGAAAGAGGTTTCATGCGAGTGGCCTGCAGTGGGAAGCGATGGAGGCGAGGGGAAGCGATGAGGTGTTCGCATCCATCCTATACGCAAGCCCGCGTCAATGAAAACGTGCGGTGACTTGCAAACGAACAGGTGTTGCGGCGTATTTGCCGCCGTTGCAGGCTGTATTCCGATATCCTCCCGGCAACGACTGCGGGTAACGGCCTTGCGCCGTCGCCGCGGCCCGTTGGGGAATGACGCGTGAGGATCGCATGCCCGACGTGAAGCCTTCTGTCTGTTTCATCGGCTTTGGCGAGGCGGGCCAGGCGCTCGCGTCCGGTTTGCGCGAGGCGGGCGTCGACCGTCTATCGGCGTGGGACGTCTTGTTCCCGCAAGCGGAAGGTGAACGGCTCAGGCGCGCCGGCGAGGCGAACGGCGTGCGCTGCGCCGGCAGCGCCGCAGAGGCGGTGCGGCAGGCCGATGTGATCGTATCCGCGGTGACTGCGTCCGCAAGCATCGAGGCGGCGCAATCGGTCAAAGCGCATGCCGCCGGCGCGCCGTTCTTCCTCGACATCAACTCGGTTTCGCCCGGGCGCAAGCAGGACACCGCAAAGCTGCTCGGCGATTGCGTGCGCTACGTCGACGTCGCGGTACTTGGTCCCATTCATCCGGCGCGGCATCAAACGCCGATGCTGCTCGCCGGCGCGCACGCTGCCGCAGTCCTGCCGCTGCTCGCCGGCTTGACGATGCGCGTAACGGTCGCCGGCGCCCAAGTCGGCGCAGCCGCCGCCATCAAGATGGTGCGCAGCGTGATGATCAAGGGGATCGAGGCGCTGACCTTCGAGTGCTTCGTGGCCGCCGCGCGCGCCGGCGTCGTCGATGAGGTCGCCGCCTCGCTGAAGAACAACTATCCGGGGCTCGATTGGTCGAAGGCGATCCCCTACAACCTGGAACGTATGGCGCGCCATGGCGAGCGGCGCGCGGCCGAAATGGAAGAGGTCGCCGATACGCTACGCGAGCTCGGCGTCGAGCCGCTGATGACATCGGCCACCGTCAGGCGCCAACGCCAGATGGGCCGCATCGGCGGCCAGCACGCGGTGCGTGGCGTCCTCGACAAGGACCGCGCGGCCATGCTCAGCGCCATCAGCGCCGCAACGCGCGACTCGCATTGATTTTCGTTGACGCCGCAGCGGGGGCGGCCGTCGCGGTTTGGCGCTTCAAATCGTCTGTTTCGTCGTGCTAGTGTCTCGACGCTATATTCCGGTAATCCTAACGAGGGGGGTCCGTGATGAGCGGCTTTCGAGTGAGCGTGCTGCGCGTCTGCGCGTTCTATGTCGCCGTGGCGGCCATTGCGGCCGGCGCGATCATTATTCTGGCCGGCGATCATGCGCAGGCTGCGTGGTGTCCCGGCTGGATGGAGCAGTACTGCGTCGTCAAAAAGGGCGGCTTCCCGTTTACCGCGTGGACCAAACCCTGCTTTGCCAAGGAGGAGGGCATGCACATCCTCTACCGAGGTGTATGCCGCGGCGTATATTGACGGGGTGGCCGCGGTGCGCGTGAGCCTGACCGCGCACCCCGGCTAATCCGGCCACAGCCTGACGCCGGGCGATTCGATTCGTCGGGTGTATCGCGGGTTCAACCGCGGCGGCGGATGGTGTCGGCGAGGAATGCGAACGACGCTTTGGGGGTGCGCTTCTGGCTGGCGAAATCGACGTGAACGACGCCGAAACGGCGGCTGAAGCCCTCTGCCCATTCGAAGTTGTCGGTCAACGACCAAACGAAGTAGCCGCGCAGCTTGACGCCGTCGGCGATAGCGCGACGGGCGGCCGCAAGATGCTCGCGCAAGAATTCCACGCGATCGTCGTCGCGAATTGTGCCGTCGGCAGGGACGTGGTCTTCGAAGCAGGCGCCGTTCTCGGTGATGTAGAACTCGCGATCGCCGTAACGGCTGCGCAGGCTCGTCAGCTCCTCATAGAGCCCGTCCGGAGTGATCGGCCAGCCCATGGCGGTGAAGCGCGTGCCGGAGGGAACCGAACCCCACCATGCGCCGAACAGGCTTTCCGGTGCATGGGCGATATGCATGCGATTGTAGTAATTGACGCCGAGAAAATCGATCGATTGCCGTATGGTGGCGAGGTCGCCGTCCGCAATCAGCGCGGCAAAATCATCGGCGACCGGAGCGGGATAGGAGCCTTTGATCAGCGGATCGATGAAGGCGCCGTTCCAGAACGCGTCAAATCGCTCGGCGGCGCGGCGATCCTCGGCCCGGTCCGATGACGGCCGCACCGGCTGCAGATTGATCACCGTGCCGAGGCGAAGATCGGTCAGTTCCGCACGCAACGCCTTCATGGCGCGGCCCTGCGCCAGGTTCTGGTGGTGCATCGCCGCGAGCATATTGGGCAGACCGGTGACGCCCGGCGCGTGGCTGCCGACGCCGTAACCGAACAGCGCGTGCACATTGGGCTCGTTGAACATCGCCCAATGCTTGACGCGATCGCCCAGACGCCGGGCCGTGATACGCGCGTATTCGGCGAACTTCTCCACAATGTCGCGGTTGACCCAGCCGCCCTCGTCTTGCAGCGCCTGCGGCAGGTCCCAGTGGTAGAGGCACAGCCACGGCGTGATGCCATGGGCGAGGAGCCCATCGACCAGCCGGTCGTAAAAATCGAGACCGCGCTCTTCCACCTTGCCGGTACCCGCCGGCAGGATGCGCGGCCACGCCGTCGAGAATCGATACGCCGAGAATCCGCCGCGCGCGAGCAAGGCCACGTCCTCGCGCCAGCGGTGATAGTGGTCGCACGCCACATCGCCGGTGTCGCCGCCCTTGATCCGCCCGGCCGTATGCGAAAACGTATCCCAGATGCTTTTACCGCGGCCGTCCTCGTTGACCGCGCCTTCGATCTGATAGCTCGACGTGGAGGCACCCCACACGAAGTCGGCAGGAAACCCGCCTTCCTCGGCAGAGGCGCTGCGCGGTCCGGCCGCGACCGGTGAGCCGATCAGTCCCATGAGCCAAGGGAGCAGCTTCCGGCGCGACATTGTCAACATCTCACCGCAGCCTCCTTCGTTTCCCGGTTGCACGGGCCGGCAGCGTTGGCCGTTTCGCCCGAACGCGCCGCGTCGGCGCCGCGCCGCTCGCTTGCAGCCGGGTCGTCCAATATTCCCAGGTCCGGGTCACGACGTTGGGCTGCAGACTGAGCGTGCCGGCACGCTCGATCTCACCGCGATGCAGCGGTTCCGCCGCGACCAGCATGATCGCGCGCAGCTGATACTCGGCGTTCTGGCACAAAAAGATTGCGCGTGACACCAGTTCGCGCAGCCCGCCGCCGACGACGGTGGCCCCGTGGCGCTTCATCAGCACCACCGAGGCCGGGCCCAGCGCGCGCGCGAGCGAACGCCCTTCCTCTGCGCTCGCGACCAAAAGGTTGGTATCGCCGAACTCGTCGCGCTGGTCCCAGAACGGAACGTTCTCCCCGATCGCGGCGCCGAGATGAAAGACCGGTACGACGGCTTTGCCGGCGACGCAGAATGGCAGGACCGCCGGCGAGTGGTGGTGACAAACCGCCATGACATCCGCGCGCGCCGCATAAATGCAGCCGTGAATGACGCGTTCCGAATAGAGCGCTGCGCTGGTCGGCCGCACTGGTGCGGAATCGAGCGTGTATTGGAGGATGTCGCCCGGCTCGACCAGCAGCGGCGCGCGCGAGCGCGACAGCAGATAACGCCGCGGATCGCGCGGGTGACGCACGCTCACATGCCCGAAGGCGTCGAGGACGCCTTCATGAGCGAGAATGCGGTTCGCCAGCGCGAGGTCCTCGACGAGATCGGTCAGGCTGTCCGGCACGGCAGGCCCTCATTTTTGGACGTCAGGCACGCGAGGCCGCTCTTAACCAGTCGAAAATGACCTTGTCGCGTCGATTGGTGGCAACCGGCAGGTCGGCCGCTTTCCGAGCAAAGCAATCATTGCCGCGAGTTGCAAGGTTGAATAGCGTGCCCTCTGCGGCATCGGCCTGCGGTTTTCAGTACACACAGTCGCCGCAGCGGAGAGGACGGCGGAGAATGAAGCTCAAAACGCTGACAAGTCGCACCTGGGGAAACGTCGGCTACTATCTGTCTTTTGCCGGCACCCGCAACCAAATATCCGCACCAAAGCTGGTATCGCACGCGGAATGGCTCGGCTATCTGGAACGGGCGTTCAACAAAGACGGAGTGAGAGTCCTCGAGTTGGGCGCCCGGGCGGAGAGTGGCGCGGTTCGCCGGCCGCATTTTTCCCATGCGAAGTATGTCGGCTTTGATTTCTACGCCGGACCGAATGTCGATGTCGTCGGCGATGCGCACCGGCTTTCGAGCTATTTCAATACGGATGAAAAGTTTGATCTCATCTTCAGCACGGCCGTGTTCGAGCACCTCTACATGCCATGGGTCGTTGCGCACGAAATTCAGAAAATGCTCAAGGAGGGCGGTTACGTCTTCATTGAGACGCACTTCTCATATTGCTCCCACGAACGGCCCTGGCATTTCTTTCAATTTTCCGACGCCGGGTTGCGCTCGTTGTTCAACAGCGCGCTGGGCTTTCAACTGGTGGACAGCGGCATGTGCAATCCGATGCGCGGCTATTTCAGCGGACAGGCGGACGAATACCTCAGATTCAGGCCGATAAACGAGCTGTATTGCCACAGCGCAATTCTTTGCAAGAAAACCCGCGAGGTGCCGGATTTCGAATGGAGCAAATGCTCCATGGACGACCTCGTCGAGGGCTCGCGCTATCCGCTGCCGGGAGAGCACGGCGCAGAGGCCTTTTCCGACTGCGTGGGCCGAACCGGAAGGGCTGGCGCGACTTGGAGTCGCCGATGACCTCAGCGTGGCCCGCGCGGCGAACCCAAGCTCCGCGTCAGTACGAGCGTGGCATGCCGAGCACGTGCTCGCCCAGATAAGCGAGGATGAGATTGGTCGAGATCGGCGCGATCTGCATGAGGCGCGTTTCCCGCCATTTGCGCTCGACATCGTATTCCTTGGCGAAACCGAAACCGCCATGGGTTTGCATTGCCGCTTCCGCCGCGTGCCAGGCGGCCTCGGAGGCGAGGAGCTTCGCCATATTGGCCTCGGCTCCGCATGGCCGGCCGGCCTGGAACAGGGCGGCGGCCTTGTGCACCATCAGCGCTGCCGCCTCGGTCTCCGCGTAGGCGCGCGCGATCGGAAACTGCACCGCCTGGTTCTGGCCGATCGGACGGTCGAACACCACGCGCTCGCCGGCATATTTTGATGCGGTGCGGATGAACCAGCGAGCATCGCCGATCGCTTCCGAGGCGACCAGCACGCGCTCGGCGTTCATGCTGTCGAGGATGTAGCGGAAACCCTGGCCTTCCTCGCCGATCAGGTTCTCGACCGGCACTTCCAGGTTGTCGAAGAAGACTTCGGTCGTGTTGTGATTGATCATCGCCTTCAACGGCCGGATTTTCAGCCCGCGCTCCAATGAGGCGCGGATGTCGACGAGAAATACCGACAAGCCCTCCGACCGACGCGCGACCCGATCGATCGGCGTGGTGCGCGCGAGCAGCAGCATCAGATCGGAGTGCAGCGCGCGCGAGGTCCACACCTTCTGCCCGTTGACCACATAGGTGTCGCCGCGGCGTTCGGCGCGGGTTTTCAGCCTGGTGGTATCGGAGCCCGTCGTCGGCTCGGTGACGGCAAAGGCCTGCAGCCGCTGACGGCCGGCGGCGATTTCCGGCAAGTATTTGCGCTTCTGCTCGGCGTTGCCGTGCCGCAGCAGAGTGCCCATGATGTACATCTGGGCATGACAGGCGCCGGCATTGCAGCCCGACGCGTGTATTTCCTCGAGAATGGCCGAAGCCGCGCGCAGTGGCAGGCCCGAACCGCCATATTCGTGCGGAATGAGTGCGCCGAGAAATCCGGAAGCCGTCAGCGCGTCGACGAATTCGCGTGGATAGGCCTCTCGTTCCTCGAGGCTCCGCCAATAGGAGCCCGGATATTGCGCGCAGATGCGCCCCACCGTCTCGCGGATTTCACCGAAGTCGGCATCGATGTCGAGAACGACTGAAGCCGCCGGATCAAGATGCTCGACTTTCGCATCCATCGCCCTTTTCCTCCCGCGGTGACGCCGGTAGGCGTCGATTAGGCTGCTGCGGCGCGGGCGGGAAAGCCCTTCGGCAGTTTCGCCCTGGCGATCGCACCCTGCAGCGCTACGCCAGGCAGCGAACGCTGCAGGATCGCCCGCACGGCGACCAGGCGGTCGATATCGACCCCGGTCCGCAGTCCCATCCCTTCCAGCATGAACACAAGATCTTCCATCACGATGTTGCCGGTTGCGCCTGGCGCGAACGGGCAGCCGCCGAGCCCGGCGAGACAGGCATCGAAGCGCCTCACGCCGGAATCGAGCGCCGCCAAGGCGTTGGCCAGACCGAGCCCGCGGGTGTCGTGGAAATGCGCGGCTAGCGGCAGGGGACTGACGGCGGACCCCACGGCCTTGAACACGCGCCGCACCGACGTCGGGTCGGCATAGCCGACGGTATCGGCGACGCTGATCTCGTCGGCGCCCGCTTCAGCCAGTGCGACGGCGTAGCGCACCACCTCGTCCTCGGAGATTCGTCCTTCGATCGTGCATCCGAGCGCGGTCGATAGCCCGCCGGCAAGCAACGGACGCCTCGACGCATCGAGGCCATTGATCAGCCTCGCGATGCCGGCGAAGTCGGCGAGCGAATCTTCGCGCGTGCGGCGTACGTTGGCGAGATTGTGCGACGCGCTCACCGACATCACGAAATTGAGCTTGTGCACGCCGGCAGCGATGCCGCGCTCGGCGCCCTTCAGATTGGGGATCAGCGCCGCGACGGTGAGCCCGTCGATCTGCAGCGCGCGCGCTGTGACCTCATTGGCGTCGACAAACTGTGGGATCACTTTCGGCGGCACGAACGAACAGACTTCGATCTCGGCCATGCCGGCGGCGGCCTCCGCGGTCAGCCACGCGAGCTTGTCCACGGTCGGCATGAACGCGGAAATGTTCTGGATACCGTCGCGCAGGCCGACCTCTCGAACGCTGACATCAATGCCCGGTTTCATCGCTATCCTCATAGACTCGGCGGCAGCGCGGATCAGCGTCCCTTGAACACTGGTTTGCGCCGCTCATTGAAGGCACGCACGCCTTCCAGGCGATCTTCGCTGCCGACCATGCGGTTGTATGCCTCGATCTCGTATAGGAGCGCGCTCTTCAAATCCATGTCGAGGCCGTGATGGATCGATTTTTTCGCCTGGCGGATCGATAACGGAGCGTTGGCCGCAATGCCGCGCGCGGTGGCGATGGCGTCGGCGACGACCTGATCCGGCTCGCAAACCCGGTTGACCAGGCCCCATTGCAACGCCTCTTCGGCTGCGAACGGCTTGCCGAGAAAGATGATTTCCTTGGCCCGGCGTTCGCCCACCGCCCGTGGCAGAAATTGCGTGCCACCGGCTCCGGGCATGATGCCGAGCGTCACCTCGGTCAATGCGAAGCGGGCGGTCTTGGCCGCATAGAAAAAGTCGCAGGCGAGCAGAATTTCGAGCCCGCCGCCGAACGCATGTCCGTTCGCGGCGCCGATCACCGGCACCGGGCAATCGAGCAGGGTCCAGTACTGCCGCTCGAAAATCTCGTGCTGGGCCTGCCACTGCTCATTGCTCATGCCGTGGCGTTCCTTCAGATCGCCGCCGGCACAGAAAGTACGGTTGCCGGATCCGGTCAGCACGACGGCGCGCACCGCGCCCGGCGACGCGACCAAACCCGACCACAGATCGAGCAGGTCTCGGCCCATCTGGGTGTTCATCGCATTGCTGACTTCCGGCCGATCCAGCGTCGCCAGCAATATATGGTGATCGACCTTTTCGGCACGCAGCGTGCTGTAGGTCCGGCTCATGCCTGCCGCACCTTTCGCGCCTGCGGGGCTTCGCCGCCTAGAATCTCCGCGTTGTGCGCACCCAGTTCCGGTGGAGAAAGCCGGAACGGCAACCGTTCCCCGTCGAACGACAGCGGCGACCCGATCAGCGAGAGCTTGCCGTCCGGGCTTTCCTGCAGGATGCCGAGCGCCTTGGTCTGCTCGTGCGCGAGCGCCTGATCGATGCTTTGCACCGGCGCGTTCGGCACGCCCGCGGCGTCGAGCGCCTGCGCCAAATCGGCGGTACTGCGCTTGCCGATGATCTCCTCGATGAGCCGGTAAAGCTCGACGTGATTGTGCACACGGTCGGGGTTGGTGCGAAACCGCGGGTCCTGCGTCCATTCGGGATGGCCGAGAACGCGCGCCAGCAGAACAAATAGCTTGTCGTTTCCCGCCGCCACCATGATGTATCCGTCGGTCGTTGCGTAAACCTTGGAGGGAACGACCTGGGCTACGCCCGACGCGCGGCGCTGCGGCACTTTTCCCGAGGCCTGATAGTCCGCCGCGTGATGGCCCATCCAGGCCAACGCGGTTTCGTAGAGCGATGTACCGACGATGCAGCCTTGCTTGGTTTGTGCGCGCGCGACCAGCGCGGAGAGAATGCCGATCGTGAGCCACATGCCCGAGCCCATGTCGACGATCGACGTGCCCACGCGCACCGGCGGTCGGCCTTCCTCGCCGGTGACGCTCATCAATCCGGCGAACGCCTGCATCAGCGGATCGTATCCGGGCCGCTCGCGGTACGGACCGCTGGTGCCGAACGCGGCGAGATTCGCGTAAATAAGCTCCGGCTTGAGGCGGCGGAGCGTCGGTCCATCTAGTCCGAGTTGTTCGACCAGACCCGGGCGCATGTTCTGCACCACCACGTCGACGCGCTCGACGATGAGCGCCTTCAGGCGGGCGTTTTCCTCCGCGTCGCGCAGGTCGACGGTCACTGAACGCTTGTTGCGGTTGTAGGACTGGTAGATCGCCGACGTGCCGTGCCAATAGGGTGGTGCCCATTTGCGCGCGTCGTCCCCGTCGCGCTTTTCGACCTTGATCACGTCGGCGCCGAGATCGCCGAGGATCTCTCCGGCATACGGCGCAGCGATGTTGTGTCCGAGCTCGAGTACGGTGATGCCGTCAAGTGGCAGATGCTTTTTCATTGGTCCACCCGGTAATTGTGTTCTTGCATGTCCCGGCGTCGCTCAACCGTAAAGACGCGCGTGCTCCTGCGCGTACTCGGCAAACGACTCCTTCATGGTCGCCACATTCAACAGCATGCTCGCCACCGGCTCGCGGCTTTGTGGAGCAAACACGCTGGTGCGAACCCACAAGCTTTCGGTTCTGCGGCTGCCGCTGAGCGCGACCACCTCACGCTCGAGCTCGTAGGTCTCGCCGACGAACAACGGACCTTCGAGAAGCCGGATTTCCTGATCGGCGAACAATCCGACCGACGGCCGCCTGACCGGCAGCGCGTCCTCCCTGGAGCTGTACTGAAAGAGCACGCTGAGCATCTCAAAGGGAATGATCGGGCGCTTCCACTTGCTTCCCGCCGCCTGTTCCGGCCGGTAAAGCCACGATGGTTCGGTGATCGCTGCGAGCTTCTCGCGCAGCGAGAACGGATAAAGCGCTCCCATGTTCTGATCAAAGTCCATCCGCACCTTTTGCCGCGGCGTCTTCGTGCCGACCCTGACGTTGCGCAGGATCACGGGGTCGGCCAATGGCTTGACGTCCTCGCGCAAACGCATTTCGAGCGCGGTTGCCGGCGCTTCGCGTCCGATCGAGGCGCTGCCCCGCAGGACCTCCGCTCCATCGCGCTTGAGCATGCGGATAGCGACCCGGTCTCGGCCGTCCTCGGGTTTGGTGACGGCGGCCTGCACCTCTTCGCCGGCGAAGACGGCATTGCGATAGTGTGCGGAAATACAGCCGGTCTCGAACCAGGCGTCGCCCCACAATCGCTCGCACAGCGGATCGAACTGGCTGAAATGGGTCGGCCCTTCGATGGTGGCGGCCCTAAACCCCATCTTGCGCGCCATCGCATCGTCGTGGATAGAGACGTGTCCGTCGTAGACTTGCGACGCCAGCATCTGCTGCGGGCGGCGCCAGGGCCCAAGCAGCGTTGCTCCGTCGTCCATGATCGGCGTCGCAAATGCTCTCTCGGCCATCGCGCGCGCTCGTATGGCTGCTGACCTAGCGAAGCAGCTCGGCAAGGCCGCTCGACTGATCGGCGCGCGCGGAATTGAACGCCGCCTCCCAGACTGCGATCCTGCCCTCGCGCATCACCCAGACCTCGACGCCGTACCCGCGCATGGCGGCCCCGCTTTCTGCGTCTTCCCAGTGACCCTCCCACACATTGGTCATGGTGTCGTCCATCAGGGTACGGAATTGCTTGTCGAGACGGTAGTCCTTCTGCTTGGCGCTGCGCGCCGTGAAGAATGCCCGCAGCGCCTCGCGTCCGCGGAACTCGGGTACGGTGCCGAAGCGCACCACGCAGTCCTCGGTAAAGCCGTCGACGAGCGCGTCGATGTTCCACGGCGTGAACAGCGACGCGACGTATTTCACGAATGCGCGGGCCTCTTCCACCGTATGCGGGTTGCGATTCTCCGCCTTGCGCAGCGGCCGAGCCGACATCCTGTCCTCCCCTGGCACCATCGCGGGCGCGTCGGTCATCTTGTCGTAATACCTATGCAAGGCGAGATAGGCGGCCGAGTCAAACGCGAAAATAACAACTGCGTTCGGCTGCCGCTACTGTCGCGGTCGGGTCGCGACGGCGCTCGGGCGCGCGAGCAAACGCTCGCTCCACGCCGCGACGGCGCTCGGCGGGGTGATTTCCATGAGGGCCAGGAATCCAAGAACGGCACGTAGCACAACTCGGCGAGCGAGAACTGCTCGGCCACCAGATAGGACCTGCCGGCGAGATGCCTTTCGAGTATCGCAAAGTGCTTCTCGATCTGCCCCTTCGCCTCCGCTATCGCGGCCATATTCCATCGCTCCTTGGGCAGGAAGCGCTTGGGAAATATGATCGTTCCAGCCTGGCGGGTGAACTGCAGATCGCACAGCTTCATGTGCATGTCGACCAGCGCGCGGCCGCGCAGGTCGGCCGGCACCAAAGGCGGAGCCGGCCACCTCGCCTCCAGATAGCCGAGAATCGCGGTCGACTCGAAGAGCACGAAGCCGTCCTCCTCGAGCGTCGGCACCCGGCCGTAAGGATTGAGCGACAGATACGGCTCCTGACGATGCCGGCCTGCCGGCATGTCGACGACAACGAGTTCGTGCGGGATCGATTTCTCAGCAAGGGCCATCAATACCCGACGCGAATAGGTTGACAGCGGATGATAGTGCAGCTTGATGCTCATAGCGTGCGTTTCCTCAAATCCGTGTCTATTGGCGTTTTACCGGACAGCGCCTACGCCGGCCGGAGGGATCGTCGAAGCGGCGTCGCGCGTCAATCGGCAAAATATGCTGCCCGCCCGGGACCGCAAGCTGTTCCGATCCGACGGGCAGGCGATCGGACATAGTCGATAGCGAGAAACTTGCGATAATACGGCCGGAAGATAAGCCATCGCCGGGAACAACATCGATGCTTGCGCCTCCGCGCCCCAACGGCCGCCCTCCGTTCCGCGCCGACCATGTCGGCAGCCTGCTGCGTCCGCCAGCTTTGCGGCAGGCCTTCAGAGATCACCAGGCCGGGCGCATCGACGATGAGCACTTTGCGCTCATTCAGGATCGCTGCATCCGCGACGTCGTGCGATTGCAGGAAGAGGAGGGGCTGCCGGTCGTCACCGATGGCGAGTTTCGCCGCGGCTCCTATTGGGGGCGCTTCGTCGAAGGCATCGGCGGCTTCGCCGTAAAGCCCGCCGTGTTCAAGTTCCGCAACGACGACGGCGACGAGATCGAATTTACCGGCACCTACGCCGCGGCTAAGCTTTCGCGCGACAAGCCGCTGGCGCTCGACGAATTCGTCTTCCTGCGGGCGGCGACCAAGGCGACGCCGAAAATCACGCTGCCGGCGCCCTCGACCATGCACTTCTATCGTTGCACCGATTTTGCCGCCAGTGCCGCCTACGGCTCGGCCGAGAGCCTCTTCGCCGATCTCACCGCTATTTACCGGCAGGAGATTGCTGACCTCGCGGCCGCCGGTTGCCGCTACGTTCAACTCGACGAGGTGGCGCTCGCGCTGCTTTGCGATCCGGCTATCCGCAGCCGCATCGAGGCCGCCGGCGAACGGCCGGACCGGCTGGTCGATCTCTATATCGAGAGCCTCAACGCGGCGCTCGCGCAGGCACCGCCCGAACTGATCTTCGGCGTCCATATGTGTCGCGGTAATTTCAAGGGCCACTACCTCGGCGCCGGAGGCTACGAATCGGTTGCCGAACGCTTCTTCACTGCAGCGCGGGTCAATCACTTCCTCCTGGAATATGACACCGCGCGCGCCGGCGATTTCCGTCCACTGCGCTTTGTCAGGGACAAGGGCGTTGTGCTCGGCCTCGTCAGCAGCAAGGTTGCGGCACTCGAGAGCGTTGCGCAATTGAAACGGCGCATCGATGAAGCCGCCCGCTACATCGATCTCGACCGGCTCGCGATATCTCCGCAGTGCGGATTCGCCTCGACCGCCGCCGGCAATCCGGTCAGCGAGGCCGACGAGCGCGCCAAGCTGAAGCTCGTGGTCGATGCCGCCCGTGAGATTTGGCGGTGATCACCGATGTGGGGAGCGGCCGCCGAGCGCGGGGCGGTGATGAAACGAAATCTCGACGTTTCGCAACAACCGGCGCGCGCGGGCCGTCCTTTCGTGCTTTGATCCGCCAGCGACCTTAAGGCTTGCCGACGCATCGAAAATCATCGTCCCGCAGCCGCCGGCCGCGGACACGATGTTTGATTTGTGCGCAAAACGGGGTAAAGTTGCGTTGTGCGCCCGGTTAAGCCGGGGGGTGCAATAACAACGGCAATGTGACGGGGAGAAGGACTATGAGTATCAAAGTGCCGACGCTCAGGCTTTCGCTCGGCGCGATCGGCGTCGGTCTGTCGCTGGCAGCCGCCGGCGTCGGCGGCGCCGCGGCGGCGGATCTCAAGCTGGGCTTTGACTTGTCGTTGACCGGCGGCACCGATGACTACGGCAAGGGTGCGCGCATGGGCGCCGAACTCGCCCTCGCCGAATACAACGAGAAAGGCGGCTACAAGGGCCAGAAGGTCGAGGCCGTCATCTACGACGACGAGACCAAGCCGGCGAAGGGTGTCGAGAACGTCACCCGGCTCATCACCCGCGACCGGGTCTTTGCCATCGTCGGGCCGGTCAATTCCGGCGTCGCACTCGCCATCATCGACATCGCCCAGAAGAACCAGATTCCGTTGATGGATACCATCGCCACCGCGGAGCAGATCATCGCGCGCTATCAGAGCGCGCCGAAGAACTTCATCTTCCGTGTCTCGCTCAATGACGGCATCCAGACCTCGTTCATGATCGATTATATCAAGGCTCAGAAATACCAGCGGATAGGGCTGATGCATGATTCGACCGGTTGGGGGCAGAGCGGTCGTGACACGGCGCTTCGGCTCTTGAAAGAAGCGAACCTCAACCTCGTGGCCGGGCCGGAAGTGTTCGATCAGAACGACTCCGACATGACGGCGCAGCTCACCAAGATGCAGGACGCGAAGGTCGATTTCATTATCGCCTATACGCTGGCGCCGGCTGCCGTGCAGATCGCCAAGAGCATGCAGAAGATCGCACTGAAGGTGCCATGGACCGGAACCTGGGGTCTGATCGCGCCGAACTTCCTCAAGCTCGGCGGCAAGGAGCTGACCGAGGGGGTGATGGCGGTGACGTCCTACACGCCCGACCACAGCGCCAATGCCCGGGCTCTGCACGAGAAGGTCGATCGCATCTTCAAGGATCAGGGTGGCGATTTCCACCCGGTGGCGACGGCGCAAACCTATGACGGCGTGCGTCTGGTGCTGCGCGCGCTGGATATTGCCGGGCTCGACCCGCAGAAGGTGCGTGACGCCCTCGAGCAGGTCGACGACTTCACCGAGGCGGTGACCAAGATGAAGCCGCACCCCTTCAGCCCCCAGAACCACGAGTCACTCGGTGCCGACACGGGCTTCCTGGCGGTCTGGCACGACGGCAAGATCTTGCACGCTGAGTAGTAGCGGGCCGATGGACGACGGACGCGACAGCTTAAGTTCCGTCGTCCTTCATGTTCAATTGCCGGCTCCGCGGAGGCCGACTGAATGAGTGCGTTGCTGGTAAAGTTGTGGCAGGCCCTGGTCAGCGGCCTGTCAATAGGCAGCATTTATGCCCTCATCGCCCAAGGCTACTATGTCACCTACGTCACGACCGGAGCTCTGAACTTCGGCCAGGGTGAGTTTTTGATGGTCGGGGCGTTGTTCGGGTTCACCTGCTACCTGACCCTGGGCCTGCCCTACGCCGTGGCGCTGGTCGCGGTGGTGCTCCTGGTCGGCGCGATGGGCATCGGGCTGGAACGCGTCGCCATCAGGCCGGTCATGCGGCACGCGCTCTCGCTCTCCTGGGTGCTGAGCACGGTCGCGGTGAGCATCATCCTGAAGAACGCCGCGGTGCAGATCTGGGGGCCCGAGCAGATCAAGTTTCCCTCTCCGTTCGGCGAGGCGGTCATGATGATCGGCTCGGCGGGAATCTTCCCGCAGGAGCTGTTCATCATTGTGGCCGCCCTCGGCACTGTCTTTGCCATGCAGATATTCCTGCGCCGCGCGCTCCTGGGCAAAGCCCTCATTGCGGTGGCCTTCAACCGCAACGCCGCGGCGGTCATGGGCATCAACGTGACGCGCATGGTGGTGCTGGCGTTCGTGCTGTCGTCGGCGCTCGCCGGGCTCGGCGGCATCCTGATCGCGCCGATCACCTTCGCCTGGGCCTATATGGGCACCATGCCGGGCATCAAGGCGTTCGCGGCGGCGATCTTCGGCGGTCTTGAAAATCCGATCGGGATTTTGATCGGCGGTCTGGTGATCGGGCTGCTCGAGCAGCTGTTCGGAATCGTCAACTCGAATTTCAAGGAAGGTGTGACGTTTCTGTTCATACTCATCGTGCTGGCCATCAGCCCGACCGGTCTCATGGGTCGAAGAGAGATCAGCAAGGTCTGATATGCGGTTGCCGATCTTCGCCTATTCCGGGCCGCTGCAATGGGGAATCGTCGCGCTGGCGGCTGTGCTGCTGGCGCTGTTGCCGATGATCTTTGACGATCCATTCTTCATTCTGGTGATGCAGTCGCTGGCCTATCTGTTCATTGCCACGCTGGGCCTCGATATCCTGGTCGGCTGGACCGGGCAGATTTCACTCGGCCACGCCGGCCTCTATGCAGTCGGCGCCTATACCACCGCGCTCGTATCGACGCGGTTGGGCTGGCCGTTTTGGCTGAGCGCCCCGCTCGGCGTGGTCCTGGCCGGCGTGTTCGGCGCCGTGCTCGCGATTCCGTCGCTGCGCGCGCGGGGGCCCTACCTGGCGATGGTGACGATCGCGTTCGGCTTCATGGCCGAGGTGACGACCAACCGCTGGAGCCTCACCGGCGGCCCGATGGGGATCATGTCGATTCCGGCGCCGAGCCTCCCGGACGGCAGCGAAATGACCGCGACGCAGTATTTCTGGCTGATCGCCGGCGTCGCGCTCATCTGCCATCTGCTCGCCGCCAACATCTTTCGCGGCCGTCTCGGCCGCACGCTCCTGGCGTTGCAGGGCAGCGAGATCGCCGCCCAATCGGTCGGCATCAATGTCTTGCGCTACAAGGTCCTCGCCTTCGTGATCAGCTCGGTCTATGCGGGCATCGGCGGCGTGTTCTTCGCCCACCAGAACGGCTTCATCAACAGCGACACCTTCGTCTTTTCGCTGTCGGTATCGTTTCTCACTTCGGCGCTGATGGGCGGAACCGGAACGCTGTTCGGGCCGCTGGTCGGCAGCGTCATTCTCAATTTGATTCCGACCGTATTCGCCCGCATGCAGGAATATCAGCTCTACATCTACGGCGGGATCATCCTGGCGACGATCGTGTTTTTGCCGAAGGGCATCGTCGGCAGCCTGCGGCAGATGCCGCTGCTGCAACGCTGGCGGCGGCCGCCGGCGACGATTGCCGCCGACCCCAGCGTCCTCGATTTCGCGCGCGGTGCGGCGGGTGACGGGCCGGTACTGACGGTGCGCAGCCTGGCCAAAAATTTCGGCGGCATTCGCGCGTTGAACGGGGTCGATGTCGCGATCAGGCGCGGCAGCGTGCATGGCCTGATCGGTCCCAACGGCTCCGGCAAAAGCACCTTCGTCAACGTGGTGACGGGCGTGTTTCGCCCGAGTTCCGGCACGATCACACTCGGCGACAAGGCTTTGCCGGCGCAGGGGCCGTACCGCATGGCCCAGCGCGGCATCACCCGCACGTTTCAGACCATCCGATTGTTTGGTGAGCTTTCAGTCATCGACAACGTCATGGTCGGATTCCACCTGCAGCTGAAATGCGGGTTTCTCGCGCAGTTGCTGCAAACCCGCGCAGCGGTGGCCGAGGAGGAGGCGTTCCGCCGCAAGGCGATGGCGCTCCTGGAGTTCGTCGGTATCGCCGAGCGCGCGCACGATCGGGCGCAAAATCTCTCCTACGGCCAGCAGCGGCTCCTGGAGATAGCCCGCGCGCTCGCCGCGCGTCCGCAGCTTTTGATGCTCGACGAGCCGGCCGCCGGGGTCAATCCGACCGAATTGCATCACCTCGCGCGCATCATTCGCGAGATCAAGGCGGCCGGCATCACGCTTCTCGTCATCGAGCACCACATGGAACTCATCATGGGGATTTCCGACGTGATATCGGTGTTCGATTTCGGGCAAAAGATCGCCGAAGGCAGCGCGGCCGCGGTGCGCCAGGATGAGAAGGTGATCGAGGCTTACCTGGGCGTCGCCGAGGACGAGAAGGCAGTCCCCGTCCATGCTTAACATCGAGGGCCTGAAGGTCGCTTACGGCCACGTCGAGGCCTTGCGCGGCATCGACCTGGAAGTGCGCCAGGGCGAAATCACCGCCATCATCGGTTCGAACGGCGCGGGAAAGACCTCGACCTTGATGGCAATCTCCGGACTGGCGCCGATTACCGGCGGGGAAATTCGCTTCGAGGGGCAGAGCATCGCGCGGCGGCGGCCGCACGACATCACCCGGCTCGGCATCACGCACATTCTGGAAGGGCGGCAGCTGTTCTCCGATCAGACGGTGGAGGATAACCTGCTGCTCGGCGCCTACTCCCGGCGGCCGCGCGACCGCTCACGGGTCGCGGCCCTGATGGAGCGTGAGATGGCGCGCTTTCCGATCCTGCGCGCGCGCCGCACGCAACTTGCCGGCACGTTGTCGGGCGGCGAGCAACAGATGCTGGCGATCGCCCGGGGGCTGATGTGCGAGCCGCGCCTCATCCTGATGGACGAGCCGTCGATGGGACTGGCGCCGCTGGTGGTGAAGGAGATCGTGAGCACCATCCGCTCGCTGCGCAATGAGGGCGCCACGATCGTGCTTGTCGAGCAGATGGCGGCCGTCGCGTTGCGGCTGGCCGATCATGCCTATGTGCTGGAAAACGGCCGCGTCACGCTTTCCGGCGCCGGCGCCGAACTCGCGCAAAACCCCGAGGTGCGGCGGGCCTATCTGGGTGGTTGAAGGTACGGGCGCGATCGCAAGCCGAGGCGCGGTCGGCTCGATTTGCCGGGGCGTGCAGGGCGCCCAGGCCGCATCGCGGCCGATCAATAGGTCGCGCGGCCGCCGGAGATGTCGAAGACCGCACCGGTCGTGAAGGAGTTTTCAGCGCTCGCCATCCAGCAGATCATCGAGGCGACTTCCTCGAGCTCCAGCATGCGGCCGCGGGGAATTTTTGCGGTGATCATGGCGAGAAAATCCGGCGTCTGGCTCATCGCCAGCGTCGTCTTGGCCACGGCCGGGGTCACGCAGTTGACGGCGATGTTGTAGCCGGCCAACTCCTTGCCCAGCGACTTTGTCAGCCCGATCACTCCGGCCTTCATCGAACTATAGGCCGGGGCCTTGGGGTTGCCCTCCTTGCCGGCGATCGACGCGAGATTGACGATGCGTCCATAGTTCGCCGCGATCATGTGCGGGACAACCGTGCGGCTGACGTAAAACGTGCCGATCAGCCCGACATTGACCACCTCGCGAAAGGCCTCCGGAGGGTACTCCCAGGTCGTTGCGTTCGGTCCGACGACGGCGGCGTTGTTGACCAGGATATCGATCTTGCCGAAGCGCGCGACCGTCGTCTTGGTTGCCTCTTCGACGGCGGCGAGATCCGCGATGTCGACCGCGAGCCCGTGCACGCGGTCGGGCTTGGCGATGCGCTTGACGGTCTCGTCGAGCAGGGCGCGGTCGCGATCCCAAACGCTGACGCGACCGCCGGAGGCCAGGATGCGATTGGCTACCGCGAGGCCGATGCCCTGCGCGCCGCCCGTCACGATCGCGGCCCGATCCTTCAAATCGTACACATTCATGGCGTGCCTCCCTTATGGACGCGGCTGCTCGGCTCGAGCAACCTCCAGTCACGGCAAAAGCCGATTGCCCGGGCAACGTGACCGAAATAGTCGAGAAACCTTCTATTCGACGAGCAGAACCCTCCGACCAACTCGTTCACCGCTTCACAGCGAACACGGTACCGGAGTCGTAAGCACCGCCAGCGGGGGTCGTGCCGGAGAGATTGCCGGATTTGTGAATGAGTAGAGCAGCGC
>Ga0187784_10001070_pt1 | contig 21342 bp, 22 predicted proteins | sample 1015_SJ02_MP15_2_FD_132964 | JGI IMG/M metagenome (GOLD analysis project Ga0187784, IMG submission 132964) | Tropical peat soil microbial communities from peatlands in Department of Meta, Colombia - 1015_SJ02_MP15_20_MG | ecosystem: Environmental > Terrestrial > Soil > Wetlands > Peat | place...
AATCCGGGGGCTGGTAGGCCCGTCGCGACCGCTACTGCGTGAGGTCGCAAGCCATTGAAAAGATGGTGCCCGGGACCGGAATCGAACCGGTACGTCCCTTTCGGGACTCGGGATTTTAAGTCCTTCGTACATGCTTGTATCTAACTGCAAACACGAAAGTTACAATTCCAAAATGTGAAACTGTGTAAGTAACTGTGCAAGTCGCCGGCGTTCGATAACTCCCGCTGCACCAGCATCTTAACAGCTATCCGGACTATTTCTTGCCGAAATCGAGCCCGCCAGGTTCGAGCGCCTTGTCTTTTTCCTGCTGCTCCAGCTCTCGCGCGAGGCGCCTGGCTTCCAGAAATTCGCTGGCGTACCGCTTCTTCTCTTCTTCGAAACTCTTCTCTTGTGCGGCGGTTTCCAGCCGATGTTTCTCGGCGAGGGCATCGGAGCGGCCGACCGTCGCGATTTCCTTCTTCTGTCTTTCGTGAAGCGCGATCTGCTCGTCCAAGTTACGCAGCTTCAGATCGGCTTCGATCCCCCGGAATTCGATATGCTCGCGGGCCTCGTGAAGCTCTTTGAGACTGGGGTCCAGGAAAGGCTCGTCTTTCTCGGGAACGGCTTCGCGTTGTTTAATGAACTGCTCCTTCGCGTCAGCGACGATCCGATCAAAGTGGATGTAATAGACATCGTCGGGAAACTGGCCGAGATTTCGCTCATGAACGTAGTGCATGAGATCCACGAGAAGGCGCTCAATGGCATAGTCCGGCGCGTCGGCGGGATGGTGCTCGCCCTTGGTGGCCTCCCAATGGGCCTCCAGAAACAGTTTTGCCCGTTCGTAAGCTTCCTTATGTTCATCCATCGCGTGTCTCCGTCTTCTCCATAGCGGTTGGCCCGGAAAGCGGTGCGTGAAAGACCATTATGGACGCGGAGACGACGGATTTGAAGATTACGAGCAGGAAGAGAGCACGGTTTGGGGTTTATCCGGTAAATCCCCTTTCCGATGATCGTGGGAAGAAGGGATGTCTTCAGCAGCCAGGGTCCGGGGTCAAGGGCGCGCCGGGGTAGCGCGTTCATTGTAACCCTTGATGCCGGGCACCGACTGCGCACGCTGGATGAAGGCGGAAAGGGGAACGGTTTTGGCGGTGACCGTGAGGTTGGCGGGAAAGCGAAGCGGCCGTCAGGCCGCCTCGCTTGCCGGTTTCGGCTGGAGGCCTTGCAGATAATCGGCTGCACGCTGCGCGTGAGCAGCAGCCGAGAAAATCGCGCGCCTGTCTTCGCGGAGCACGTTGAGCCAGTGGCCGAGGTAGGCCGCGTGATCTTCCCGGATTTCGGGCGTGATGCCGAGATCCGCGCAAAGGAACGCGGCGCCAAGTTCCGCGACGAGTTCCTCGCGCGCGTATGCGGTGTCGCCGAAGCGTTTGCCGAATTCCCGATTGAGGCGGCTGGGATGGCCACTCGCGTGGGTCAGCTCGTGGAGCGCCGTAGCGTAGTAGCTTTCCTTGTCCTTGAACGCCTCGAAGGCCGGCATCTGGATCGCGTCCCGCGACGGCGCGTAAAACGCCATATTGCCGCCGTGGTGGATCGGCACGCGGGTTGCAGTCACGAAACGCTCGGCGTTTTCGACGCGCTCGGAGACCGGAAGCGGATTTTCGGGGCGCGCGTAATAGTGCTGCGGGAGGTTCTCGATTTGTTCGACGTTGAACACGGTGTAACCGCGCATGAACGGGATCTCGCGCTCGACGTCCTCGCCGTTCTCGTCGCGCTCGGTGCGCGTCACGGTATTCGCGAAAACCACGAGCGAGCCGTGCTCGCCCTTGCGAACGTGGGCGTCGAGCTCAAGCGCCTGTTTGAAGGTCATCCAGATCGGCGCCGAATAGCCCTTTGCCATGGCCTCGCCCCAAAGCAGCACGATGTTGATGCCGCGGTAGGGCGTGCCGTTGTGGCGCAGCGGCCGGTTGATTTTGCCGGCGGTGTGCTCGGTGTGCCAGGGTTTCATCCAGGGCCGGGTGCCCTTTTCGAGATCGGCGATGATGCGGTCTGTCACGCGGGCATAGACGTCCTTCGTGAGGCGCTGTTCGCCGTCTTGCGTCTTCGATTGTTCTTTCGTCAGTGTCGCCATATAGGCCTCCTGTTGTTTTGCTCAACTACGGGCAACGGGAAGCCGGCCGGAAAAGCGGGCCTGTCACCGATGAGGGAAACGGCCAACACGGGAGCCCGTGCTTTGCATGTAAAACATGCGGGCGAATGGAGCGGGCAGAGCCGTTGACAGGCACGCGCGGGCGGCTACGGTGCCCGATAGTGGGTTGAGCAAAACGGGAAGGCCGGGGCTACGGAACTGACGAATATCGAAGACTGCGGCGGCGGGAGCGTGCGACGGGGGGCGGTTTAAACCGCGAAAGATAAGCCACGCATCGCCAGAGCCGGGAGCATAATGGGGAAGACAGGCGCGGTGAAAGCCGATGGACGACGATGATAAGAAAATTTCGGAGCTCGATTACTTCGAGGTCCACGTTCAGCTCCAGATCCTCGAACACATCGCTGACAAAGGGCCGCTGTCGGAAGGGGACATGGCGCTGCAGCGCGAGCTCGAAGAGCGCGATAAAGTCCTGATCCGGGAAAAACGCGCGCAGGCCTTCGATGCGGCGCGCGGGCGGGACAAGGAAGCCTGGGACGCCGCGAGCAAGCAGCCTGAATTCGCGGAGACGGCCGATGCACTCGCGCGGAGCCATCTGCGCGAGGACATGGAGCTGATCGACAAGCAGAAGCAAGACGCCGAAAAATTCGGGGCGTCCAAGGGCCTCGATGACATGCACGCGCAAGAGAGAGGAATTCACGCCCAGCACTTCGATGAAGAGCGCGGGCGCTACGCGCGAGAGTTCCTGGAACAGCGCAAGCTCGCGGAGGAACTGGAAAGTAAGGAGCATGGCGCGGCGAAAGACAAGGGGCACGAGTTCTCGTAAGTGACGCCGGGCGTGTAGCGGTATTTCTGAATTTGATGCTATGATCAGGGCATTATGAAACCCAATTGGGGCGAGTTCTTCGGCTGGGGTTTGCTCGGGGTACTGGCGATCGCGGCTTTAAGCAAGGTCGCGCAAAACCGCGCGCTCAGCCCGAACCTGCGTTTCATCGCCCAGACGGCCGAAGGGCAGCTCGTGCAGGATCTGGAAACCGGTTTGATTCACCTGCTGGTGTAGTTCTTTTGCGCGTATGCCGGAAGAGAAGCGGACCGACGACGTCGACAAACTTCTTACCGAAGAGAAGTCGCTAGAGGAGCGCAAAAAGGCGCTCGTCGAGGATCTGCTGCGGCAGCGCGAAGCCGCGCTGAAATCCTTCGACGAAAAACTGGCGCAGCTTGGCTACCACGCGAATTCCACGAAGTCGAAACGCAGTCACCACAAAAGAGCCGCGAAGCCCGCATCACAACCCGAGAAAACTGCACCGCCGGCTGAAACCAGGAGCCAGAGGCCGGTGCGGCCGTCGGATCGGACGCGGGGGCAGGAGCCTTCCCGGTAGTCAGGGCGAATAGCCCGGACCCTTCTCCAATCCTTTGATCTTGCCTTCTTTGGTTTCCATCTCTTCGCGCAGGCGCCGGGCCTCCTGGTATTCCTCGATGTAGCGGGCCCGCTCGGCCGCGAAACCCTCAAGCTGCTTTTCGCGCTCCTGCTCGTGGCGCTCGACCATCCAGGCGGGTGCGTCTCCGTACGTCAGCTTGATTTGGTCGCCGTGCTTGTCGCTGAGATCGAGCGCCTCTTTGTATTGCCGGCCGGCGAGCTCGCGGAGCAACGGCGCAAGCTCGGCGTCGCGCCCCTGGCGCGTGTCCTGTATGGCTTGCGCGTCCGTCACGCTCGGGAGTTCCTGAGCCGCGATAGGCGCGATGAATTTCCGGTAGTCGGAGATATCCCGGTTGCCGGCGATCGCCGGCGTGAGCCGGTGCAGGTCGTCGACGACGCAGTCCTTCGTCACCACGAGGATTTTGTCGTCCTGCTTGGCGAGCACGTAACCGGCTTGCTCGATGGCGGCCTGGTATTTCTCGGCGGTCTGGGTTTTGTCGGCGAGATCCCAGAATTCATGGACGCGATCCATGCTGTGGGCACGCGCGACCTCGATGTGGCCGGGGAGCGTCGTGCGTTCCAGCGTCGACATGAAGTCCTGATAGGCCTGCTCGCTTTGGGCGCCGATGAGGTCGCGGTCCACGAAGGTGCCGTAAGCGCCGCGCGTGCTGTGGAGCGTGATCGTATTGCCTTCGTCGCGCGAGAGCACCGCACCGTCGCGTTCGATGGCTTCCTTGAAAGCCTGGCCGCTGCCGGCTTTCTGCGCCTGGTAGTGCATCTCGTCCCACCATTCGCGCCAGGTCTGGCCTTCTATGCGGTGTCTTTCCTGCTCCTCTTCGGGCGTATGCAGTAGCGGGTCGGGCGGGAAAGGATAGAGTTCTTCCGGCGAGAGCCCGAAGTCTCGGGCGATCGACCATTCGGGAGAAATATACTTGCGGGTCACAAGGCGATTATGCCGCTTTACGCGTGGAATTTCGATGCGAAGCCGCGGCCGGCTTCTACTTTTTTCCCTCGGCTTTGCGCTTGGCGCGGATGTCCTTGCGGAGCGCGAGAATGCCGCGGCGGGTCGCGGGGTCGAGCGAGTCCAGGAATTCTGCCTGCTTTGCCTTGTGTTCCTTTACGCGGGCTTTCCACTCCTTGGCGGCCTTTTGGATCTCGCTCTTGGTGAACATGCCGGCGAGTATTTTGCTGCTGATCCTGCGGGCCTTCGCGGCCCGGTGAAGCGAGAAGCGGACCATGTGGAGATAGCCGGGCGCGAATTTTTCGCACGCGGCTTTGTCCATTCCGTCGCCGGGAGTGACATGGAGAGATATGTGCGCGCCGGCGAAAACGTCGCTCGTGGTGCCCGGAGCGCCCGATGGGTCGTAGGGAAGAACCTTATCGAAGTCGATATGGAAGACGGCGTTTTCCATGAAGCTCTGCAGATAGATGCGGTGCTCGCCGGGCACCTGCGATATGGTCGCCGCGGTGCATTCCAATGCCATCGGGTCGTATTCCGTCAGGGCGTTGAGTTCTGCGGCGAGCTTTTCGACGTTGGTCGGCATGCCCGATCCTGCCCGGCCTGCGGGGCGGCGTCAACGGTGTCGCTTTATGGGTAGAACTTCGATTCGAAGCCGCTGCCGGCCTGCTTCTTCTTTTCTTTTTCCTCCTTTTCGAGCTGTTCGGTGAGGCGCTTGGCTTCGCGATATTCCTCGATGTAGCGGCTGCGCTCGCTTTCGAATTCCGCGCTCTGCTCCCGGCGGTTTTGCATGTGGATTAGGTAGATGTTCGGCACGTTCGAAACCGCGTCGAGAAATTTGCCGTTTGACTCGGTCACCTCGCGCGACTCGTGGGCCTGCCGGACGTGCAGGTCTTTGAGGAGTGCCGTGAGCTCGGGGTCGGCTGCATGCTCGCCGCCTTCGCGCACGTCGAATTTGCTGGGAAGCTGGTTGACGCTGATCGAGGAAACCCACCTGTGAAACTCGAGAGGGTCGTTCGTGCCGAGGAGGGAACGGTCGACGACGGTGCTGTAATTCCGGTCGGGGCTTAAGACGACGATCTGGTTTTCGGCATCCCTGGCCAGCGTGCCGACGCCGGACTCGACCTTGGCCTTGAAAATAGAGCCCATGTGGGAGCCGGCCGCGATCGCACGGATTTGCGACATCCAGGCCTCGCAGAGGCGCGCATAGCGCAGCTCATCGTCCTCGGGTTGGAGCGGCGAAGGCACGACATAATTTTGCCACTGTTCGGCCGCGAGGATGAGAGCATTCTCGTTAACCGATCCTTAAGCATTGCTGAGCAAGACTGGCGATTACATTCCTCCCCAAGGAAATGTACGGACCGCCCTGTCTTGCATTCGACAGGGCGGTTCTGTTTTCATGGCGTGCCGCGGATCACGCAGGGCAGCGATTTAGCATCCATTTGCCGCGACATGCTGTTCGAGAGCCAGGCGCGCCTGTTCGGACTTGAGGCGCGCCTCGTCGGTGGCGCGCAGGAGCCGGTCGTAATCGGCTTTGGGGGAAGTTCCCATTTTCTGCTGAAGCTCGGTGATGCTGGCGGCGAAGACGTTTGTTGCCGTCTCATATTCTGCGACGAGCCGGGTTTTTTGATCACAGGTCATGCGGCGTTTACGACAAGGGCCTGACCGGAGAGCCACGAGCGGAACGCAAGAGGGTCAAACACATATTTTCCGGCGTCGGCAATAATCCCGACCTGCTTAAAGCAAAGAAATTGTGCGAGCTTGAGGCCTGGTACGAGCACGTAGCCGAATCCCTCGGCGCTCGCGGTGGCCGTATCCGAAAATGAAGCCGTGGTAACAAAAACGCCCAATGCCAGTTCTCCGCGTTGGTAATAAGACGCAGGGACTCGATGGCTCGGCGGCCTGGCGTTCCCCTCATATTGCTTCACACAATCCAAGACCTGGCCATGAAATTTTTGGATTTCGTCGCGACCGATTCTGGTGTCGAGGCTATAGCATTTCGCTTGGCCGAGGACCAAGAGTTTGCGCGGAACGATCGTAGTGTGGATGACTCCCTTCGGAATCCGCTCAGATGGCTGCCGGACTTCGATGCGGCCATAGAAGTCGATGCCGCCTTCATCGCCAGTGCAAAGCGCTGTCATTTCGCAAGCGCCGCTGAGCATCATACTGGCGGCGCAAAGGACCTCGAACTCGTCAGGCGTCAATTTCACAAGCGCGTCCAACATGGAAGGCGCGAGCCCGTGGACCATTTTTGCAACCACGGTGTCCGGGTCATCATCTGTGCCGGCGCGTTCCTTGCCAATTAGGCGTTTGTCACGAATCCGGAAAGGGAGAGATTCCTCTTCGAAGCTGAGAAGGTGCCGAAGTACGGCGTCCTCGACATTGAATGCAGTTTCCTCCGATTTGTAGCGGCTTTCTCCGAGTTTTCGGAGGACTCCTGTAAGCGCCTTGGCCAGGGACAGCTCGGAGTGGCAGTCAAACTGTTGGACTACAAGCTGGGCCAATTCACGCGGGGGAGGAGTGTTCATTTTTGGGAGTGGTCGATGATTTTCAAGTGCTTGTCGCAAACATCACGCACTCGGCCGAGAAGCGACTGGTCTTCCGCCGAGGCATTCTCCAAGTCGACCGCAGGAACCTGATTGAGGACATTCAGGAGATTTTGAATGTAATCGCGCCAATCGATCGCGGGCTTCGCAGAGGTTACGCCTAGCATTGCTTCATCTATCCCGAGCGCGGGATCGTCGCAAAATCGCTTAAACCGTGTCGCGTCACCCATGAGCTGAGGGAGCTTACGTATCTGTTTTGGGTCGCTGATTTTTGGCGGGTGCTTGTTGCCGTCGTCGTCTTCCGAGCCAACCAGCCAAGCGTAAAGCATCTTGCGACGTTCTTCGTTGCGAAACTTGTTATGTTCGTCGTCCCATTCCAGCCAGGTGTCCCTGACGATTGGGAGCCTGAGAATTTCGTCGAAAGAGCTGAAGAGGGCGGGTTTCGCCTTGTCCCCGTAATCGTCGTCGGTGCGCATCTGTGCTAGTGCGTAGAAGGACCGACGGAGGATATTGATCCGCTTCTTAGGAAGGCCCAGCGTTTCGCAAATTTCCGCCATGTCCTTGCCGTCGTCTAGCATCATCGCGACGATTTGTGCCTGCTGGTATGGACCCCAGGGGCGGATACCCGAGACGTGTCTGACTCCCTGGAGAATTCGAGCTATATGTTCCTGTTTTGCGGCGTCCTGTTCTTCGAGAACGAGGACGGGTAGGGTTCGGAGAGATGCCTGAACCTCGGTGGAGAGATCGGCTTCGCCGTTCTTGTGATCTTCGAGCAGCGATTTTATGGCGCCGGTGCGGCGATTCCCTTCGATCACGACGTACTTGCCGGGCAGAGGCAGGTGTGTGACTACCAGACGATCTACAGGAAGAAATCCGATGGTTCGAATCGAATCCTTGAGCTGGGTAACCTCAAAACGATCGTCCAGAATCCTGTCGAGTGCTTTCCGCTGGACGCCATCCTCCATAATTCGGTCGCGTGCCACGGGCTGCACTCGGTCCGCAAGATCGGCAAATCGAGGGTTATTCGGATCGAGATACAGATCTTCTATTGGAACTTCAACTTCGCGCAGGACCCCCAGGGCTCCTGCTGCTTCGTTGCGGGTTGGGGCGTTATTAGGCCCGGTTTGACCACTAGTCGTGGGAGTCACAGTAAGAAACCTCCTTTTTCAAATCGAAATTCTCTCCACTTCGTCGAGTGAAATCTCGTCCTGCCGGCGGTCGTAAAGTTTGGTGGTGCGCGGCGAAGAATGGTTCGCCATCGTCTGCGCGTGTTCGAGCGTGCCGGCGTTCTTCAGGTAGGCGGTGATGCCGGTCGCGCGAAACGTGTGATTGCCTATCCGTGTCTTGAGGTCGATCGCGGCGGAGCGGCGCTGGATCATACGATAAGCGTCCTGCTGCCACATTTCTTGCTGCTGGCCCGTCTTGCGGCCCGTGGTGCGAAAGAGCGGGCCGTCGAGGTCGCCGGCGATGCCGGCGGCGGCGATGTATTCGTCGATGTACTTCTCCAGATTGTGGTGACAAGGAAGTTCATGCTCCTTGCCACCTTTTTCGTGCAGGCGGACCCAGCTTCGGCGGCCCTGCACGAAATAGTCACGCACCGTCATCTGGAGGACGGCATTCACGCGCGCGAAGGTGTAGACCATGACGCCGATGAGAGCACGATCGCGCAAGCCCGTGATATCGGGAACCTGGCTGCGGACGCCGCTGAGCGCGACGGTCTTGGTGATCTCGATGCTGTCGAGCAGCTCGCGCGCCTCGTCTGCGTTGAGCACCGGCGTCTTGCCCTTCTTGACGACGTGCTTCGGCCCGCGCACGGCATGGGCGGGGTTCACCTCGATGATGTGGCCGGTCACAAGCCAGTCGAGAAGCATCCGGAGCGCGGCGAGGTGCTGCTTGACGGAAGGCGGCGCGAGTTCGCGCTGCAGCCCCTTCACGAAGGCTGCGACGTGGAAGGGTTTCACGTCGGCGAGCTGGCCGATGCCGCGCTTGTCGCACCAATCGGCGAAGCGTCTGGTCGCGTTCACGTAGGCCTTGCGCGTGTTGTCGTTGTTGATCTGCTCGGTGAAGAATTCGAGTACGCGCTGCGCTGCCTTTGGTGTCGGCGTGAACAACGCCGCGGGCTGCAGCTCAGGTGCCGGGGCTAGGATAATTTCGTTCATACGGCTCCCGTGATGTTCCAGGGCGGCCGAATCATCTGTATGAGGCCCGCTTCGAGGCCGGCTGCGGTGTTGACCGGAAGGCCGCGCCATTCTAGCGGTTCCGGTGTCGCGACCAAAATCTTTACTCGTTTTCCGTCTGACAAGGTCTTCCCGATGAGCTTTTTCACGCGGGCGCGGGTACGCTGTCCCTCATGGCCGCGCCGGTATTGGTCGAGGCAGGTTCGGAGGCTGTCGTTGGTGAGGCCTACATACATTACAAGATCATCGACGACGAAGGAATAAACACCGGGTTGCTGTGGCGCGGTTGCATCCATTTTGATTGCGCTCTCAGGGTGCTGTGTCCATTCGCCGGCGAACTGAAAACCCGCGCGCAGGAGCACTTCCCATGACGACGCCTCGCGCGGGGCCGGGACCTCGACAACAACGGGCTCCCGCTCGGCCTGGAGTTTCCGTTTGAGGCCGTCTGTGATGCCGGCGTCGACGAGAACCTTTCGGACGTGCTGATAAACGATCCCAAGATGCTTGCTGATTTCGGTTCGGTCATAGCCGGCCTTGGCGAGTGCCCGGATTTTGTCGGAGGTGGTCTTCAGGCCGTGAGTGACTTCTTCAACCGGGGGCCGCTGCTGCATCCGTCGCTCCTGACATAGAGTGTTATAAAGGACGTTATCACACTCTCTGTGGTCCGGGAACGAATCCGGGATTACGGGAAGGAAGAGGGCTCGGCAGGTGGGCGGTCGGTTTCCGTAAAACCGGCCCGCCCGGTGGCCTGGAGAGCGCCTCTGAGGGGCGATGATCAGAGACGGGGATTTGGACGGTCTGGAGCCGAAAACGCCTGGACGGTGGGTCCGGCTTCTTTTCTCGGGTGTTCGGCCGGTCGCATGAAGCTCGCCTCTAATTCTCGTAGGCTGCGGCAACGTCCTGATGCAGGGGCAAACATGCGCGCAGTACCGTAAGCGCGTGATCCACCAGCAGCCGGTCGCGATCGGGATCGCCGCCGGCCTCGGCGGCAAGGAATTTGCCGCCGTGGAACAGGTTGTTTCGGACGCGCCTCACCATCACGAACACTTGCTCGGCGCGAGGCAGGTTGACGTCCGGTGGTGCGTCGAGCCAGTCGATTTTCCCTTTGACCACGATCTGCTTCTTCGGCGGCCGGCCGAGGAGGTAATCGACCGCGGTCTTTAACTCTGCGCTGTTGAGCCCGCTGAAACGGGCATCGATCGCGCGCGCGTAGCGGTCCCATGCGGCCTCGGCTTTTTTCTCGTCGCCATCGGCAAAGCCCGCGGCCTTCAGCGCAAATTCGTAGCGCGCGAAGACTCCGAGGAATTCGCACGCGAGAGCGGGATCAAGATTGAGGCGGTCGAATGGTGAAGCCATTATCATCGCGTAGCTTAAAACATCTTCGGCAGTTGCGGAAAGTGCGCGTGGCATCGATCGCCGGGGCGCCGACTTTCCAGCCGTGGGCATCCCTTCGCGAGTTTGTCCCTGAGCTCGGGCAGGCTCATGCCGGCGCCGTGCGCGGCGATAAGGTTCTGAACGCCCAGGTTTCCGTGCCGGCCGCAGTCGTTGCAGGCGATTTCCAGCATCGCGATCTTGCCGGCGATATGGCCCAGTGTGATTGCGTCCCCCACAGATCCTCCCGTTGTTCGATGCTTTTGTTGAAGCGATAGCCGAAAGTAACGGTCCTTGCAAAGGAATGTGATACGGCCGCCGATCGCGCTTTACGCCCCTCAAGCAAGTCTCTATTGTGGGTAATCGGGACAACAGCCGTTGTTCCGGGGCCTAAGAAACCCCTGCTAGCGAGCCTTGCGCCGGTTCGTCAATCCGGCGTGCCTCTCGACTCTTATGGTCGGGGAGGCAGCGCCATAAGCGCGCGAGCGTGAAAACGCTGCGCCGTCTAGCACGGTTTCTTAGCTCCCCGATCACCAGAGCACTCGCTCTGGTGGTCGTTCTTTTCCGGAGATCCGGATGGTCGAGGACGATGCAGATGTGCGCTCGACGAAAGCCAGGCCGAAGTTTCGCGGCTTGTCGGAAGCCGAAGTTCTTCGCGAGATGGAGATCGAGGACAGCACAGCCGGCGCCGAGGTCACGCGCCTCGTCGCCGCTTATTTTTGCAAATTCAAAGCGGTCCTTCAGGATCAAGGTCTCGCCGCGGCCCCGGCGATCCTGCTCGATGTGAGCTGTCCGATCGAGAAAGTTGCGGTATTCACCCTGCTCACCTTCGTCGAGAAGGAATTGCTGGCGAAACGGCCGGATTCCTGGAATTGAAGGTGGAAGCGCCCGCCGCTTACAGCCGGGCGCGTGTTTCGGCCTTTGTCCTAATCCCCCCTTTTTTCCTTATCAGGACAAGGGGTTGTTTTTTTGTGGAACGTCCGACGCGGTCAAGGGCGCGGCGATGTTTGCAGCGTTTATCAACGACCCTTGACCGCTAGGGCGTTCCGCGTACGCTGGTGAAGCGGAAAAAAGGGGGGACGTGGTTTCTTTTTTACATTTGGCAGAACCGATGAAGGAGATCCGCCTTGGCAGTTACTCTGAAAGTCGACGATGAAGCAGTTATGTTGGCGGAGATCGAGCGGGTGCGTGGAGACCTAACGCCAGGAGAATTCATCGTGAAGTGCATCAGAGCCGGAGTGCGTCTCGCTGACCTGGAATGCCGGCAAAAAAGCGAGGCCGGGAAACCCCGCGTGCTGAACCTGGGCGAGGTTGCGCCGGAATTCGCGAACGTGGACCGGGATAGCATCATGCGGATCGTGACGGAAGTCTGCGATCGAGTGAAAGAAACCCAGCAGAGCAATCCGATCTATGTTGAAGTGATGCGCCTGGTGGCGAAATACAGGGCGCTGATGGAGGCGCGGAGGAAGGATACGGGCGGCCTCCCGATTGGCAACATTGAAGCTCTGTCGCTCGCGCCGATTCAGCACTTGGCGCTGGAAGTCGCGCTCCAGTCGGTTCAAAAAGACGCTGGCGGAACGGTCAGAACGGCAACGAAGCATTAAGGGGCGAATGGCGTCTGATTTTCTCTTACGGATGTGAAGCGGGGGGTACGCTCGGCTGAGGACGCTGAAAATCCTTGTTGAAGTACAGTCCCGCCAGTTGCATTTTGACTTCGGGGTCCGTATCCGGCGCGGCCTTAATTGTGTCGAGGTAGTCCGCGACGAGCCCGTTGCTGCGCGACAGGGCACTGAGCGACCAACCGGCGGTAACGTAAGCGATGCCGCGCATGATATCCGGTGTGGGCTGCTTCGGCTTCTCGCCAGAATTCTTCATCTCGATAAGCTTGTCATGATCTGCGCGCCAAGCCAGCAAGCCCGATATTTTCCTGACCGGGGCGATATCTCCGGTTGCGAAAAAGATGTTCCAGAGCATGTCCATACGGGCGCCAATCTGTGGGTCGGGGTTCATGCTCTGAGCATTCGGTAGGTACGTCCGCGTGACGCGGGATTTCTCTTCCGGCGTGAAATCATCGGGAATCGGGCCGGGGTTCACTATCCCCGTAAGCCCGAAAACAGGTAAGGCATAGACCCGCGTAGCATGGCTTTCCTGCGGCAGCCGGCGGATGGCGTCGTTCGCAGCAAGCGGGCTTACCTTATAGGCCGAAACCAGGAATTGCAGGAAATCCGCTCGTCGTTGCAGCATGGGATCGCTTGCGGCGAAGCGCATCGCCGGTAACAGTCGGCCAGGATCGGGCGCGGCATAATAATGCTGCATCCAGGCTCCCAACGATTTCGCGTCCGCAAAGGCCGGTGCTGCCGCGGCCGTCGCAAAAGTTTTGATGGCGAGATTGGCTGGCTTCAGAGCGAATGTTTTACCATCCGCCGTCACGATCTGGCCCTGGATCGAAGCCGTGTCATCGGCCGCATCGGCGGGCGCGCACCATTTGCTGTGGGACACGGCGAGCGAGACCAGGGCAAGCGGGTTCAGCTTTATTCCGGCCTTGGCGAGGAGGGCGTTCGTGACGTCGCCATTGTCGGCTTTCAGTTTTTTTACTATGTCCATCGGTTCGGCGGCAAACTTCTGGTCGTGGCCGCCCGCCGTGAAATTGACTTCCAGCTTTGCGCCGCGGAATTTCTCAACATCGTCTTTCGAAATCTCGACGCCGAAACGAATGCACTGACCAGGCTCGACCTGCCGCCAATAGGCCGGCATGTTTATCTGGTCCAGCGTCGATTTCCACTGCTGTTCTACAACCTGGTCGCCCAGGATGAACAAAACCGGATCGAGTTTACCAAGGGTGAACTCTTTCGGAGTTTGCTGACCAATCGCGGCAGGCGGGAGCAAGCACAAGCCGGCGATCAATGCAATACAGGCATTCGGAAGAATCCGCCGCCATTTGGATTTGGTTTCGCGAGGCGCCATGGCGGCCTCCTTATGCTGAAAATTTAGGCTGCGGCCGCTTTCTGGCTTTGCTTTTGTATTGAACTCCTGATCGCGCCGGCCGCGACGTGGAACGCGGCCTTTTCGATGGGGGCTTTCGGAACGTCGACAGGCAGGAAATTGGGCAATCGGTTGCCGTGCTGCCGCGCATAATCATTGACCTGCGCGACGTACGCGGTCGCGAGGCGCGTGACTTCGACCGCGACGGGATGAGCGGGATTTTTCTCCGCAGCTGCGGTCTTTATCGCTTCCTCGTCAAGCTCCCTGAATTCCTGCCGCGCCTCCGGGAACTGCAGCAGCGGGTGCTTTTTCAGTTCGAGGATCTGGCGCTGCTGAAACTCGAAAGCTTTCAAGCCTTGCTCAAGGCAATCAGCCGCGAATTGCTCCACGGTCTTCTCGCCGCGCAGCGCGTCGAGCCGGCGGTACTGGTCGCTGTGCGAGGTATCGACGGTGATGTACATGTTTTTACTCCCGGAGTTTGAAAGACAAGGCTCAGCTATGCACCACGAGATGGCCGTCGGCGAGCATCGCGCTCACGCTTTCGAGGCCCGAGGCGTTGGACATGGTCACGAGGGGTGTGCTCCCGAAATTACCTTCGCCGGTGGGATCGACGTAGAATTTCGCGCCATTGCCGGTCGGGGTTTCCTGGATGTACCCGCCGATGTTGGCGAGCACATCGTCGCCGCTAAGAATGGCGCTGAGATTGAGGACATCGCCCCTTGTTTCGCTGAAACCGGAAATCGAGGTCTGGGAGTTCACGCTGGTGATGACGAAAGTGTCGGCTCCGGTGCCTGCGTTCATGTTGTTGGTCGCCGTCCCGCCGCCGTCGATCATCGTGTCGTTGCCGCTGCCGCCGTAAAAATAGGTCGAGTTGTTTTCGGCGCCTGTCATCGTATTGTTGCCGGCGATTCCATAAAGGTAATCCCCGGAGCCTTGGGCAACCATAGTGTCTCCATGGCCCGTGCCATAAAGGGTTTGATAGTTACTGACGGCCGTAAGGGTCAGCCCTCCCGTGAGGCTAATGGGACCACCACTGTCGAGGGAGATCTGTTCAACGTTGCCGACGGTGAAGCCAGTGCTCCAGTTGAAGTGGCCGCCGCTGATGGTGGCCACGTCGCCCGACGGGTCGCCGATATAGAGATTGCCGTTACTGCTGTCCCACAAGCTGAGCTCGCTTGCTGTTACACCATGGAAGGCAATCGTGGCGCTCGCACCGCTCGCAGAATTGGTGTCGACGGTGGCCGTGCCGAAGCCGACGTTGAAAACGTCGGTATCGCTGCCTGTGCCGTTGTACAGGCTGGCATCATTGCCAGCAACCAAATTGACGGTACCGCCAAAGGCATATAGGTAGTCCCCGGTTCCATCGGCCGTCAGAGTGCAGCCGCCGTTTTCCGTGCCATAAAGCGTCTGATAGTTGCTCGTCGCGGTAAGGGGAAGATTGGTTTGCAGGTTCCAGACCGTGCCGTCATCGAAGTCGAACTGCTGGATATTCCCCAGCGTGAGACCGGTGCTCCAGTTGAAGTGGCCGCCGCTGATGGTGGCCACGTCGCCCGAAGTGTCCCCGATGTACAGATTGCCGTTCGAGCTGTCGTAGATTGAAATCTGGCTTTCCGTGACGCCGTGGAAGTCGATGACGTTGCTCGATCCGCCGCTGGAGTCAAGGTAGACCGTGGCCGAGCTGAAACCGGCGCTGAAAACATCGGTATCGTCGCCAGAACCGTTGTACATATTTGCGCCGTCGCCAGCCACGAGGTTGACCTCGCCTCCATAAGCCTGGAGGGTATCGTCGAGTCCCGCGGCGGTCAGCGTGCAGCCGCCGCCTTCCGTGGCGTAAAGGGTCTGGCCGGTAGAGGTGGCGGTCAGTTGAAGCGAGCTCTGAAAATTCCACACGGTGCCGTCGTCGAAGTCGAGTTGCTGGATATTGCCGAGCGTGAGTCCGGTCGACGAATTGAAGCTGCCTCCGACGATGGTGGCCACGTCTCCCGATGAGTCTGCGATGTAGAGATTCCCGTTCGTGCTGTCGTAGATGTCAAGGTGGCTTTCCGTGACGCCGTGGAAGTCGATGACGTTGCTCGACCCGCCGCTGGCGTTCAAGTGAAGGGTGGCGGAGGAGAAACCGGTGTTGAAGACATCGGTATCGTCGCCAGTGCCGTTGTACATATTAGCTCCATCGCCGGCGACCAGATTGACCGCGCCGCCATAAGCAAAGAGCGACTCATTGAGTCCCGCGGCCGTCAGCGTGCAGCCGCCATTTTCCAGGGCGTAAAGGTCCTGGCCGTTGCCGGTGGCAGTCAGCGGGAGCGCGGTCTGCAAATCCCAGATCGTGCCGTTGTCGAAGGTCGCTTGCTCCAGATTGCCGATGGAGGTGAGGCCATGGCTCGAATTGAAACTGCCTCCACCGAGCGTCACCTGGTCCGTACCGAAAGTAAAGATCAGCTCGCCGCCGGTGTTGTCGGCAATGGTGACGGCGCTCGGAAGAATGCCGTGGAACGCTATGGTCTCAGAACCGAGAGCGGCGTTTTCGATGATGGTATCGCCGCCCGCGGAAGCCGGCGCGGAGCCGGAGGTGAAAGAGAAAATATCGTTGACACTGTAGCCGTAGAAATTGTGCGCGTTGCCGTCGGCTACGAAATTAGTGCCGCTGGTAAAGCCGTACATGTCATACTGCGGCGAGCCGTCAAAGGTCACAACTCCGGTCAGATTCCAGACGTCGCCGTTGTCGTAATCGACCTGGGCGATGCCGGGGTTGAGACCGTTCGCGCTGAAGTTGCCATTGATCTGGACCTCGTCGCCATTTGCCGTTGAGAGAACCAATTGGCCGCTGGTGTTGTCGTGGACCGACACCTGGCTCGGCGTGACATCGTGCATAAGGATCTTGTCGCCAGTCGAATAAGGGTTCGGATCGATGAATGCGCCGCCTGAAGAAGCCGGGCAGGAACCCTCGTTGATGACATAGATATTCGTGCCGTCGCCAGCGTACATTGTCGATTCCGGGCCGGCGATGAAGGTTTCTGTTCCCTCCGTGCCGCGAAGTATGGCGCCGGTGATATGGCTGCCATCTAGAGTGTCTCCGCCGACCGAGGTGCCGTAGATTTCGCTCTGATTTGACGTCGCTGTGAGATAAAGCCCGCCCGTCAGGCTCTCGACCGTGCCGTCGTTGAAGGCGATGTACTGGACGTACGCTCCTACATTCGAGCCGCCAAAGCCGAGGGGATTGTGGCTGTCGGATGCCATGCTGGCTTGAATCTCCACGGTATCCGTCGCGGTGTACTGTACCAAGAGATCGCCGCTTTGATCGGTGGACAGTGTGACGCCGGCAGGAGCGACGCCGAGAGCCAGGATATTCGTTCCGCCGCCATGGGCGGTTTCATTGATGAAGAGGCCGGGCGTGTGGTCGGGGCCGGAGAACGGCGAGTCGCCGGGAAAGAGAACAAAAATGTCGTTGGTGGCCATATGCTCCAACGTTTGGCCGCCGGCTGCCTCGTCGGCGAACTGAACGGCCATGTTGTTCAAAGTATTTGAGCCGATGAAGCTGTCGGTGGCGACATCGTAGGGCGCGGAGCCCGTCAGGTAAGCAAAACTTGTTTGCGCCAAGAGGTGGGCTGACAGATAGCTAAATGCCACGTCCCACGACTGGTTAAGTTCGGTGGCGACGAGAGCGGCATTCCAATTGATATCGTTTGTCGATGCAAGATTCCAGATATTCTGGCCCATTAACTGTTCAACGAATCCCAACTCCTGGGAATTGACGACTCCGCCGGTAGCAGGATCGACATTCTGAACGCCCGCCCATTCGTAAAGAATTGCTTTGATCGCGCTTTCAAGGCCGAAGCTCGGGTCCATAAGTTGGGTAAACGATTGGCTGGCAAGGTTGGCCACGTCGTTGAGCAACGTGGAATCGAGGCTCATGGAAATGTCGAGATTGGGAAGCTGGCCGTAGCCGCGCAGCTCCGGCAATTGCGCCGTTTCGGGATTTTCCGTGTAAGTGCCGTCGTAGATGGTATTCAGCGGATCATAGGAAAACCACGCATCGGCGATAGTCTGGGTGTTTCCATTGATGACGAAGGTGCTCTGCTCTTCGATGGTGTTGCCGTTAATCTGATAGTCGGCATTGCTGTAGTTGAGATTGATGCTCGTGATGCCGAGCTGGGCAAGAGTATAGAGTTCGCCGGCCCCGGGCGTGGCAACAGCGTTTTGATTGACCGAAGGAACCCAGACGTAAAGTTCGTTCCAGATCGGATTGCTTGAATCGAGCACGCCCGTCGTGCCCGCGAAGGTCTGCAAGTCCTGGAATCCGTTCGCAAATTGCACGCCGTTGGCTATGCCGTTTGCCGGTTCGTTGCCGAAGAGGTCGGCCTGGGTGATCGGGCCTCCGGGATTGATGCACAGGAGACCGGTCGTGCCGGAAACGAATCCGGACTGGTGCAGGAAGTTATCGCCGTAGTCCCACAACACCGCGCCGGGGCCGTTTTCCGCTGAGAGCGTGATGCCAGTGCCTCCGGAGCTCAAATCCAACACCAGAGGCGAGCCCGTGTTCATAGCGGTGTGCCAGACGCCTTGCATCGGCCCAGCCATCCAGTCGCCGCATGGCTGTTCAGGGCTCTGCAGAGCCGCGTACTGCGCCTCCATAGCAGCGGCATTGTTGATCGGAATTGTGGTATCCGGAACTCCGTTGAACTCAAGGCCATATGTCTTGGAATTACCTGGCACGAAATAGTCTTCGATCGTCGCTATGGTGTTGCCATTAGAATCTTGAATCAGCAGGTCATTACAGGCTCGGCTAAACGCGACATTTGAGGCACTGTAACCATCGAGATCAATTGTGTCGGTGCCAGGTCCGCAATTGTCCAAATTATTAGTTGGCTGATAGGGAAGGATTGTTAGGTGGCCACCCTGTTGGACTTCAATCGTGTTATTGCCGCCAGCATCTGTAAATGTCGATGAGGTATTTTGCCAAACCGTATAATCCCCACCGTATGCGTTACCGACAAGATCCGTACTGCCTAACGGACTTTCACCGGGGAAAATCGTCGGAGAAAGAGCCGAGCCATTGATTCCAGCTTGATCCAGAGCGGTGTAGACCATGGAACCGCAGTTAGCGTTTTGGATATTGAAATTTGCGTCGCCCGTGAGGAGTACGTTTGTCTGGCCGGCATAATTATAGAGGCCGCCCTCTGTCGCAAAAGTGTTATTTAGTTGTGACCACAGCGCTTCTGCAGTTTCTCCGTTCGTAGGTGTAACCGTTTGCCACGTGCTATATTCACTGAGAGAAGCATTGGGGTACTGCGTCAGATACGCCGAGAGTGTCGTGTCGTTATTTATTTGCATGTTATAGGCACCGGGATTGAAGACAGCTATCGAGCCGCCGCCGTTGATGGCTCCTGCCTCGGTGACATAGATGTCCCCAGGTGCGCTGAGTGTGCCGTTAGTATCTGTAATGCCGTTGGGACTATAGATTAGCGCCGTGTGAGGCCCGCCGTTGATCATGAACGTAACGATATAAACTTGACCGGTCATCTTGTACCTCGTTAGAAGTTAACTGAGAGCGCAAAACCAAAGCACCGAGATGCGTGTCACGGTTTGATGTCTGTCATAAGACACCGCAACATGCCAACCCGGTACTGCACAGCCTTCTACTTCGAGTATCATTTTTCGAAGCACCTGGGGTTTCCAGGAATATTTAATATCGTGGTCCAAAACCAAGACGTCTGCGCCGTTGTTGGTTACTAAAACGTGTTCCACGACCGCTCGCGGAGTGCCATCGGGAAAAAGGTGCTCAAGGACCGACTGCATTTCTTGTCGGGTTTTCCCTAGAGGAGAAGCATAGTCTTCAAACCGGAACGTCTCGGCAGTTACTGATTCGATAGGCGGTGGGACAAGGACATACTTGTCCCAAATGTAGGTCTCAAAAGCAGCGAGCGCAAATGGGGTGATGAACATCAAAAGTACCGTCACACCGATCCACTTGAGTCTTGTATGTAAGGTGCTTGCCATTCGACAGTGATCCTCAGTCAGGCGAGGCGAGCCGCAAATCCGTAGGGATCGGTAAAAGGAAGTGCGATGCCCCAAAAAACTCTTACTGCTTGCCCTCATGACAGTAGCCCTAAACGAGCCTAACGATTCCGCGCGAATGTGCAATTGAAAAACGGCACCTGGCAGGGTAGCTGACGCGCATTTAAGAAAGCGTTAACGCGGCACGATTGCCAGAAAGTTTCATGCGCGGATTCGCCGCGCAACTTGAAGGCGCGTTATGCCTGCGACACAGAAGTGAGCGCCGTCAAGATCGAGTCGCCAGTTCGGCGCGCGATGAGAATTTTCTCAGCCGCTCGCAAGCTCCTGATTGTCGTCGCTTCTCGGGGTGGCCGATCGGCCCGCAGACAGATTTCGAATAACGGTTCAAGCTAAAAAGAAGCAGCCAATCTGACGCGGCGCTGCGGTGAAGGCGGGTACGTTCTTCGGATTCTACACCTCTCTTCCGAGTCGTGTCTGCCCGCAGGATGGTGTAGTGGACGGTCACGCCGCGATCAGGCAAGCTGAAACTATCAGGGGTAATTTCTTCAACGCGTAAAACGGAAGGAGTTTTTTAACTGGCCGAAGAGGCCAGCATGGCGTTTGCGCGCACTGATATCGACTTCAATTTTCGTACGTATGTTTTTGAGTGGGGGTGCGGCCATGACGTTGACCAGGAAATTCAACGCACAAGCTGCCAGGAGCGGAGAAACGATCGGGGAAAGCGAGGACGAAAGCGCCCGCGCTGGAGCGATCCTCACGCGCTTCTGGTCCGGTGGCAGGAAACCTGCCGCGGTCGAACCTGAGATCCTGCAACCTGCCGAACAAGAAAACCGCCTGCAAAGAGCGCGCGAGGCCGTGGCGATGCGGCTGCTGCGCGCGCCGCGTGCTCCATGACCCTGGGCCTCTCGCAGATGCTGAACCACGTCACGCAGGGCCGCTGCGAAGAGGTCATGAAGGGCATTCCTGCGGGCTCCGTGGATTTCATCCTGTGCGATCCTCCCTACCTGGTGCGCTACCGCGATCGCACGGGCCGCACGGTCAAGAACGACAACAACGACGAATGGATGGACGCGGCTTTTCACGAGATGCACCGTGTCCTGAAAAACAACAAGTTTTTGGTGTCCTTCTATTCCTGGAATAAGGTCGACCGCTTCATGGAGGCCTGGCGCCACGCCGGGTTTCATCCAGTGGGGCATTTCGTTTTTCCGAAGAACTACGCCTCCGGGAAACATTTCACGGAGTACAAGCACGAGCAGGCCTACCTGCTTGCGAAGGGCTATCCCGCGTCGCCGGCGCATCCGCCTCCGGATGTTATTCCGTGGAGCTACACGGGCAACAAGCTGCATCCGACCCAGAAACCTGTCGGCAGTCTCAAGCCGCTGATCGAGGCTTACAGCAAGCAGGGCGAAATCGTGCTCGATCCTTTCGCGGGGTCCGGGTCCACGCTGGTCGCGGCGAAAGAATGCGGCCGGCGTTTCATCGGCATCGAGCTCGATGAGGAACACCAGCACACGGCCGCGCAGCGCGTGCAGAGCCGGTTTTTCGGCAACATTGTTTCTCTGCCGCGCAAGGTCGAGGCCGCGCCGATCGCGCAGCACGTGCCGGCATCGGGATCGCAATATCACAGGCCCGCGTTGCCGCGGGCGCCAGGCTTGTGAGGTTTTCGTGGGGGTTGAAGTCCAGATCATCGAAAAACTCGTGCCGGGGCGAGAGATTGACGGTCCGGTTTTGCGGCCGACGTGGTATTTGACGGCCGGAGC
>Ga0187784_10001071_pt1 | contig 21337 bp, 19 predicted proteins | sample 1015_SJ02_MP15_2_FD_132964 | JGI IMG/M metagenome (GOLD analysis project Ga0187784, IMG submission 132964) | Tropical peat soil microbial communities from peatlands in Department of Meta, Colombia - 1015_SJ02_MP15_20_MG | ecosystem: Environmental > Terrestrial > Soil > Wetlands > Peat | place...
ACCTCCAACGCCGCAGCATTTTGTTGTGACAACTCCTCCTCAAGAGCTCGCCTCCTCTGGTCAAGGATCCTCTTTAGCACAAGTCGGGGTTGAACAACCTCCACCCGATTGCTTGAGAGCTTAACAAGCCCCTTATCACTCAACGATTTGAGCGCGTCCTCAGCGATTGCTGTTGGAATGCCGTACGCCGTAACCACGCGATCCAACATTTCTCCCTGCGGCTCAGCTAGCAATTTGAGGTAGACCTTCGACTCGCCAGCGGACAAACCGAGCGATAAGAGCAAATCCGTTTCCTTGCTGTAGTCCCGAGACAAAGTACTCACATCGCACCAGACACTCGCTGCCCAGCGATCAGCTTAGTGTGCTATGATCTATATGTAGCCTATTCTCAGCGAGAACTTTTGGAGAATGCCTGTAGGTCCCATACCGTCGTCGTTTCAGGAAGTATACTGCTTAGGAAGCTATGACGGCTACGCTGTCGAATTCTAGTACCGGCATCTCGCTATGAACTAAGTACAAGCCTGTGGATCCGACACGAACTAGGGTGGTGCGCCGAGAAAGTGCCCAATTAGGAATCCCGCGAACCCCGCCATCAGCCCGATCACTAACATTTGTACCCCGCTCCTCCAGACCGAACCCGTAGTCACCCTAGCGCCATACCAACCCACAAAGAACAGGACCACACCACTTAGCACCACCGAACCAATCGCTCCCACGATGACATCTCCCCCACTGAGTATGAATGGTATGATTGGAATTGCCGAACCCACAAACGTAGCCGCTAAAACCACCAGACCACTATGCCAAGCCTCACCCTCCCCAACCGGCTCCATCCTAAGCCCGTACGACATCATCAAATCAACCATCGCCTTCGGATTCGCGGCGATTCGACGAGCCGCCTCCTCCAACTCCTTTCCCTTCAACCCCCACCCCATCAGAACAAGAGCATTCAGTGCTTCATCATACCCCAAGCTATGGAGTTCCTTCAACCTCCTCGTTTCCTGGTCAACCTCACTCAGGTATAAGCGACGTTTTTGAAGAGTAGACGTGTACGCGACCGCTCCCATTGAAACCGACTCGGCCCCTAAAGCAGCCAGAGTCGCCACTAAAATCAGACGTACATTACTAGTAGCAGCCGACATGCCCAAAATGATTCCCAGAACGTTCACAAGACCATCCTGACTGCCTAAAATAAAATCGGAAAAGGAAGAGACACGTGAATGCTGATGGCCCATTGGTTTCTTGGACATAGAAGTTTCGGTTCCCCTTTAGAAGTCGATCTTGAGCAAAGTGGAGATAAGAATCTTAGCTTCGTCGTTTTCGACTATTCAACTCGCGATCGTCCTATTTCCCCTGTGATTTCATTATAGTTCGGTTCTCTTGCTGGATCCTCGGTAATCCACCTATACTGCAGCTTACCGTCCTGATCAAGGATGAATACTGACCTCTTGGCTACAGTGTAACCCTTCAAGCCCGCGTAGTCTTCATGAAAAACATCATACTTCCTGATAGTCTCTCTCGCGTAGTCACTAAGGATCGGGAACGGCAACTTGTAGGCGTCGGCGAAAGCTTTGTTCGTGAATGGGTCATTCACACATATGCCAACTATCTGCGCCCCAAACTCCATCATCGACTCCATAGAGTCGCGAAATACGCACATGTCCCTCGTGCAAACATCCGTAAAGGCGCCTGGAAAGAAAGCGAGCATGGTCCTCTGTCCTTTGAAGTCGTTTAGAGAACGCACGACAAGGTCCTGATCGTAAAGGTGAAAGTCAGGCACCTCATTCGACAACGACATGGTTCCCGACCTAATGCAACCCGCGCCTCACGTGTGTTGCGCGAGTCACCTGTTTAAGTCTTAATTCGTGCGGAAGCGTGTGCACCGATACACACCTAAAAAACGTCAACAAAGCAATACGAATTTGGATCATTTGATCAGCGGTAAGCCATCCTTGCCGTAATTGGGAGAACATGTCAGCCATGTTTCGGAACCCGTCGATTAACATTTACTCCCACGACATCGTCCGGCTCGTCACCTTCTACGAACGTCTCGGTTTTCGCGAGACCTTCCGGACGCCCAAGAATGGTACGCCGGTTCACGTGGAGTTAACTCTAGACCGTCGGGATCGCCTCGGTTGAGGCCGCGATCTCCGATCATGGTTAGAACCCGAGCCTCGGCGGGCGACCTATCGAGATCGTGCTTTGGACCGACGATACCGACCGTGATTACGCACATGTCACTGCCAACGGTGCATCATCGCTGAGCCCGCCGCATGATTTCCTGTCCAATCTTCGCCTCGCCTGGGTTGCAGATCCGGACGGCAATGCAATCCAACTCGCTCAACACCAAGTGACAGGTGATCCCAAACCAAGACGGATGCGAGTGATTATGAGAAGACCAAGAGTTGTCATCCATACGGCCCAATCCGTCTATGCTAGGATCTCGACGCGGCTGCCGGTTCTAAAGCCTCGCTTGAAATGATGACCAGTTTTATTAGGGCATCGATTGCGAAGTAGTGCCGCCGGCCATCTGTTTGATCCAAAGAAATACAGATAGGTAGACGCAGTATGAAATCAATACAAGACTCCGGCTGACGGCATTGTTTTCAAGAAGGCGCTCGGGTGGGATTGCTAATCACTTGCTAAGAAGAAAGGGTAGTGGAGCTTTAGTAAGCCTCAGTGCTTAGTTTCCAGTTGCCGTATCATTTCATCCACCCTGTTTAAGCCGGCGGTCAAGTATTCTTTGGGGGGCCCGTAGCCGATGCGCATGTAGCCGTCCATGCCGAAGTGGTCGCCAGGGACTATGAGGGTACTCTTCTCTTTCATGAGGCGTTGAGCTAAGGTAGTTGAGTTTATTCTGAGATTGTACTTGATGTAGGCGATTGCGCCTGCGCGGGGTGGTACGAAGGAGAAATTCTCTCGGTGGCGGTCAACCCATTCTTTGACTATGGGGAGGTTTGTTCGAAGCTGTGCGCGGGTGCGTTCAAGGATCTTGTTGTGCATGTCCGGTTGAAGTGCTTTCCTTGCGAGGTAGTCGCTTAACGCAGACGGGCCTATGCTTGTGTAGTCATGGTATGCCCATAGTTTCTTGGCTAGTTCGGAGGTCGTTACGAGCCAGCCTATTCTTAGGCCCGGAAGCCCGTACGCTTTCGACAATCCGTTGGTGATTATGGTTTTCTCATATCTGCCCCACACGCTGCCGGTTGTCTTCCCATCCAATTCTGCTCCTTGGTATACTTCGTCCGAGAGGATCCACGCGTTCACTTTCTTGGCGAGAGCGCAGATCTCCTCCACCGCGTCGTCATGAAGAACCGCGCCGGTGGGGTTGTTTGGGTTGCAGATTGCAATTAGCTTAGTTTTCTTGCTAAAGGCTTTCCTCAGGCCGCGGAGGTCCGGTAGCCATTCTCCTTCTTTCTCCTGCAGCTTGAATGTCTTCAGTCTCGCGCCGAACGTTTTGGTGAGCCCCCAAACTTGCATGTAGTTTGGGAGAAGGATGATGATTTCTGCATTGGGTTCAAGGAAAGACCATGTGCTGACGAAGATTGCTTCGGAACTGCCGTTCGTGACAAGGATGTTATCGGGTTGCGAGTTGGGGTACATGCCTGCAATAGCCTTCCTCAGTTCGGTTGTTCCGTTTGTTTGGGTGTAACCTAGCAGTTGATTGAGCAGTTCATTGTCTCCGCTCTCGAGTAGTTCGGCCACGTGGAGCGGGTGTACTCCGCTTTCGGAGAGGTTGTATTCGACTTCGTTTTCCCAAGTTGATTGCCATCTTTCCATTTCAAAGAGTCGAAGTTTCATGGACACATCAACCTCAATCTAGCTCTCCGTCAAGCACGTGAAACAGTTAAACGCGATTCTTGATAGAATCCGAAAGCTAATCGTCGCAATGATTTTGCCTGCTCATAACCAAAAAGCTCGATTAAGTTACCTTACTCGGGACGCACAGGAAGGGTTTAATGAATTTGTGAATTGCAGAACACCCGCTTGCTCTTTCCAGCGCACTATCTGAAGATAGCACACACACTCGATGTTAGCCTAGGAGCCTAGGCCTAGGAGGTGGTGGACCGGGCGGGATTTGAACCCGCGACCTCCCGCATGCCAAGCGGACGATCTGATCGCATCGGTCTTGCGAGTGGATGCTCATACCAGGCTGATCTACCGGCCCATCCTTTCGACAGGCTTCATGGTGTCCCAAAAAAACCTTCGCAGGTGTGCTCAAAGCCACGTTACCAACGCCCGAACGAAATTGCATGGGGTCTGTAAAGAGCTATCTAGCAGCGAAATGCATCCTGCGTGAAAATGCTCTTGACCCGTTTCGAGATTCAAGTGTTTCTGCTGGCCATTCTGCTACTATCATCTTTCGGACTCCTGGCCACACAAGTGAATGTGGCCCGTGCACAGACCCTTTTTGATTTCAGCATCAGCCTCAACGGCTACTCAATTTCTTTAGCCCCGAACCATTCGGGATACGTGGAGGTAACCGTCTCACTCGTTTCGGGGACTCCTCAAAATGTGACGCTGACATCAACCGTATCTCCCCAAGACGGAGAATTGTCCGCGTCGCTCGCCCAACCCTGGGGTTACCCGTCATTTGTCACAACCCTAATTGTTACCGCGCAGAACCCACAGCCAGGTAAGCAATATCAGATAACCGTGAGCGGTAGTTCGAATGGACTGACTCACCGTGCCCCCACACTCACCGTAACGATAGGTTGCGCTCAAGGAACCTGCCCTCCGCCGACCGCGACGCTAACGACCGCAATTGTCGGCGAGGGAACTATCAACCCATCATGCCCAGCCGGGTGTTCGGAGCCGGTGGGACGAACGGTGAACGTCACCGCGAATCCCGCTCCGAGTTGGGTGTTTTCCGGATGGAATGCCACGGGTGCCACTTGCGCCAATGGCTTGAATGCGAATCCTTGCGCCTTTCCTATGCCGAACGCCTCGGTGTCAATAACAGCTAACTTCCTCCAGACCCAGGCGCTCTACACGAGTTACGCAGGCCTCGGCCAAGTTACACCATCCTGCCCCAGCGGCTGTCAGTTTCCGGTTGGATCAGCCGTCTCTATAGTCGCCTCGCCCGCGTCAGGTTGGCAGGTCGCCGGGTACCACCTCACCAACGGAGTGACATGCGGGTCCGAGGTCGGCTACGTTTGTAGCTTCGCTATGCCAAGCTTCCCCGTCTCATTCCAAGTAACGTTCACGGAAATCACAACCACACTTTCAATTACCATCTTGAGCACGTCGACGGCCGAATCAAGCTCTACAAGTACCGTGACGGTAGCAAGCGCGACTACCTCGACGATAAGCACCACGACCGTGTCCGTCATCGTTATGGGTACAACGGAGACGTCGACTCTCTTCTCGATTAGCAGCGGTTCAGTGACGCAAACTCAAACTTCCACGTCCAGCCAAACTTTGGATGTGACTACAAACACGACCAGCGTCATAACCGCCCTGCAGAATCCAACGCTTGAACTCGCACTTGCCGGCGTCGTCTTGGTCTCCCTAGCTATGATCGTGGTAAACCTAGTTCGTCGAGGTTACCGCGGTTCGGTCAAATGCTCTCGATGCGGATTCAATAACGCCTCCGCCCGGAAATACTGCGAGAGTTGCGGTGCGCCTCTGAGGGGAAACTAACTCATGACTAAGCATATTCCAAGACTTACGGTCATCGCCATCCTCCTCCTAGTTTCCCTCTATTCACCATTAACCCTCGTGACGGCTCAGACTACGCATACAAGTACCGTGACGCAAGTGACGACCGTGTATTCGACGAATATTCAAGCAACTACAGTTACGAGCCCTACAACTGGCTACACTACCGCGACCGAGATCACGAATTCGACGCTTCATGGAACGCAAACGCAGTTCGTTCCGTCTTGGACAACGGCCACCATGACTCTGACCTCTTTAGTGGGCGGGGCCGTAACTGCGACTAACATTGTCACCTTAACGAGCGTGTCGACAGCGACAACGCAGATCCTCGGAAACATTTGGGGTGAGTCACTTGCCGTGCTCCTGTTTGCGGCCGCTATCGCAAGCTACCTTATCCCGAAGGGTCGTTCGAAGCGTCCACGGGGCATTGTCTGTAGAAAGTGCGGGAACCTGAACCCACCCTTCGCGGCACACCGATGCGTCAAGTGTGGCCAACCGCTGAATGGTTGATCACCGCTCGCTGGGTCTCAAGCCTCCTTGCAAGGAGGCACGTTTATTACGGTTAGGAGTGGAAGTGACGATACATTTTTAAACACGGCTAGACACATTCGGGAACGGCATGTGTGGGTGGAGACGGGACTCTTGGCCGATGAGGAGCTAAAGAAATGGCTTGAATCCAGATTCTCAAAGATCGATCAGCGCATCGGGAAGCTCGAAGAAACCATTGCGGAGAGTAAGCAACCTAAGATTCGTATAGCATGGTACCGAACACTTCTCGGAATGACGGAGCTGGGTGGAAAGGCGGGAACTGAGAAGCTTGCGGACCATTTGGGCATTAGCCGGAGCGTGATAAGTGAATACCTCAACAGGATGGAAGAAGAAGGTATCGTAACACGTGACTTTAATGAAGACCCGAAAGAATCTTCTAGGTATATCTGGCAAATCGACTGGGAATCGTTACCGCCGGAAATTGCGTCCCGACTCAGAAAAAAATAACTGAATTCCAATCCAACGGGACCAGACGGGTGAAACAGTAAGGCCGCGCAACGCGCGCGTTATCCTCTCACTCAGGCGGAATTAGGGGTATCCGGTAGAAGTTCGATAGGAAAGGCCTCATCGAACTCGAAATTTCGTCTACGTCGCAGTCGACACACGACGGATCTAGCCTGAGCGGAACACTCTTCGAGCCGTCAAGTAGCTCGACTTCGATTAACGCGTGGCCGGGAAGCTTTCTCTTCTCCATTTTCGCTGTGTCTAGGTAGGTGCCGGGGGGAAGTATGAGGAAGTGCATCCGTCGAAAGGCGAGGCTGGCAAGCATGGATGCGAGTAAGACCGCTTTGCAGTCGCAGTCGCCGCCGGTCTTAATGGTTTCCCAGGGCCATCTGACGTGTTCGCCGAAGGCTTCGCCTTTGTAGATTACTTTATCGCGTGTATATTCGAAGACTAGGGTGAGCAGTTTTAGTTGGTCTTGGAACGATAGTTCCTGCGCGTCTTGAGGTTTCTCTCCGCCGAGGGCGACCGCACCAATGGTGGTCGTTAGTTCGTCGATCTTGGCGTATTCGGGATGGTCCTTGGCTTCGACGACTCGGCTGAGCATTGTTAATGCAACTTTCATTGTGTGTGGGTCCAGGACGGGTTGTGGTCCGGTTTCGACTGGTGCTATCTGCTTGGCTCCGCAGTAGCGGCAGAAGGTTTCGTCTGCGCCTATTGTCTTGCCGCAGGATTGGCAGTTGCGCATTCGTTCGACGAAGGTAGTTTCGTCTCGCTGGATTACGCCCTTTGTCTGTAGGCGGCCGAGAGATTGGATTAGTTGGTCGGTGCTTAGGTTCAGGTCCTGGGACGTGCGACTTATCGAGATGCCGCCTTGGTGCGCTTCAAGATAAGTGAGAACCCTATCATCCGCATCCTTCTGTTGAGCCGCGTCGGCGGTGCGGGCGCTCACAGTGGCCGCCGGCTTGTTCGGCTGGCTCGGTATGGATATGGGGGTCGGAGTGGGTTCGGGGACTCTAAGGGGTCTGCCGCAGTTGTGGCAGTAATCGGAGGACGCTAGGTTGATTGCTTTGCAGGTCGAGCATTGCGTTAGCCGTTCGCCGCATTCACCGCAAAAGGTTTGAGGACGAAGGATTGCCGTCCCGCATTGTGGGCATCTCTGAATGCTTCTCTGTCCCATGCTGTAACGCCGGTTCGCTCAATCCTTGCATTACAGCCGTCCGGCCGACGGAAATGTAATGCTTTCGGGTTGGGCGAGTTGGGGTTGGTTTCTTCGTTAATGGTTAGAGGTGTAGGAGCATTGCTATGGTCGCTATGGCGCTTAGGATGGTGAGGTATATGGCGCCGCGAACTTTCTCCTCTCGGATTGAGTTGAGGAGGCATACGTTTTGGGATGATCGGAAGAGGGTTTTGGTGATGTGCGTTGCGATGAAGCCGGCCCCACCGCCGATGACAAAGACTATGGTTGTGTAGACGTCGGGTGGGAGGGCTCGTATGAATATGGGCATTGCGCCGTAGGTTACGACCATCTCAACCGCCAAGCCGGCGGCCGTGAATACCTGCTGCTTAGCGGTCTTCTTCAGTGAGAGGATTTTTCGTTCCATTATACGCGTCTCCTATGTCGATACACGTCTCGACAGACTACACATACACCTATATAACACTTCACTCGACCACCGACACCCAAAACCCCACCCAGAAACGCGTCGAACACTTCACTGAAGGGCGACTCGCGAAGTAGAAAACCAGAAAACTGGCCGTGTCTGAGAGTTTCTGTAAGCGCTTCTGGGATTTTACATCTATCCTCAAAATATCTCGCCCACTCGCAAAATCGAACGAGGTCGTCGAAAGCTACCACGGTCTCGAAGAGATGATCCATGCGTTCAAGCCTTATCACATTTCAAGCCTACACTTGATCACTCCAGAAAGATCCGTCTGCAGCCCTGCAAGCAAGGCCATAAACCAACCACAAGCAAACGCCGTCACTCACGAGCAACTGCAAATTCAGGAGAACCCTCCCTAGCACGCAGGAAGAAGGCTTAATTTCGCGACTACCGCCTCTCTGGCGCACCCAGGACGCCGGGGTAGCTCAGCCTGGGAGAGCACCCGACTTAGCTCACTAAGGGTGAAGCTGAAGACCGGGTTGACTACGGCCACAAAAACCGTAGGCCGAATCGCGGATTCAAATCCCGCCCCCGGCACACCCGTTATCGTGGTGGTACTGCGGTCCGTTTCAGAGTCTCAGGTGTTGAGAGCGAATCGCAATGTCATACCTCATTAGAATTTCTCTGACGATTTCGCTCGATGGTCTTCCATTTGAAACCAATTGATCGACTTCGTCCCGTAGCCAAGCTGGCCAGTGCCTTTTGAACCTCTTCGCACGGTGGCCAGCCTCTCGACCAGTTCGAATTTGTGACACACCCCTCCGTCTTTTCTCCGAGATCGGCCTGATTTTCTACTATGCTCCTCTTTTGATCCTTTCAGCCAACTGATCACACGCAACCGTACGGCCCCTCCGCAGCGTAACTCGCGGGATTCTCCGGCACACCTTTCGCTCAGGTTGCTGCAATACCTTGTGGGGACCAGAGTTCGGAATGCCCGGCACGCTCAGCACATTTTTCATTCTCAAAAACCTGGAGGCTGTGGCTGCGTTGCGCCTAGCAGGCGCCCGGATGCAATTCTTGTTAGAAAGAGTTTGAAGTCCTTTTTACGCCTAACCTTTCAGGGGAGCAGATTGGCGTTGGGTTCGGGAAGTGGGTGTTTTCCGCGAAGTCTTTAATTGGAATTAGTTAGTTAGTGTGTTGGGAGAACTTTGGGTTCCGAGATTACGGTCAGGCAGATTATGCGGGCGATAGTCTCAATCGACAGCAAAGCGAAAGCGAGAGATGCCGCGAGGCTGATGGTTGATCGAAGAATTGGGTCCCTGATCGCCGACCGGGACGGGTTGCCGTTTGGCATAGTTACCGAGAGGGACATGGTGAAGATTGTAGCGGGAGGAATGGACCCGACCAGAGTCACGGTCGCCGACGTCATGACCGCACCCCTAATAACCATAGACTCCAACGCGCCACTGAACGACGCGGCCCGCAGAATGGTTGAGAAACAAGTGAAACGCCTCGTTGTGACGGATCATGAGAAGATCGTTGGAATCGTAAGCCAAACCGACCTAGTCCACAACATGAGCGACTTCCAGAAACTAGCCAAACTAGGCATGGCCTAACACAGACGCCGACACTTTCGGGTTATAGAAACAGGGTTTTATGCGCCGTCCGTGCGTGTTCCCCTGCGTTCGCGGCCGTAATCTAGCCTGATCTCGAATGGTCTTAAATTGAATCTATCTCTGCCCAGAATTCCAGTAATCTTGAACTAACTCTCTCAGGCTGACATCGCTCCGCTTTCAAGAAGACTTACTCTTCGGGTCCTGCAGATACTCTATTACGTCATGGAGTGGTTTCGTGCCGCCACCGATTATGACACCACTGAAAATTGAATCAATGGCGTGCCCCCAGAGTCCCCAAACGAAGGTTGTTCCAACAAGCTGGAACAATCCCATCGTGAAGTAAGAGAGGAGGATCCCTAACAGCGACGAGAATCCCCAAAGTGAGATGGCTCTCTGTGTCTTCAGCTGATTAAGCTTCTCAGAGTCCTCTGGACTCAAGCCTGGCCCTCCCTTGGTCTTGGGATGGGCAGCTTGGTATTCGAGCTTGTCAATTTTCTGCCAGTCTCCAAATAACTGCACTCCCTTATTGAGAGGGTCATTCGATGTTTTCTGGGGAGGGTTAGCAGTTGAGCCCTTCGGAGCGCTTTGTTCTTGCTTTGACCCACCCTGTTCGCTGAATGGCTCCACAATTCGTTCAATGAACTGCGCCTCAAGATATACCACCGCAAAAATACTCACTCCCTGTACGGGAATGGAACTCTTTATCAACGAACTCAACTGAAAGGAAGCGAATCCAAACGCGGCCGCGACTCCTATCAGAAGAAAGCCAACGCCATAAGCCGCTGTATGGACTTTAGCATTTCCGGCCAACTAATGTCCACCGGAAGAAGATCGTGTACAGCGCTTATAAAACTTGGGTCACTCAAAGAGAAATTCTAAAGTGACGCCAGATCTTGTTCACGCTTAGTCTGAATCTGGCTCCTGGTCTTGAATGGCCTTAACTTGAATCTATCCTGATCGGGCATGATTGCGAGGGCTCAAATTTGATTGATTGCCGGCAACCCTTAGCAGTCGGCTCAGACGGGGGGCACTACACTTGGTAACGCAGACATCACAACGCTTCAACCGATCAACTCACGCCAATCGCCGCTCATCACACCAAAATATGCCCGCAGGGCCGGATAGGGTTTTATACGCCGTCCGTGCGTGTTCATCTGCATTCGCGGCCGTAGTCTAGCCTGGTCTAGGACGGGAACGACGAAACCAATTCGTCGGCGGAAGCCTGCCACGCTTCTGATCGCCTTTTCAACAAGAAGGCGAGAAGACGCCCGGGTTCAAATCCCGGCGGCCGCACCACCTCCTACCGCCGCCGTGACGAAGCTCGCTTCGCTCGCACAACGAGCGGAAGTGGTTTATGTTTGAGGAATCGTGTGTTAAGTTTCTCCATGAAGTGGTGTGCCTACCAATAGAACCACACACCGGAGCGTGTCGAAGACGGTTAGGATACGAGCAAGTCCCAGAAGAGATTCCGCAATTTTACACCATCTAACGCCTGCGTGGCACTCTTCTTTCGTCTTTCAGTTATGTAATAGGCTATGACGGTTGTCACCCAAGAAATAATTAGTCCAACCCCAACTCCACGAAGGTGCGCGCTCCCTATCAGATGCCCGACTATCGAGGCGACAGCTTCCGAAAGAGACTAGTTAGATTTCACCGGATCTGATTCACTGTATATGTCTGCTGCGGGGCGTCCTAATCGCGACCGTTAGGCCGGTCGTTTCAGTGTCTGTGCGCACTAGGAGAAACATACACAAGGCGAACGACTACGTTTCAAATTCTAACTCGCGCATCGTTTTTGAGATACTGCGTATCAATACAGTCAAGTGATGTGTGAATGAGTCTTCAGGAATTTGTGCGATCAGTGGTCGACCGTCTGCATGCATCTGGTAACGTTAGGACCGTGTTCGGTGAGCCGATTGAGGCAAAAGGCCGAACGATCATCCCCGTCGCGAAAGTAGCTTACGGTTTTGGCGGCGGGTCAGGCGGAAGTACAAAGTCAGAATCTGAAAACGGCAGGACCGGGCAAGGTATCGGAGGCGCTATAGCGGTTCGTCCTGCTGGTGTGTTGGAGATAAGGGACGATACGACAGAGTTCATCCCATTTGGAGACAATAAGAAACTCTTCGGTGCCCTGTTCATCGGGTTGCTGCTCGGCGCTTGGCTAGCGAGCAGGTCAAAGAAATCCTAGCAAGTTGCAGTTGCCTTCTTCACGACTGATTTGAAGGCAGGTTTTGAACCCTTTTGGGTTCGGAACCCGGCGGACCCGCCAAGAGGAACTTTCGAGCATAGCGCCAGACGACAGGACCTACGTCGCCGCTGAGATGACTGCCTTCCTAGCAGCATGGTTGTCCGGTCTGAAGTGCCCGGTCATCAACAAGCCCACCACGACCTGCCTGACCGGTCCATACTGGCGACGCGAAAAGTGGGTGCAGACTGCCTCAAGACTTGGAATACCAGTATTCCCCGTACGCCGCTACGCACCTGCGTCAAACAGCGCAACCCCAGACTACCCCGCCGTACCACTGACGGCGATAACCGTGGTCAATGATCGTGTTCTCGGCCCAGTAGACAATGAAACGGCAAAACACGCCAGAACCCTCGCAGACGCGGCAAGAGTAAAGATGCTATGTGTTAGGTTCACCGATTCAAATGAAGGCCCTCTCTTTGTCGACGCCGATTACTGGTTAGACTTTTCCAATACAGAGATATCAGACGCCATCTTGAATTACCTGCAAAGCCACGGCGAGAAAAAATGATACTACTCTGGGGCCTTCTGGAAGACAGGCCAATGTTGGATGTGAAGAAAGCCCTTGCAAGGCTAGGCCATCCACCAACCTTTCTCGACCAGCGAAAGACTATACACGCAAGCATTCAACTGTCGGTTGATTCTCAAATCGAAGGGACCATCAAAACCAACGGACGCACGATTGACTTGCATGCAGTGAAAGCGTTTTACCTACGGCCATACGATTCGCGACAGCTCTACGACGTGCAACAGGCCGGACGAGATAGCCCTCTCTGGAATCAGGCCATTATGGTAGACGATATGCTCACATCCTGGGCGGACATCACCGATGCCCTAGTAATCAACAGGCCTTCGGCTATGGCGATAAACAGCTCCAAACCCTATCAGGCAATGGTCATTCGATCGCTTGGGTTCGAGGTTCCTGACACTCTGATAACGACAGAACCAGAAGCGGTACTTGAGTTCTGGGAACGGCATGAGCGGGTCGTTTACAAGTCGATCAGCGGAGTTCGAAGCATAGTTTCCCAGCTAACGCCGGATCACAAAAACCGATTGCAGGACGTTGTCTGGTGTCCTACCCAGTTCCAGGAATACGTTCCCGGAACAGATTACAGAGTCCACGTAGTGGGAGATGAGGCATTCAGTTGCAGGATTGTCTCGAACGCCGATGACTACAGGTACGCCTCTCAACATGGAAGCAGCGTGCAGATTCAAGCCTGCGATCTTCCGGCGGAAGTAGTCGATCTATGTATCGCAACCTCGAAAAAAATGGGACTCAGCGTCAGCGGGATAGACCTAAAGCAGACTCCGGAAGGAAAATGGTACTGCTTTGAGGTGAACCCGTCGCCTGGGTTTACGTACTTTCAGAACTTAACAGACAAGAAAATTGACGAGGCCATAGCACACATGCTCATAAATGGTCCCGATTAGCGGAGGTAGGATCGAGTATCGATGTGTGCCCATAGTAATGCGGGCCTCGTAATTTTGAACCGTTGGATCGATAAGGGCTGAAACCATTGTCGATTTGAGGCCTTAAACCGACACCGAATTAAGTACCCTCACAAAACTGCGCTAAAGCAGTTCTGCCAAGCTAAATTTGTGGAATCTCGGGCAGGGTTTTGAACCCGCGGCGTCTTACTTCTTCTAAATGTACCGGTAGGTGGAGGCTGAAATCCTCCTCGGGACCCGCACCTTATTTGGGCCGAGTCCCTCCGGACCCGCCATCTGCAAGGCGCGAATTCGTATCTTTCGTCTCAACTCTATCCAGTCGATCTTACGACCTCAACGTACGGTCTCAGGAGGGGGGATAACACGCTGTGAGCTAACGTGACAAATTCTTGGTCGTCTTTGTCGCCTGGAAGCTTGTGCCCGTGAAAGAGATTGTTTCTGATCTGATAGATTACGTCCATCAGCTTGTGAAAATCATGAAAAAAGAAAAAAGAAAAGGAGTGGGTTTTCCGCGTTCGTTAGTATGCTGTTATGTTTTAGTCTTCTTGCTGCGGCTTCGGAGGACTACTGCGGCTATGGCAACGATGACTATTATCACAACTGCGGCGCCGGCCGTGATTAGAGTTGAACTTGTTGCCCCTGCTGCCGACGTTGTTGTCATAGTCATGGTCGAGGGTGATAGTGCGACGAAGTATGCGCCAAACACTGACCATGCAGGGTTGAAGTAGAAGCCTACGACGTTAGATGTGTACGCGTAGAACTGTTCAGGGTAGAATGTCCAGAGGTACATTACTGCTTGGTTAGCGATTGTGTTCATAGCATCAGTGTCCTTAATTATCGTGGCCAGATCGCCTGACGCGCTCGCGTTAACTGCGTCCTGATAGAGTTGTTCCATAGCGAGAATGTTCCAACCCCCAGGGCCAGAGTAGAAGCCCGAGGGGGTGTAACTCGGAGTGAGGAAGTCTATTGCCCACGGATAGTCGTCCCACCATCCCACGTTTCCCCACATGTACAGGTTTCCGGAGAAGCCCTCGGTTAACAGTGTACCGATGGGTATGGGTTCAACGGTTACTGTTAGCCCCATGTTGTAGGTTGAGCTTACGTTATTCACGTTCGCTGCGATAGTGTTCATTATAGTATAGCCAACCGTGTCTCCGGTGTCAACGCTGAGTGTGATTGTTTGCGGGATTGGGTTTGTACACGTCCCTGACGAGGACAGCGTTGAGCAACCAAACGCATTATTGTAAGTGCCCGGGGATGCCCGAGTGCCGTTCTTCAATGTGAAATTAGTTAGAGGATGCATCATGGCGTCAAGTAGGAGGCTTTGAACCGCGTCAAGGTTGTAGCCGTAGACTGGTGTGTTATTCGGATTGAATGCGCCTTGAGGTGGTAGACCTGGTGGAATCACGTTAACTGCCACCTCCCCCATGTTGTCATTGACAGCCGAATTGATAGCTGTCATGTTTACTGCGTCAGCGAATGCTAGTCGGAATCTCCTGTCCGCGAATGGTTGGAATGTGTACGGTTTACCCGTGAAGATGTTCGTCACGTTCGTATCGAAGGGATCAAAATTGGTGACGTAGCCGCTGTAGGGTCCGTACAGAGTAACGCCCGAGATGGTCGATTGGAGCTGGTGACTATTCAGCCACGTGTTCCTGTCGGCTACGTCGTAGAGGTGGTCGTTTGCGATGTCCACGGTCATTGCTTGCCCAGATTGGCCTGCACTGCGCAGATCTATCTCTCGGGTTGCTTGATCGGGAACATAATTGATGATGGCTGTTTGATATTGTGGCGTCATCTTGGTTGCGTACGGGCCACCCCAGTAGTTCTGGTTCGCTTGGTATGTGATGTCGTTACTGGTGCTAACGCTCTGAATCCAGTATGGGCCCGTCCCTGCCATCGACCCTTGGTAGGAGTGGTCCAAGTACGTTGTTCCGCATCCGGCCGGTGTGGTCCCAGAGTTGCAGGTAGCGACTAGATCGTAGAAATAATCCTTGATCATCGTCATCTCGTCAGGGGTGCTTGACAACGATGGATAGGGCAATTTGTAACCCGTGCTGCTCTGATTCCATAGAGCCAGATCATGCTGCATCACATAGTTAGGAGCGACAATGTACGCCCACCCGTTTCCCACCAGGTATGGGAAAGCTGAGTTGGGGTGCACCACGCTTATCGTGAATGTGGTTGGGCTGGTTATCGTTACGAAGTTCTCCCCGAGAACGGCATCCACGTACGCGGCGTTATAGGTCACTGTTCCGCCAAGAGTTGTACTCAAGCTAGTGTTCAAGAGCTGCTGGAGAATCCATGAGGCCTGCGTTCCGTGACCTACCGGTGTGCTACCGTCCAGAATCAGGAGCCTGTTCAGCGCAAAGTAGACCGCGGTAGAGTCGAGGTCCTCTCCGTCAGCGAACTTGATGCCGGATCTGAGGGTGAAGGTGTAAGTTTTGAGATCTGATGAGGCGGTATAGCTCTGCGCAAGCCACGGTATGACGCACGTGGCGCACGTGCCGTTGTACCAGAGGAGAGGTTCATACACATTTTGCATGACGCCATAATCGTACGTCTCGTACGACACCTGTGGATCTATGTATTCTGGCGTGTTGACTGTTTCCCATGTAATAGAGGGTCCTGCTGTACTTTGAGCCGAGACTGTCGGGAGCTTTCCTCCTGCGAAGTACACTGAGCTGAAAATTGTCACAGCTAGTAAAAATATTGACGCCGTTGCTTTACATTTCGACATGTATTTTCCACAACCTTTACAATGCGACACTAGAACATCCTTGTGAAGGTTAACTGGTGTACACTTAAGACAAATCTACTTATGCAACTTACTCTACGTAGCCATCGCTGCAGGGTTGCAGATTGGGAAGTAGTCAAGGTCACGTCTTAGTCAACGGGCACCAACTCTTCTACAGAGTTTTCGGGAGAGGCCGCGATGTCCTTGTTTGTTTGCACGGCGGACCAGGAGGAATCCATGATTATTTGCTTCCTCTTGGCCAACTGGGCGATGATAGCATGAAAGTTGTTCTGTATGATCAGCTTGGTTGTGGAAAATCGCAGAAACCCAGCGACACATCATTCTTCAGAGCTGATTATTTGGTGGAAGAAGTTGAGGGAATCAGACGAGCACTCGCTCTTGGAAAGATAAATCTCATGGGGTCATCGTGGGGTGGTATGCTTGCTCTATTATACGCTCTAAAGTGCCAGCAGAACGTCAAGAAGCTAGTAACTACGGGTGCACTCGTGAACACGCGGAAATGCGTTGCTGAAATGAACAAACTAAAGACGCGGCTTCCGCCCGCTGTTCAAGAAACACTTGCGAAATACGAACGCCTATGGGCATTCTGGCATCCCCAATACCTCAACGCCGTTGATGTCTATTACCACAACTTCCTTTGCAGAATGCCTCATTGGCCTGAAGAGGTGACCAGAACATTGAATGAAACCAGCGTACCGGTATATTTCACCATGTGGGGTCCAAACGAATTTACAGCACTAGGAAATCTCAAAGATCTAGACTTCACTGCCAGACTTTCAGAAATTCGAGTTCCGACTCTAGTGAGCGGTGGCAGATACGACGAAATAACGCCTACAATTGCTGAGAGCATTCACAACGGCATCGAAGGTTCAAAGTTGGTTATATTCGAAAACAGCGCTCATTTGCCCATGTGGGAGGAACAAGAAGCATATCTGAATACTGTCAGAGAATTCTTAGCAAGCCGCTGAAGGTTTGCCAAAATGGACCAAGTCAGAAGTGGACGAACGCTTCTAAACCAGAAGTTCTCCCTAGAGGGCGACGTAGGCATCGACAATCTAGCGCATCTTGTGCGATCATTTGATTCAGGTGTCGGACGACAACATACGGTAGTTGGCTCAGAGGGAAAGAATTGCAACTGAGAACTGCACTTATGCTATAGGTCCGAGCAGCATCGGCCCCACGAGTTAGCCAACCGTTACTAGGTGGAATGTTCGCGGGGGTTAAGGAGAAGAAAAGCCACAACCACTCGTATGTTTGCAGCATTAGACCTACATGAAAGATCCGTCCAATGCGTCCTCAAAGACGACGTTGGAAGAATAATCAAAGAATCGAAACTAGCCAAAGACCCGGACCAAATACTCCAATTCCTGGCCGACACGGACGCTTCGGTCGTCATGGAGTCAGGCTACAACCACCAATACATCCACGACCTACTCAAAGAGAAAGGATACCATGTCACCGTAGCCCACCCGCTCATGGTTAAGGCGATCGCCCATGCGAAAGTGAAAGGCGATAAGGTGGACGCACGAAAACTCGCAGACCTGCTGAGAGCAGGCATGATACCCGAAGCGTACGTGCCCAACAGAAACGTCAGAGAAGTCAGAGACCTCGTCCGCCGAAGACACTACCACGTCAAGCTAAGGACGATGCTCAAGAACAAGATACACGCCGAACTCGCAACGAGATGGATAAAGTACGACGGAGACCTCTTCACAGAGGCGGGGACAAGCTACCTCAGATCCCTCAACATACCCGCCGTAAACGACTACCTGGACACGATCGGGTTCCTCAACGGGAAGATACGTGAACTGGACGAGAAAGTGAAGCCCCTAGCCGAATCGGCTCCATACGCCAAACTGCTGATGACGATCCCCGGCGTCTCACATTACTCGGCCCTGCTAATCTCCAGCGAGATAGCTGACATCAACCGCTTCCCAGACCACGAACACCTATGCTCCTACGCCACATTGTCTCCAGGCGTACACCAGTCAGGGAACACGCAGTACACATTCAACGCCGCACCCAAAACGATGCTGAACTGGATAATGATCCAATGCACACGCATCCACGTCAGACGTTGCGACTCCACAATAACCGGATTCTACAAGCAAGTAGCAGCGAGGAGAGGCGAGAAGGTGGCGATCGTTGCGGCGGCGAGGAAGCTGATGCGGGCGATGCACATCATGCTGAAGGAGGAAGAACCCTTCAGGTTGGATGGCTGAAAAGCTTAGAGTCCCTCAGTTTACTGCGCCATCGAGCGCGTTTACTAGGTTGGGCCAGGGGCTGCTGCGGAAGCCACAATGCTCCAAGGAGAGCGAATAGGAGAATGCCCATCCAACAACCGTAATTAGAGGGAACTCAATCACGGCGACATAGGAGTAAACCGGGGTCAAAATCCCGCTCCAGGCCCGCGTTTACAGGTATCAAATGCGATTTGATGGCAGGGTTTGAACCCTTTTGGGTTCGGAACCCGGCGGGGCCGCCAAATTCGTGCAGTAATCATGCTTGATCCGATTCAACTAAGTATGTTCAAGTAATGCTAGTCTGTTCTGGTATTACCAGAGGCCTTCGGTATTGAATAGCAAGGTAGTCACGGTGACCAGCAAGGGTCAGGCGACTATTCCAAAAGCGATGAGAGAACGACATAAGATTGGGCAGAAAGCTCTGGCGGTCGATGTAGATGAAGGAGTTCTTCTGAAACCCCTCCCTAAGCCGTCACATGGTAGAGGGTCGTTGAGGCATCTGTTGGGAACGAGGACGGCACGCGAGTTGCTTGCGGAGAGCAGAGCGAGTGATTTGAAGAGAGAACGGCAACTTGAGCATAGTATTTGACACTGAAGCCCTGCTCATCTTCTACCTCGACGAGCCGTCTTGTTCGACCATGCCGTCATCATGGCTCCCTTGACTGTCAACTCGTCTGCGACGTCCAGAAGAACCGTCGTCGAACCCTTCAGTCCCCATCTGCCCTTTACTGGGGAAAAGGTCTCGGGGTGAGACTTCACGAGGACGGCCTGCTGCTCTGGTCTCAAGAGAACTACGCCGTTTCCCTTCCACAAAGTCGCAAAAATCTTCCCACTGACACGGAAATCTGGGTGTCCCATGTGGCTTCTCTAGATTGCTCCCGGGAGGCTAAGGGCGATGCGACGATATTGGTCTGGCGTCATACCGAAACCAACTTCTCGGCTCTACTTAACATTCCCTAACGGTGAACCTCTAGATCCCAAAGATGCGAATTCGGTGGTCGTTGAAACCGTGAATGTCACGCTTCTCTCTCACCTTGATTTGATGGTCTTCATTTTACTTAAAGGCACGAATACGAACTAATGTCCTATGGAGGGGTGTAATTAAAGACCATAAGTTACAAGGTAGAGAGTCGCGATAAAGGCAAGGCAGATGACTTCGGAACGTAGTGAGAATTCAAACTCTCACAGACCTAGAGAATTGAATTACGGCCTTATTGGTCTTGGTAAAGTAGGTAAAAACGTTCTAAGGTTCGCTCGCGGAGTAAAATTTGATTGGGTCGTCGATAGCAGACGACTGTGGCATAGTGAGAATGACAAACCGCTGTGCCAAAGAGATGTTGTTGACCTAATCAAGTTCAGAAAGTCCACTCGCCTCATAACAGAAGAGTTCCATACCGCACGCGAGGAACGCAAGCTCATCGAATCATACATGCCCGAGAAGCATAACTGGGTAGTAATCGATGCTTCGCATTCCGGACCGGACGTATCTCAGGAAATTTCGCAGGGATTAATGGGTTGCTATGCATTCTGTTGTGCAAACAAGGCCCTGTGGACTAATTTTGCGCTTTGCAGACGAGTCTATGATCTCGCGGTCGAGAACAGAACGTATCTTTGTCTAAACTGTATCCAAGGAGTATGGGTGGATCAAATGGAATACGTGCCCTTAATGGCACAGAACTTGGAAAGTGGTCGCGTTACGATCACAAAACGCGACAACTCTAGCCTAAACCTCTTCTTCACGCGAATTGGACACGGAGTTCCGGTGTCAGAGGCGTTCTCTGAGCTTGGGGACCGGGGATATCTGGAACCCAACGCCACCGACTTGTTCCCAGAAATCAAAGACCAATGGAACAAGGCCAGGATAACTCGAAACGTCTGTTCACTCATCACGAAGACACCGCCGTCCCGAAACGATCCCATGTTACAACGTAAATTGCCGAACGGCCCTGACTCGCCGGAACCCACGGACATTGCGAAATGGTACCTTCGCAAGAGAAGGGAAGGCGGCTACCCTTCTCTAGTGTCGCAGGTCAACATCGATGTCGGGGCAAGGGAAGTTAACTGCGAGATGTCCTTCAAGGTACTTGTGAAGACTGACCCGTTAGCGAGGGATTTTGCAGGTCGAAATGCCATCGCAATCGAGCCAAAAAACGCTACGTTCACATGGACCTCACTGAAGGGAGGGTCGTCGTCCAAAGGTCTCTGTCGAAGCGGATTCGGTGGCGCCAGGCGAACTGCTGAAAAACTTCTCTGGGAGAGCATTCGCGTAAGCCGCCTCCGTGGCGCACGCCGTGTCGAATTCTATCCTATCCCAATAATGAATGCATCAAAAGGAGATCGTTATAGAAATCCGGTTCTCCGCGATTTGTCGCAGAACCTTTGAAAGTTTGAAGAACTTCCCAGCCTAAAATAGTCCTTACACTGGTGAGGTTATAGTCGCGTCCCTCCCGTGCCTTTCAACTGGCTGCCGGCTTTCTCAAGGCTAACAACGCGGCTCCTGAAACGGAAGGAATAGCGAGTTCTTAGACTTCCGCCCATCTTCACTAGAGTCCGTTTGACGCTAAAATCCAACTCCGCGCGCCTGAGGAAGAAGGTACCCTTTTATCCGCTGTTCGCGTCGATGTGATACGGCGTGGAGCATGTCTGGGGAAAGGGAAGATAAAGAACTTGAGGAGATGCGGAAGATAGAGGACTACGTGAAGGACCTGCGCGAGGACATCGATAAGCGCCTTAGCGATCTCAGTGAGCAGATTGGCCCCGTGAGGCAAAGGGCT
>Ga0187784_10001072_pt1 | contig 21320 bp, 25 predicted proteins | sample 1015_SJ02_MP15_2_FD_132964 | JGI IMG/M metagenome (GOLD analysis project Ga0187784, IMG submission 132964) | Tropical peat soil microbial communities from peatlands in Department of Meta, Colombia - 1015_SJ02_MP15_20_MG | ecosystem: Environmental > Terrestrial > Soil > Wetlands > Peat | place...
GAGCTTTTCCGCCTTGTCGATGATCTCCTGCGCGGTGCCGTGCCGCTTGCATTCGACGACGAATTCCGCGAGCGCCGGATTTTTCTTCGCCGCCGCCGCGGCAAGCGGATGATCCGGCGCCAGGGCCATGAACTTCGCGCCGAACAGCGTGTCGGGCCGCGTGGTGAAAATCTCCAATTCGCTTTCGCCGTCGGGCGTGGTCGCCGTATCCAGCGCAAAGCGCACCAGCAAGCCTTCCGAGCGGCCGATCCAGTTCTTCTGCATCAGCCGCACTTTTTCCGGCCAGCGGTCGAGCGTTTCGAGCGCGTCGAGCAGGTCCTGCGAATAGTCGGTGATCTTGAACGCCCATTGCTGCATGTCGCGCTGTTCGACGATGGCGCCGGAACGCCAGCCGCGGCCGTCGATCACTTGTTCGTTGGCGAGCACGGTCTGATCGACGGGGTCCCAGTTCACTTTGCGGTATTCGCGTTTGACTAGACTCGCTTTGTAGAAATCGAGGAACATTTTCTGCTGGTGCTTGTAATAGGCCGGATCGCAGGTTGCGACCTCGCGGCTCCAGTCGAGCGACAGCCCCATCGACTTGAGCTGTTTCTTCATCGCCGCGATGTTCTCGTAGGTCCACGCCTTGGGGTGGACCTTGCGCTCCATGGCGGCGTTCTCCGCCGGCATGCCGAAGGCGTCCCAGCCCATCGGATGCAGCACGGAAAAGCCCATTGCCCGCTTTGCTCGCGCCACCACGTCGCCCATGGTGTAGTTGCGCACGTGGCCCATGTGGATGCGCCCCGACGGATAGGGGAACATCTCCAGCACGTAGTACTTCTTGCGCAGGCCCTCGTTCGGCGTGGCGAAGATGCCGCGTTCGTCCCAGACTTGCTGCCAGCGGACTTCGGCCTCGGCGGCGTTGTAGCGTTCGGTCGGCATGAGGATTCGCAGTCGTTTCCGACGTTATTTCAGGTCAGGCGACCTGACATGAAAGCCTTTGCCGGTCAATGCAATGCCTGCACGCGCAGGCGCCGGGCGACGATCCGGCGGCGCGATGATCCGGCCGCATGCGCCACGGTTCGCATAGTGTGACGGATTTAATTTCGCGGTCGCGTATCTTCGTCCTCTCTTGACACATTGCCGCTTCCACTAGTCTAATCAACCTGACGTTGAATACTGTCATCGACGTAAACGCCGGCTGAAAGGCGCCGGCGCAGCGTGCGGACGGGGCCGATCCTAACGATACGGCGTTGACAGGTTTTGCGAGCGGCGATCGGGGGGAGAGCCGTCGTGTCCAGTTGGCGTGCCACTGAGTTTGCCCTTATTGCGGGGACGTTCACCCTTCTCGGCGGATGTCAGTACGTCGGGCCGATTGCCATCGATCAGGGCCGCGACCGCTACAATCACGTTATCGAATCGACGACGAAGGAGCAGGCCTTCGCCAACATCCTTCGCGTCCATTATAACGAGCCGACATTGTTCATGGACGTCACCGAAGTCGACGCCACGACGACGATGTCCGGCGCGGCGAGCGGCGCGATTACCAATATCGGCGCGCGGGCCGGCACCTCCGGCGGCACGCTGGCTGGCCAGACCGGCAGCTTCAATACCGGCGTGACCTATTCGGAATCGCCACTCATCCGCTACCAGCCGCTGCTCGGCCAGGCGCTGGTGGCGCAACTCGCCACTCCGGTCAGCGTCGACGCGATCTGGTACCTCTATCAGTCGGGATGGGACGTCGCTCCGCTCTTGGATTTTTCGACGGCATGGCTGACGCTCGACTCCGACGAGTTCTTTGCCGCGCTCAACGCCATTGCCGAACTTGACGGCAAAAGTGCCTTGCAACTGGTGGCCGAAAAATCCGACGTCACCAAGGCCAAAGACGAGATGGCGAGCGGCAAGCTCAACACCGACAAAAAGACCAGCGTCATCCTGCAAGTGACGAACAAGGCGGCCGGCGCCGGCGCAAGCGATGCTCTGGTCATCTATCATTTGCCCTATCATCCGCACGACACGCACAAGAATCCCAGACAGAAAGCGCGCCAAGATATGCTATGGCGCCTGCTTCTTAGGTTGTATGCGGGGACCCAACCCAAGTGCCTGCCGCGCAAGCCCGGGAGCGAAAAAGCCGACGATGCCGCCGGCGCCAGCAACACGAAGTGTACGCCGCGCCCGACTGATTCGATCGAAGTACGAACCATGCCGGTCACGAGCGAACAGAGAATCGATGCGCAGCTTGTCAGCGGCGCGCCGATGATGCGGACCAATTCCGCCCTCGGCATTCTCAAGAGCGCGGTTGAGCCGCAGAGCGCTAGAATCGAATTCGTGACGGCCGCGGATTACGACCAAATCCGGTCGCACTCGTGGAACAATCCGAAGCTTAATGATGCCGATCTCATCTATTATACACTACCGCCGAACAAGCCGCCGCCGGCGCTCAATGTGTTCGAACGCGAGGCCGCCGCATGGCTTGCCGACAGATCGAAAGAAAGGCCCGCGCACGTCTATTTGCCGCCGAATCCGGAGCAGCAGTTTGACGATTTTGTCAAAGTGAACCGCGTGCTGGGCCAGCTTCGACGCTATATCCTCATCATTGAGAGCGACGTCTCGCCGCCCGCCGACGCCTACGTCGCGCACTTCGAGCATGGCAAGTGGTACTACATCGACGGCAATGACGTAGTGTCGCAGAAGAATTTCAACCTGATTTCGCTGTTCATGACCATGATGGCGGTGCCGCCGACGAACCCGCCGTTGTCGCCGGCGATCAGCGTCGGCGGGAGCTAACGATGTTATTGCTTTCAGCAGATAAGGGCGTGACCTTGCGGTTTCGTTCTTTAATTCCGATCGCGCCGTCAAAGAAACCGATATGGAATACCAGACCTCCCGATTAGGAATTTGTATCGGGCTGTGTCATGGCGTATCAGGGGAACGCGAGCGAAACCGCTCTTATCGGCATCGCTTCGGAAAGTACGATCGATCGATCGCGCGCCAAAAGGGAGGCTTTCGATGACCGCTGCTGTTCGAGAACTGGCGACACCCGATCGTCAAAAGGCGGATTCCTCGACCGCGCAAGCAATCAGCCATGCAAGCTTGACCAGCCTGACCGCAGCGCTACAGAAATATTTCGACCTCATGTACGATTGCGATACGTCGCGCTTCGATGAGGTTTTTCGATCAACCGCCCATCTGCACGGCTTCCGCGATGGCCAGTTGGTGGCATGGTCCGCGCCGACCTACAAAGAAGTGCTCAATAAGCGCCAATCGCCGAAGTCGCTCGGTGCGGCGCGCGCGGACGAAATCCTGCTCATGGATTTCACGTCCGCGGATATGGCCTTAACCAAGGTACGCGTACGGATCGCCGCAATGGTGTTCGTGGACTATCTGACGTGGCATCGCATCGACGGCAAATGGCTGATTACGTCGAAAGGATTCCACCTCGAGTCCGCTGGTGAGCCCGCAAAGGCATAAGGCGCGGTAGCGACGGCGAACCTTCGAAAGGTCGCGAACGGGCAGAATTCGAGGGTTTATTGTCGCTTGGTTTGACCGCGGACCCGATAAGATTGCGGCCTCTCATAACGAGGGGGTCAAGCGATGGCGCTGGAGCTGCGGCCCAACTGCGAGTGTTGCGATCGGGATCTGCCGCCCGCGTCCACGATCGCCCGCATATGCACGTTTGAATGCACGTTCTGCGCCGATTGCGTGGAGAACGTGCTCTTCAACGTCTGCCCGAACTGCGGCGGCGGTTTTGCGCCGCGGCCGATCCGCCCGGCAAACGAATGGCGGCCCGGGCTTTCCGTCGCCAAGCGGCCGCCGTCGACGAAGCGCATGTCCTTGTCTTACAGCCGTGACGAAATCGCCGCCTTCAGCCGGCGCATCCGCGACATTCCGCCGGCCGAGCGCTGACCGCGTTTCGGCAAACCCTCACGCCGCGACCAATCCGCCGCCTTCGGCCACGAGGCCGAGGTGATAGTCGGCGTCGCCGAACAAGGTATCAATGGCGGTGACGCGCTTGAAATAATGGCCGGTTTTGGCCTCCGTGGTCATGCCGATGGCACCGTGGAGCTGCACCGTCTGCTGACCGATGAAGCGACCGGAACGGCCGATCTGCACCTTGGCCGCCGAGATCGCCGCGCGCCGTTCGCGCACGTCGTCCTCCTCCGCCATCATGGTCGCCAGCATCGCCATGCTGCGCGCCTGCTCGAGCGCGATTAGCATGTCGGCGGCGCGATGCTGCAAGGCCTGGAAGCTGCCGATGGTAGCGCCGAACTGCGTGCGCGTCTTCATGTAATCGACGGTGCTCTCGTGCATCGCCGCCATGGCGCCGACCGCCTCGGCGGCAAGCGCCGCGATCGCCGTGTCGACGACGCGTTCGATCAGCGGGAAAGCGGAGCCGGGTTCTCCGATCGCAGCGCCGACATCGACGCGCACGCCGCTTAGGGTCACTTCGGCCGCGCGCAGTCCGTCGATGGTGGCATAGCCGCGCGTAGCGACGCCGGGCGAGGCGGCGTCGAGGAGGAAAAGCGCCAATCCGTCGCGGTCGTTGCGTCCGCCCGCGAGCCGTGCCGAAACGACGAATTTATCGGCGCTGTCGCCGTGCAGCACCAGGCTCTTGGCGCCGTCGAGCACATAGGAGGTGCCGTCGCGGCGTGCGGCGGTCGCGACATCGGCGAGATCGTAGCGCGACTGCCGCTCCGCATGGGCGAAGGACAGCACGAGCTTGCCGTTCGCGATCCGCGGAATGACATCGGCACGCAGCGTCTCGCTGCCGCCGCGCCGGATCAGCCCGCCGGCGAGTACCACCGTGGCAAGGTAGGGCTCGAGCGCCAGCGCGCGGCCGATCCGTTCCATCACGATCATGGTCTCGACCGGCCCGCCGGATGAGCCGCCATAGCGCTCCTCGAACGGCAACCCGAGCAGGCCGAGCTCGGCGTAGCGCGTCCACAGCGCGCGGCTCCATCCTTGCGGCTCTTGAGCGTAGCGTTTGCGCGCATCGAACGCATAGTGATCGGCGAACAGGCGCTCGACGCTGTGACGCAGCAGCTCTTGTTCTTCGGTCAACGCGAAGTCCATCGCCGATCAGAGTCCCAAGATCGCCTTGGCGATGATGTTTTTCTGGATTTCGTTCGAGCCGCCGAAGATCGACGTTTTGCGATAGTTGAAATATTGCGCGGCGAAGGGGGTCGCCCATTCGGGGCCGACCGGCGGCTCGTTCCACCGCTCGTTTTCGTCGCGCGGCGTCTGGTCGGGCAGGGCATAGGGACCGACAACTTCGAGCAGCAGCTCGGCGATGGTTTGCTGGATTTCCGAACCCTTGATCTTGAGGATCGACGAGGCCGGATCGGGCTTGCCGCCGCCGCCGCGCGTGCGCTCGGCGGCAGCGGCCGCGACCACGCGCAGTTGCGTCATTTCCAGCGCCTTGAGCTCCACTTCGACGGCGGCGACCTTGGCGCGGAAGCGCGCATCGTCAAGAAGCGGCTTGCCGCCGGAATGCTCGAGCGCGGCAAGCTCCTTCAGGCGGCGGATGCGCGCCTTGGAGATGCCGATACGGGCGATGCCGATACGCTCGTTGCCGAGGAGAAATTTGGCATAATCCCAGCCTTTGTTTTCCTGGCCGATCAGGTTCTCGGCCGGCACCCTCACGTCGTCGAAGAACACTTCGTTGATGTGGTGCTCGCCGTCGATAGTTTGGATCGGGCGCACGGTGACGCCCGGCGTCTTCATGTCGATGAGCAGGAAGGAAATGCCTTCCTGCTTCTTGGCCGCCGGATCGGTGCGCACCAGGCAGAAAATCCAGTCGGCGTACTGCGCCAGCGTCGTCCACGTTTTCTGGCCGTTGACGACATAGCAGTCACCGGCACGCTTGGCCGAAGTTTTCAGCGAGGCGAGATCGGAGCCGGAGCCGGGTTCGGAGAAGCCCTGGCACCACCAGTCGTCGAGATTGGCGATGCGCGGCAGAAACCTTCGCTTCTGTGCTTCGTTGCCGAAGGCGATGATGACCGGCCCGACCATGTTGACGCCGAACGGCAGCGGCTCCGGCGCCGGCGTTTGCTGCATCTCATCGCGAAACAGATAGATTTCGATCGGGCTCCAGCCGGTGCCGCCCCATTGCTCGGGCCAGTGCGGCACCGCCCAGCCCTTGGCATTGAGAATGCGCTGCCAGATGACGAGGTCCTCTTTGCCGAGGGTCCGGCTCTCGATCATCTTGGTCCGGATCGCCGGCGGCAGCGCGCCCTGCATGAACGCGCGCACTTCGGCGCGGAACGCATTCTCCTGCGGCGTGAAGCGAAGATCCATGACGGATCGCGCGCTAGTGGATCTCGAACAATCCTGCCGCGCCCATGCCGCCGCCGATGCACATCGTGACGACGGCGAACTTGGCGCCGCGGCGCCGCCCTTCGATCAGGGCGTGGCCGGTCAACCGCGCACCGCTCATGCCGTAGGGGTGGCCGATCGAGATCGCGCCGCCGTCGACATTGAGCCGCTCCTGCGGGATGCCGAGCCGGTCGCGGCAGTAGAGCACCTGGCTCGCGAAGGCCTCGTTGAGCTCCCACAGATCGACGTCGTCGATCTTCAGCCCCTGGCGAGCGAGCAACTTGGGCACCGCAAACACCGGCCCGATGCCCATCTCATCGGGCTCGCAACCGGCGACGGCGAAACCGCGGAAGGTGCCGAGCGGCTTCAATCCGCGGCGCTCGGCAAGCTTGGCGTCCATGACGACGCAGGCGGAGGAGCCGTCGGAAAGCTGGCTGGCGTTGCCGGCGGTGATCCACTTGCCTTCGCGCACCGGCTTGAGCGCAGCGAGACCTTCGAGCGTGGTGTCGGGGCGATTGCCCTCGTCGCTTTTGAGCGTCACCTGCTCGAAGCTCTCGACCTTGGTGTCTTTGTCCACGACCTTCTTGGTGGTCGGCAGCGGCACGATCTCGCTATCGAAGCGCTTGGCCTGCTGAGCCGCCGCGGTGCGGCGCTGGCTTTCCAGCGCGTATTCGTCCTGTGCTTCACGGCTGATGTTGTAGCGCGCCGCCACGGTGTCGGCGGTGTCGATCATCGGCATGTAGATATCGGGCTTGTGCGCCATGAGCCAATCGTCGTTGACCGGCGTTCCCTTGCCGTCCTGCACGAGGCTGATGCTTTCCAGCCCGCCGGCGGCGATGATCGAGGCCTCGCCGGCAATGATGCGCTGCGCCGCCAGCGCGATGGTCTGCAAGCCCGAGCTGCAAAAGCGGTTCACGGTCATGCCGGGGACGCTGACCGGCAGGCCGGCGCGGATCGCCGCCTGCCGCGCGATGTTTTGCCCGGTCGCGCGTTCAGGTAGCGCACAGCCGAGGATGACATCCTCGACCTCGGCGGCCGCAACGCCCGCGCGTTCTACCGCATGGCGGACCACATGGCCGCCCAGTTCGGCGCCGTGGGTCATGTTAAAAGCGCCGCGATAGGCTTTGCCGATCGGGGTGCGGGCGGTGGACACGATAACGGCGTCGGGCATCTGCGGACCTCCCTTGCGGCGCCTGTCGCGCCTGGCGGCGCCTGATTGCGGACCGGCAATGCCGGGACCTGAGCTTTATTTTCAGAAGGATGCGCGGCCGGGTCAAGCCCGGTGAACGAAGGGACGCATTGCACCATGCGCGGGCCTCAATGGCCGCTCGGCTTGGTCGCTTTGATCAGACGCCAGCGGTGGAAGAAGACGACGCGGCCGTCTTTGATCGACAAGCCTATTCCCGCGCTGCGACCGGCTTCGGCGAGCGTGCGGATCACGACACGGATGGGCTCGACCCGCGCCGGATCGTCGACGATGGAGAGCCATTCGTCGAGCTCGCGATCCATGTCCCAGGTCGCGGTCGCGAGATCGCGGAAGCCGGCTTGGCCGACGCGGGCATCCAGCTCCGAAGCCGGCAACATGCGTACGTGCGAGGGATCGCGCAGCCGCTCGATCGCATTGTGCAGGCCGGCCTCGCTTGGATCTTCCGACGACGCCGCATCGACGATCACCGCGGTGCCGCCCGGACGAAGCACGCGGAACATTTCATTGAGCGCGCGTTGCGGCTCGGCGAAGTGATGGATCGCTAGCCGCGTCACCACGCCGTCGAACTCTCTCGCGTCGAACGGCAGGTTTTCCGCGTCTCCCGATCGGAACGCGACGTTACTTAAGCCCATTTTGGCGCAGCGCGCCTTGGCCTTTTCCAGCATGGCGTCCGTTGCATCGAAAGCGACCACCGACGCCGCCGTCGGCGCGAGCGCCGCGCAGACCACGCCAGGTCCGCAGGCGACATCGAGCAGCTTGCCGCGGCCGGTCTCGCCGAGCGCGGCGCGGAAACGATCGGCGACCCGATCGTCGGCCTTCACCGCCCAAGTGTCGAAGGTCTGCGCCTGGCGGGCAAATTCGTCGGTGACGCGTTTAAGGTGATCCATCGCGAATGTTTCCCGGTGCCCGGTTGCGGCGCCCGGTAAAAATGGCGCGGGGGGCGGGTCTGTTGCAGGTCTTGTGGAGGACAATAGTGTAACGCGCCACTGCCGCGGCGTCACCGTTCTCCGATCACGGAAATATCCGCGCCGCCTTGATATGCCGGATGCCGCCAGCCGTCCTCGTCGTAGTCGGCCATGCATTGCTCGACGAGGGCTTCCATTTGCTTGAGCGTGCCGTTGCTCTGCGCCTGTTGCAATTGGAACAGCCGGATCAGCTCGTGGCTGCCGGAATAGTTCATCTCGTATAATTCGTGCCGGGCGCCGAACTCGCTGCCGACGGCGTCCCACAATAGCTTCATGATCTTGATGCGCTCCTTGTAGTCGATGCCGTTTGAACCGCGCACATAGCGCGCCAGATATTTGTCGATCTCCGGATTCTTGAAGTCGCGCGCGTGCGAGGGAAGATAGATCAATCCCGAGGCGATCACTTTCTCCACGATGTTGCGCACCGCCGGATAGGCTTCGGTCATGAACAGCCGGTAGGCGGCGGAGCCGCGCGCATTGGGCAGCACGGCGCCATTGACCCACGGCACCGGGTTGCACGCCATGGCGTCGGTGAGCGACCAGAACAGATTGCGCCAGCCGATCACTTCGCCGATCTGCGCCTGCACGCCGCGGAACGCTTCGACGCCGGTCGCGCGCGCGGCCTTGTAGAGCAGGCCGGCGATGAAGTCGAGTTTCACGGCAAGCCGCGTGCAACCCTGCATGGTGAAGCCGTTGAAGAAACCCGATTGCGGATAGAAACTCTTCAGGCGTTCCACGTCGCGATGGATGATGACGTTCTCCCAGGGAATGAGCGCGTTGTCGAAGACGAAGATGGCGTCGTTCTCGTCGTAGCGCGACGTCAACGGATAATCGAACGGCGAGCCGGCGGCGGCGGCGGCGAATTCATAGGACGGTCGGCAGATGAGCTTGATCCCCGGCGTATTCATCGGCGCGATGAACATCACCACCATGTCGGGATCGGTGATCTCGGGGCCCATGTTCTGGCCGAGAAAATTATATTGGGTGAGCGCTGAATTGGTGGCGACGACCTTGGCGCCGGAAACGTAGATGCCGGCGTCGGTTTCCTTCTGGATGGTGATGTAGACGTCCTTGACCTGATCGACCGGCTTGTTGCGGTCGATCGGCGGGTTGACCAGGGCGTGATTGAGGAACAGCACCGCTTCCTGCCCGCGCTTGTGCCAAGCGCGGGCGTTGTCGGCAAACTTGCCGTAGAACTCGGCATTGGCGCCGAGCGTGTTGAGGAACGCGGCCTTGTAATCCGGGCTGCGGCCCAGCCAGCCGTAGGTGATGCGCGCCCAGGCGGCGATGGCGTCGCGCTGCGCCACGACCTCCTCGCGCGAGCGCGCCGCCTTGAAGAATTTGTGGGTGTAGCCGCCCGAGCCGGTGTCGGTCGGCGCGGTGAGCGCGTCCTTGGTCGCGTTGTCGTGCAGCGCGTCGTAGAGGAGCGCGATGGAAGCCGCCGAATTGCGGAACGCCGGATGTGCGGTGACATCCTTTACCCGCTCACCGTAGATATAGACCTCGCGCCCGTCGCGCAGCGATTCCAGGAACTCAGCGCCGGTGAACGGGCGTTTCTTTCCTGCAACGATCGCTTCGGGATGCTCCGGCATTGCATGCTCCATGATCGATCTTAGACGATATTCATTCCATTGATGCTTGCCACTCGCGGCGGGCCGCCCACAGCGTCAGCGCACCGACCAGCGCGGCCGCCAACGGCGCGCCGCGAAGTCCCGCGGTCGCGTAAGCAAGAGCGCCGCCGCCAGCGCCGAGGATAAATCCTACCGCGATGGCCAAAACGATGAACAGCCGCGAACGCACCGCGGCGAATTCGCGTTCGTTATCGCGGTCGCCGCGGTCGCGGGCGCGCCGCCGCCAAGCCGCAAACAGCGCCGTGGTTTCGATGCCGAGCTGCGTCATGTTGCCAGTCATCACATTGGTTTGCGGAATGCCGCGCATGAGCAGCCGCACGATGACGCTCTGCGCACCCATGGCCATCGCCGCGCACAGGCCGGCGACGATGCCGTGCCAGTCGTCGGCGCCGGCAACCGGCGGTCCGCCGAGCAACAGCACGCAGAAGGCGGCGAGCAGCAGCATCTCGAATCCGAGCATCCAGGGCAGCGCGTCGCGGCCGCGGACGAGCTCGATCAATCCGGCGGTCAGCGCGGCCGCGATCAGAAAGGCCAGGATCGCGATCATCTTGCCGGCAATGCCGACGTCGCGGGTGACCAGTTCGGCGCCGGCGGTCACGAAGCTACCCGTCACCTGGGCGACAAAAAGCCCGAACAGCGCCAGGAACGTGTAGATATCGACATAGCCGGCGACGAAGCTTAAAAGCGCGGGCACCCATCGCGGCAGCGCAGCCTCGCGCGCCGGCGCGACTTCCGTCATCTGACACCTCCGCCGGCCCGGGCCGGTCTTGTCGTTCGTTGCTTCAATGCGTCCTCCGGGTGCTTAGCCAAAATTTTGGAGCTGCGCCAATGCATATGAGCCAACTTCATTACCTGCCACTGACGCTCGGCTTCTTTTCCATCCTGGTGGGCTGTTTTCTCGTCCTGTTCATTCTTGTGGTGCTGGGGACGCTGCGCCAGGCTTATCTCAACCTCGGCGTCAGCCCGCCGGCTGCGATGTGGCTTCTTTTCGGTTCCCTTATCGGCAGCTATTTCAATATCCCGATTGCGGAGTTAGCGCGCGAGCAGGTCACGTCCGACCAGGTGATCGATTTCTTCGGCATGCAATACACGGTGCCGGTGGTCGAGAATTGGCCGGGCACGGTGATTGCGGTCAATATCGGCGGCGCCGTCATCCCGACCGCGATGTCGATCTACCTTCTTGCCAGCCGCAATTTATGGGTCAGCGGTGCGATCGCCACCGCCGCCGTCGCGTTCATTCTGCACTGGCTCGCCGATCCGGTGCCGGGGATCGGCATTGCCGTGCCGGTATTTTTGCCGGCGCTGGTCACGGCCGTCGTGGCGCTCCTGCTCTCGCGCGAGAATGCGGCGCCGCTTGCTTATATCGCCGGCAGCATGGGCACCCTCATCGGCGCCGACCTCACCAACCTCGATAAGGTGCGCGGTCTGGGCGCGCCAGTCGCTTCCATCGGCGGCGCCGGCACCTTTGACGGCATTTTCCTCACCGGCATCCTCGCGGTGCTGCTGGCGAGTCTCTATCACCCGCACCGACGCGCCGCCCAGCCGTAACGGCTGCGGGCGAAAAATAGGCGCGCCGGCCACGGCAATGATACGATGCCGTCCGATAAAATCAGGACGTTCCAAAATCAGAACATTCTGATGGGGTCATTCGAAGAGCGCAGCAAAAAAAGGATCGCGTCATGCCATGGTATTATGATTATTTCGCACATTTCGTCGCCGGCGCCTTTTTAGTCAACGGCGTGCCGCATTTCGTGCAGGGCGTTTGCGGCAACAAATTCCAGACGCCGTTCGCCTTTCCGCGCGGGGTCGGCGAATCGTCGGCGACGGTCAACGTTCTTTGGGGTTGGTTCAATTTCATCGTCGGCGGCGTGCTGCTGCGCATCTTTTTCCCGCCGCTGCCGCCGCCTCCCGGCGATTCCATTTCTACGGCGCTCGGGGCGCTGCTGATGGCGGTGTGGCTTTCAAGGCATTTCAGCAAAATCCGCAACAGCGCTCCGCATCCGTAAACGCGATGTCCGGCAAGGGTGCCAGGAAATCCAGCACGCCGGCGGTTGTAAAAGGTGCGCCGTCGATCGCGGAGTATCACGCGCACGTCTACTACGATCCGGCGACGACGCGCGGCCGCGCCGCGCGCTTGCGCGAGCGCATCGCCGCGGAATTTCCGCAAGCCAGGCTCGGGCGCTGGCACGACGCGCTGGTCGGGCCGCATCCGCAGTCGATGTATCAGATCGCCTTTTCCAGCGACGTGCTGGCGTCGTTCCTGCCATGGCTGATGCTCAACCGCGACGGCTTGGTCGTGCTCCTGCATCCGGAAACCGGCGACGACTATCGCGACCACAGCACGCATGCGGCCTGGCTTGGCGGCATGCTGCCGCTGCGGCTCGAGGTCTTCCAAAAATAATCTCCCGTTACGCCGAGGGAGTTTTCCCGCCGCCTTGCGTAACCGAACGGGACCGGAATAGCTTGTTCGTTGGGGGCATCACGCAGGAGTAAAACCGTGCAGAAGACCTTGATCGCTTTGAGCGTGGCCGCCGGTGTCGGGCTGGTCTTTGGTCAAAGCGCCGACGCCGTGCCGGTCAATATAAGCGCCGTGAAGGAAGCTGCGACCGCTGCGTCACCGCTGCAGCAGGCGCAATATGCCGAGCGCCGCACCCGGCATGGCGTCGTGAAGTGCTACCGCGACTTTGTCGTCGGTCCGTATCGCTGCCGCTATTACCGCAATCCGCTGTAGGTCTAGCCGGCGTCCTCGACGTCGGTCTCCGGCCGATCGCTGCCGAGGGCGAGTTCGGTGTGCCATTTGCCTTCTTCGTCCTCATACTCGATCGTTTCGGTTTGGCCTGGCGCGCGCTGCTCGGCGGCGGCGCGGCGCGCCGCCTCCAGCGCCTCCGCGTGGGTGGGGAAGCTCTCCGAAAACGCGCCGTTGGCCGCATACGCCCAGCCGTCCTCGTGACGAACTACCTTGTAGGTGATGTGGACCATGGTTTCGCCCGCCGCCGCGCAATCGCCCAACAGCCGACAACTTATTAGCAAATCGCGATGATCGCGTGAAGTTCCGCCCGCCATCCGCGGCCTTTTCCTGACGGCGCGGCGAGACTCCCGGATTGATCCGCATCAACTCGCCGCCGCGCGGCCCGGCTATGCTGCAATCAAGGTCGCATCGGCGAGCTTAATGGAAGCACATGTCGATCCGCGTGGCCCTCAAGCTGTTTGTTGTCAGCGCCGTGGTTTTCGCCGTCGCGTTCGCGCTGCGGCGCGCCTTTCTGTGGGACGTGGCTCCGATATCCTGGGAACAGCCGCCGCAATCGTTGTGGTCCCTGGGGATCGCGTTTTTGCTGCACACGATCGAGAATCTCGCCGGCGCCTTAGCTGTCATCTCGCTCGCGGTTGCTGCCGCGCTTGCGCTTGATCGGCGGCGCCCCGCGCATCCTCCCAAACTGCGCAACAGCGAATAGCGTTTCCGTTCCGCGCCGCCGGCACCGTCACGCCCGCTCGATGCGGGCGGCGTAGCAGCCGGCCGCGGCGAAATGCACGTGCAGATAGGCCGCGCATGGATCGGCGAGCAGCCGGGCGATCGCACTTTCAAGCTTTGTACCCTCGATCAGCTCGAAGCCGATCAGCATGGCGTCGGCATCGAACGCGCGCACTGCGAGCATGCGTTTGCGCAACTGTTCGGGCACCGTATCGACCGCGTCGAACGTCTGTTCGCCCTTGCGCACGAAGATGGCAAAACGCATCCGGTATGGCGAGGCCACAGCGTGGTGCTCGTAGTTGAGCAGGATCAGCTCGTCGCCCGGTTGCGCGTCGGTGAGGCTGACGCGGCAGGGATAGCCGGGACTGCGGGCGTCCGCGATGCGGCGCACCGCGCCTGTTTGCGCCAGCTCCGCGTCGGAGAGCATGAACAGGGGTGCGAAAGTTTCGGCCGGCAGGCCGCGGATGCGAAAATGCATGATGAGATCCTCCGCTTCTCTCCGGAGGACAGATGGACGAAAAATCCAGGAGCGCCCACCCGATTTCTGATGTCGGTCCGTTCGGGCTCGACGCTTTGCAGTCAAGCGCGCCGATCTATATCCTGACGCCGGCGGCGCAAAGGGAGTGACGTTGGCAGGCAGCACCAGCACGTTCCTCAAACTCGGCATCATTGCGGTGCTGCTCGTGGTATCCTGCGGCACCGGCTATTACTACGCGCTATATTTGCCGCGCCGCGATGCCGAGCTTGAAAATGAGCGGCTACTCGAAAAGGCGCACGCCGAGGCGCAGGCGCGCGCGCTGCAAGAACGATCGGCGTCGGAGCAGCAGGCTTTGGAACAACGCCAGGCTTTGGCAAAAGCCGCCGCGCAGATTCGCTATCAGACGTGCCTGAACAGCGCCGGCGCGGCGCACGATGCGTCATGGGCGGCGGAGTGCAAACGCCTCGCCGAGAAAGCGCTGCAGGATCATGCTGATTGCCTTGGCAAGCTGAACCTACCGCAGACTTATTGCGACGCGTCCTATCCCATGCGCGATGCTTCGCCCCGTTGCACGCTGGCGGCGGAATTTGCCACCGTGATCGACGCCGACCTGGAGCGCGCTCGCAAGCGTTGCCGGCAGGAGAGCGAGGCGGCGCAGTAGCGACGATCTGCGACAATCGCGAGGTTATTTGCCTTTGTCGACGATCTGCACGACCATGATGCGGCGGCGCCTGCCGCCGATGTACCGACTGTCGCAACGATGTCAGCCGTCCCGACCGCGTCCGTGTCCCCGCAATCATCCTCCCCGCGAACCGAGCCGCGTCTCACCGTCGCCGTCGTCGGGTTGGGCGGCATCGGCGGCGGTGCCGCCGGCAGCCTTGGCGCGCTGGGCCGTCACGACGTCATTCTCTGCGCCCGCCGGCCGATCACGCGGTTTCGGTTGGAGCGCCCGGAGGGCGCGGTCGAGCTGCCGCTCTCGGCATTGACCGATCCGGCGCAGGCGAAGCCGGTCGATTGGGTACTTCTGTGCACCAAGGCGCATCAGACCGCGAGCGCCGCGACCTGGCTGGCGCGGCTCTGCACGCCCTCGACGCGCGTCGCCGTGTTGCAAAACGGCGTCAACCAGGTCGCAGGCGTTGCGCCGCTTGCCGGCGGCGCGACGGTGCTGCCGGTACTGGTCTATTACAACGGCGAGCGGCTTGCGCCCGACCACACCTGGCTCCGCCACGCCGGGAACTACGATCTCGCCGTGGCCGACGACGCCGACGGCCGCGCCTTCACGCAGCTCTTCGAGGGCGCGCCGTTGCGCATATTGTTGAGCGACGACTTCCGCACGCTGGCGTGGCGCAAGCTCCTGCTCAACGCCGTCGCCAATCCGCTCACGGCTCTGACGTTGCAACGGCAGGCGGTGTTGCATCGCCCCGACATGCTGGAGCTCGGCCGCGCGATTCTCGACGAAGCGGTAGCGGCGGGGCGCGCCGACGGCGCGCGGCTTGCCGCCGATGAAAGCGCGCGCACGATAGCGGCGCTGCTCACTTATTCCGGCGAACTCGGCACCTCGATGTATTTCGACCGTCTCGCCGGGCGGAAGCTCGAAGTGGAGGCGCTGACCGGCGCCATCGTCGCTGCCGCCGACCGGCACGGCGTGCCGGTGCCGCTCAATCGCGCGCTGCTCACGCTCCTGCGCGCGGTCAACGACGCGGCGGAGAAGTAAGCAGGCTCGGTCGACCTAAAGCGCGATGGCATAAGGTCGAATCGGTTGTCGCGCTTAGTATTTTGATCGAGCATGATCTTTTCGGAAAACCGGTGCCCACTTTTCCGGATCATGCTCTAGGGGCGGTCCGCGGTGAACATCCGGATGTGGATGAAGGATGCTCACGCCGGATTTTGCTTTCCGCGATGCGGACGGCCTCTGCTATAACGCCGCCATGAGCCGTCGACCGACATACGATCCGCGCGCCGCCGCCGAGAAGGCGTTCAAGGCGGTCACCACCAAGCCCGCGGAACTGCCGCCGAGGCCGGCATCGCCGCCCGCATCGCTGCCCGGCGTCAAAGAACTGGTGTCGCTGCGCATCGACCGCGACGTGCTCGACTTTTTCCAGGAAGGCGGTCCCGGCTGGCAGGAGCGCATCAACGCGGCGCTGCGCAAGGCGGCGGGGAAGTAAACGCGCCGCTACCGCGCGCGCCGGGTCGGCCGATTAACGCTTTGGCTACGCTGCGCTGATTTCGGTCGCGCCCCGCCCCGGCGCGGTCGATATTCGCCTGTTCCCGGAACAAGACGATCTCAATTTTGCCCGATACTGGCGGTTTGTATGGATGTCGGGACGGGGCGATTGACGACACGATTTGACGGGACGGTTTCTGCGGATGGCTGCACCGGGTGAAGGTTCGTACGTCTCGCGCTTGACGATGAAGTTCGTCGAGATCATCGGCGCCGGTATCGCCACGGCGATCACCGGCTATCTCATCGCGCACTTCGGCGGGTACCTGTCCATGCCGGCGTCGGTATCAGCGCCGGTGCCGGCAGCCGTGCAAGTGGCGCCGCTCGGTGGCGCCACGCCCAAAGCGGCACTTGCGGCTCCGCAGCCGGCGCCGCCGATCGCGGCCGATGCCGATGCGCAGCATGCTACTCCCGCGCCGGAGGCCAATCCTGGTGCCGTACAGCCGGCGCGGACGGCGAGCGCGCCGCCAGCGCCCGCCCGCAAACGCGCGACGGTCGACACGAGCGCGCCCGAGAGCAAGGCCCGCGACAAGGACGTTGCCGACAGCAAGCCGCGCGACAAAGAGCCAGCCAGAGAGCCGGTGAAGGAATCGGTCGAGGCGCAGGTTCGCGCCGCGCTCGCCAACGTTGACGCCAGCCGGCCGGCGCCGGCCGAAGTGCCGCCGCGCCACGCCGATATTCCAGCCGCGCCGCCTGCCGTCGCCGCGCCGGCGCGGCCGCTCGATGTTCCTTCCGCCGCCGTCGCGCCGCGCGCCGCCGACCTCGCGCCGCAGCCCGCACCGCAAGCGCCGTCACCGCAAGTGTCATCGCCGCCGATGACGGCACCCCAGGCAACCGCGACCCAAGCGGTCGTGCCGCAAGCGGCTGCGCCTCAAACAATCGCGCCGCAGGCGCCAGTGCCGCTCGATCCGCCGGCTGCGGTGGAGATCAAGTCGCGGCCGGTTGCCGATGTTTCCGCCGCGGCGTCGCCGCAACCGGCGCCTGCGCCGCAGGAGGAGAGGGGCTTCTTCTCCACCATCAAGCATATCCCCGACATGCTGCGCGGCGACGCTTCCGCCTCCGCCGACACCGCCGGCAGTCCGCCGCGCCCGCCGCTGCCGGTCGGCGAATAGCGGCGGCGCTCGGTCGCGTCAAAGCTATGCGGGAAACCGCGTCGTAATCTCGTCAAGCGGCGGCCGCGGGCGATCCTCCGGCGGGCCGGGCGGCCGGCCGATGTGAATGAAGCCGGCGATCTTCTCGTGCGGCTGCAAGCCCAGCGCGTCGAGCACGGCGCGATCGTAAGCGTACCATTCGGTGATCCAATTGGCGCCGTAGCCCAGCGCGTGCGCGGCGGTGACGAGGTTCATGGCGGCGGCGCCGGCGGACAATACCTGCTCCCATTCGGGAATCTTCACGTGCGGCGCGGCGCGGCTGATCACCGCGATCACCAACGGCGCGCGCGTGAGCCGCTCGCGCTCGGCCTCGACATGCTCGGGCTTGGCGTCGGGATATTTGGTGCGGAACGCGGCCGCGATCGCTTCGCCCGCCGCGCGCCGGCCTTCGCCCTCGAACACGATGAAGCGCCAGGGCGCGAGCTTGCCGTGATCGGGCACGCGCGAAGCAATGGTGAGCAGTGTGTCGATCTCGGCCGCGGACGGTCCCGGGCCGCCAAGCTCGGCCGCTTTGAACGAACGCCGGGTTTTGAGGAGTTCGAGGGCGTCGGGCATGGGCGAAGGCTGATCAAGGCTGCAAGGGCTGATCAAGGCTGCAAGGGCGTTGCGCCTAGCACAGGGCGGGGAAGGCGACAAATGGCGGCGGCTTGTCACTAAATAGTTGATAATAGTCACTGTTTGTGAGACAACGAGTGCATGTTTAAAATTTGGCGTTTGAGCGAAGCCGGTCCTAACAATCTCGGGCTCGCCTGTACCGATGAAGGTTTGGTGCTCGGGCAAACGCCACTTGTCGAGCGCCGCGCGGGTCGTTTTGTCGCTCGCGAGCAGCGCGAGATCGAACGCCTGCTGAAGTGCGCCTATCGGATGGAAGTCGCCGCTGATCGCCTCATGTCCGGCTTGGCGACCGTCGCCGCCGCCTTGAACGCGGACGATCAATGCTTGGCGCGAATCGCGGCCGAGCATTTGAAGCTTCCTGATTTGCCGAGCCAAGAAGCGTGTATTGCGGTGGAGACTGAGGATATCCTTATCAAGTCGGACAGACGACAAAACGAAATTCAGAAGGCAAGCCCCGATGATCCGAAGCACCCCGGCTGGCCGAAGGGCACCGAAGGCGGGCGCGGCGGGAAATTCCGGCCCAAGACCGATGCCGAGATCGCGCAGGAGATCAAAGGACGAGTAATACGCATAGCGGCGCGACGGGCTCTGCGCGTAAGTGCTCTCAAGCTCTTACGCCTTTCTGCCGAGGTTGCAGCTAATGTGATACCGATTCTCGATGTCGTAGCGGACGCCGCTCTGGTGCTCGACGTTGCCGATACGGTTTCCCAGTTCTGGAAACTGTCGACCGACGTAACCGCAGCTTTTGATTTCGCCCAGCACGGCCCGCGCAGTTTTGAGGAGCTGCAAGTCTCATCGAGCGGTTACGAGGAGTTTTCAAACTATGGGGATTTTGTTAAGGGCGAACTGGCTCTGGAGGCAATAGCGAAACGGTTCGGCAGTGCAGGCGACGGCTGCCAGTATCATCACGTCGTCACGCAGGGCGGCGCGAACGCGGACAATATCCCGCCGGAGCAGTTACAGAATACGAACAACATCGTTCGGTTGCCGACGCTGCTGCATGAAGCGGTCAGTGGTATGTATTCGGAGCCATCGCCAGTTAAAGGTATGAACATGTATCAATGTCTGCAAACACAGCCGTACGCTGTGCAACGCGAGGAAGGTCTCAAGATTTTACGGCGGCTGAATATCTTGAAATAGGGATAATAAAGTGCACAGAGCCGGAGGTTCATATGAGGACCGAAGACAAAATTATCGAATTGGCGGCAAAACTCGACAACTGGTTTGACAGCAACGCCGCAACATTTGCGTCTGAGAATCGCTCGGCGCAGGGCAGGGCGATTGTTCGGGGCATTAAACTCGTCAGAGAGCTCGATCGTCTCAAAAAGGAGGGAATGGCGGCGATCGGGGTGCAGCTCAACGATACCAATTCCACACTCGGCGATGCGAAAGTTGCATCCCTTGTCGAGACATTTGCATTTGCTGCTCGGCTCGCGGTCACGCTTCGCGATGAATTGCTGGACACCAATGCCGAGAACGAGATTTGGTGCATGATGGATTCGATTGCTCTTGCCCTGGACAAGGTCGGCCGTGGGAGGGCGGCGCTAGATGTGTTGCTCGATCACCCGGATGTTCGCGTTCGCGCCGTTGCCGGCGCCTATCTGATCGATCTCGATCCCGAAAGGGTCGTGCCAATTCTCCGTGAGATCGATGAAAAAGGCGGAGGAAGCGTGCCCGACCTCCGCGCGCATTGGACTCTCCTGGCCTGGGAACGCGAACGGCAATCAAGATTCAAGTCCCTGAACCGGAGCGCAGCAAGCGGCCTGGAGTGAACAATGCGAAATCCCGGACCAACTGGCTAAGCTCGCCGCGGATTTCACTGCCATTCAAATCCGGGCTACGCTTGCTGGCTATGGAGGAGGTTATGAATAAATCCGCTAATCACGAAACGGAGGCTGGCGGTCAACGGTCCGTCATTCAGCAAGCGTAGGGTGGGCAAAGGCGCGAATGCGCCGTGCCCACGCGTTCACTCGCCGAAGCTTCTACTGAATTTCTGCGTATCGCCGGCCCAGTCGACGGGCAGGATACCTTGCTCGACATAACGGTGGAAGCTGCTATGCGGCCAATCGGCAACGCGTGTTGCCAGCGCGTGCTTGACCGGATTGTAGTGGATGTAATCGACATGCCGCTCGAAGTCCGCATCGTTGCGGATGGCGTGCTCCCAATAGCGACGCTGCCAGATGCCCTTTTCGCGTTTCGCTGCCTTGCTGGCCGAACGAGTTTTCGCGGCCGGGAGGCCGCGTGAGAAAACGGATTTAACGAGACGCCAGCGCGACGCGAAATCTGCGTCTCCGTCGGGCAATTGCCAAAGTGCGTGCAGGTGGTCGGGCAGAATGCAAATCGCGACGGTTTCGAGGGGAAGCCGTTGCTTCATTACCTGGTAGGCGTACCGAAGGCGATCGATGTGACGAACGAGAAGGTCGTTTTCCCGATCGGCCAGTGCGACCGTGAAGAAAAACGTCCCGCCCTCGATTTTGGCGCGGCGATAGCGTGACATCTTCCGGTTATCAGGCAGGTTTCGGTGGGCACGGCGCTTTCGCGCCTTTGCCCACCCTACAGAGCTTTGTTGGCTTCCTTCGCCTTCTCCGCCTCGACGTACACATTTGCGCCAAGGTTCAGAAACTTCTGGCTCATCTGCGCCATGCCTTCCTCTCGGCTGAGTGTGCGAGGATTTTGCGCTGAAGACGTGATTTGATCGCCTTCGGCTCCAAATCCCTGCTGCAGCGTCGCCGCGTAATCCCGCACGTCCTGGGTGATCTTCATGGAGCAGAATTTCGGCCCGCACATGGAGCAGAAATGCGCCACCTTGTGCGCCTCCTTCGGCAGCGTCTCGTCGTGGTATTCGCGCGCGGTGTCCGGGTCGAGCGAGAGGTTGAACTGATCGACCCAGCGGAACTCGAAACGTGCGCGGGAGAGCGCGTCGTCGCGCAGCTGCGCCGCCGGATGGCCCTTGGCGAGGTCGGCGGCGTGGGCTGCGATCTTGTAGGCGATGACACCGTCTTTCACGTCGTTGCGGTCGGGCAGGCCGAGGTGCTCCTTCGGCGTCACGTAACAGAGCATGGCGGTGCCGAACCAGCCGATCATGGCGGCGCCGATTGCCGAGGTGATGTGGTCGTAGGCCGGCGCGATGTCGGTCACGAGCGGCCCCAGCGTATAGAACGGCGCCTCGCCGCATTCTTTAAGCTGCTTGTCGACGTTGACCTTGATCTTGTGCAGCGGCACGTGGCCGGGGCCTTCGATCATCACCTGGCAGCCCTTGGCCCAGGCGATCTTGGTGAGCTCGCCCAAA
>Ga0187784_10001073_pt1 | contig 21320 bp, 20 predicted proteins | sample 1015_SJ02_MP15_2_FD_132964 | JGI IMG/M metagenome (GOLD analysis project Ga0187784, IMG submission 132964) | Tropical peat soil microbial communities from peatlands in Department of Meta, Colombia - 1015_SJ02_MP15_20_MG | ecosystem: Environmental > Terrestrial > Soil > Wetlands > Peat | place...
ACCGGCTACATGGCGCACGAAGGCGGCTATTACCGCTTTTTCTCCTACCTGAATCTGTTCATGTTCTTCATGCTGATTCTTGTTCTCGCCGCCAATTTCGCGCTTCTCTTTGTTGGATGGGAAGGCGTGGGCCTGTGCAGCTACCTGCTGATCGGCTTCTACTTCCTGAGGAAGTCCGCGGCGGATGCAGGCAAGAAGGCCTTCATCGTCAATCGCATCGGCGATTTCGGTTTCATGCTGGGGATGTTCCTGCTCTTCCGCGCATTCGGCTCGCTGGATTTCCAGACCGTCTTCGCCAAGGCCGCGACGTGGCAGCCGGACGCCATGGGGCAGTTCGGCACTCTCACCATCGCTTGCCTGCTGCTCTTCATGGGCGCCACGGGTAAGTCCGCGCAGCTTCCGCTCTACGTTTGGCTGCCCGACGCGATGGAAGGCCCCACGCCGGTCAGCGCGTTGATTCACGCGGCCACGATGGTCACCGCGGGCGTTTACGTGGTGGCGCGCTCACACGTTCTCTTCACGCTCGCGCCCACGGCGATGTACGTCGTCGCGGTTGTCGGCTGTGCGACGGCGATTTTCGCGGCCACTATCGGCCTGGTACAGCCGGACATCAAGAAAGTGCTGGCCTATTCCACTGTCAGCCAGTTGGGCTACATGTTCCTTGCCTGCGGCGTCGGCGCATTTGGCGCGGGAATTTTCCACCTGATGACACACTCCTTCTTCAAGGCGCTGCTCTTCCTTTCTGCCGGGAGCGTGATTCACGCCATGGGCGGCCAGCAAGATATGTGGCACATGGGCGGGCTGGCTTCCAAGATCAAAGTGACCTTTTGGTGCATGCTCTTTGGCACCATCGCCATTGCCGGTTTCGCTCCCTTTGCCGGATTTTTCTCGAAGGACGCCATTCTCTTCGCCGCCTACCAATCGGAAAACAGCGGCAAGGCGCTCTATGGCGTTGGGCTGCTGGCGGCGGTTTTGACTTCGTTCTACATGTTCCGGCTGGTGTGGCTGACGTTCTTCGGAGAAAAGCGCTACGACGAGCGCCACGTGCACGTGCATGAATCGCCCGGCAGCATGACCGTGCCGCTAATGATTCTTGCGCTGCTCTCGCTGGTTGGCGGCTGGTTCGCCGCGCCCACGCTCTGGGGCGGCCCGAACTACTTCGCGGATTTCCTGGCACCGGTTTTTGGTAATGCTGAAGCCGCAGGCGGCGAGGCAGCCCATTCGTTGGAGTTGACTCTCTCCATCGTCGCGGTGCTCGCCGCGGCCGTCGGCCTAATCGTCGCGTGGCGCATGTACTCCGGGAAAGTCACGCGTGGCACACCCACGGGGTTCTACAAGATTCTCTATAACAAGTATTACGTGGATGAGCTGTACCAGGCCACGATTGTCGGGCCGCTGGTCTGGCTGTCGCGCAACGTCTTTTGGAAGGTCGTTGACGTGGGCATGATCGACGGCAGCGTCAACGGGATTGCGCAGGGCACCGAGGCTGTGGGCGACACCGTGCGGCACACGCAATCCGGCAATGTGCGCAGCTACGCCGTCTGGGTCATCATCGGCGCCATCGTGATCCTGGCGATCATCTTTTGGCCGTTGTGGCGGCCGGCCTTTTTCGTGGCGACGTCGGGAGGGGTGCGTTAATGGAACTCAGCGGCCATCTCCTTTCCTTCTTGATCTTCGTTCCTGCCTTTGGGGCTGCGGCGCTCCTCTTGCTGCGGGGTGTAGACCATCTCTGGATTCGCTGGATGACGTTTGCCATTTCCGCGGCGGAATTCGTTTTCTCGTTGTTCCTGCTGCATGTGGTCCCCATCAACGCTCCGGGCTACTCGCTGGCGGAGTTTGGCCACTGGATCTCCGCCCCGCCCATCAATTATCACCTCGGCGTCGACGGCATCAGCATGTTCCTGGTCATCCTCACAACGTTCCTCACGCCCATCTGCGTGCTCGCTTCCTGGCATGGTGTGCATCACCGCATCAAGGAATTTCACTTCACGCTGTTGCTTCTGGAAGTCGGCGTGGTCGGCGTTTTCCTCTCGCTCGATCTGTTCCTTTTCTTCCTCTTCTGGGAGATCATGCTGATCCCGATGGCCTTCCTGATCGGTATCTGGGGCCACGAACGCCGCCTTTACGCCACCATGAAGTTCGTGCTGTACACCATGGCCGGCTCGATCCTGATGCTCGTCGGCATCATCTGGCTGTACAACGCCACCGGCACATTCGACCTGCCGATCATCCAGCAGATGTTACACGATGGAGTCCTCACACTCTCCACGCGCACGGAAATGCTCCTCTTCCTGGCGTTTTTCCTGGCCTTTGCCATCAAGGTGCCGCTCTTCCCGCTGCACACCTGGTTGCCGGATGCGCACGTGGAAGCGCCGACGGCAGGCTCCGTGATCCTCGCGGGCGTGCTGCTGAAGATGGGCACCTACGGCATGATCCGCTTCTGCTTGCCGCTGTTTCCGGAGGCTTCGCACCGCGCGGCGCCGTATGTTGCCATCCTGGCGATCATCGGCATCATCTATGGCGCACTGGTGGCGATGGTGCAGCCCAACCTGAAGAAACTCGTTGCCTATTCGTCCGTCAGCCACCTGGGCTTCGTCGTTCTGGGCATCTTTGCGTTCCAGAATATTTCCATGCAGGGCGCGGTCTTCCAGATGCTGGCGCACGGCGTTTCCACCGGCGCGCTGTTCTTGCTGGTCGGAATGCTGTACGAACGGCGGCACACTTTTGAAATTGCCGATTACGGCGGCCTGTCCACGCCGATGCCGCGGCTGGCGGCGTTTTTCCTGTTTGTCGTGCTGTCTTCGATGGGATTGCCGATGTTGAACGGTTTCGTGGGCGAGTACCTCATTCTGCTCGGCACCTATCAAGTGCAATGGAAGTGGGCCGCCTGGGCCGCGACGGGCGTGATTCTCTCCGCGTGCTATCTGTTGTGGTCCTACCAGCGCGTGTTCTTCGGCGAGGTGACGCAGCAGAAGAACCGCGAACTGCAGGACATTGACACGCGCGAGAAGTGGATCCTGGCGACGGTGGCGGTCGTGACGCTGTGGATGGGGATTGGCTCGCCGTTTTTCACGCGCCGCTTCGCCGTCCCCTGCCAGACCGTCCTCGAACAGATGAACCGCTCGTTCGCGCAAGAGGCGGCACTGCCGGGATCGATTCCGAAAGCGGCGAGGGCCGATTCTTCCGGGCGCATCCAGGCCTACAGAGTGACCGTAACCTCTTCGGAAAGGTCTGGAACCCGCTAAATGACACCTCCAGGCACACAAGACATTCTTCGCGTCCTCCCGGAGCTCGCCTGGTGCGGCGCGGGTGTACTGCTGATGCTGCTGCAGCCCTTCGTCAAGAACCGCCAGGCCCTCACCTTCATCAGCATGCTCGGCGCGGCGGCGGGAACGCTGGCCACCTTCAGAGCGGCTTTCGGGGAAGGTTTCGGCGGTCTGGTGCAGTTCGACATTTTCAGCCTCTTCTATCACTGGCTGATCGGCCTGGTGGCTTTTTTGGTGATTCTCGCGTCGGACTCCTATCTCGAACGGGAGAATCTCGCTGCGGCGGAATTCTACGCCCTGATCCTCTTTGCCACCGCCGGGATGGGCGTGCTTGCCTCCGCGCAAGAACTTCTGACCGCCTTTATCGGCCTGGAGATGTCGTCTATCTCCAGCTACATTTTGGCGGGGTACCGCCGCGATTCCATCAAGTCCAGCGAATCCGCCGTGAAGTATTTCCTTCTGGGCTCGTTCGCGACGGCGTTTTTTCTCTATGGCATTGCGCTGGTTTACGGCGCCACCGGCTCCACGAACCTCAGCATTCTGGCCACCGCCGATCCCTCAAGCAATCTGGTCCGGCTGGGGCTGTCGCTGATCTTGGTCGGGCTGGGCTTCAAGGTAGCCGCCGCGCCATTCCAGGTGTGGACGCCGGACGTTTACGAAGGCGCACCCACTCCGGTCACGGCGCTATTCTCCGCGGGCCCGAAAGCGGCCGCGTTTGCGCTGCTGCTGCGCATTTTCGCCACCGTCCATGCAGCGACCGATTTCTGGTTCTGGGCGTTCTGGATTCTCGCGGCGCTGACCATGTTTGCCGGCAACCTCGGCGCTCTGGTGCAGTCCAACATCAAGCGGCTGCTGGCGTATAGCTCCATCGCGCACGCCGGCTACGTCCTGGTGGCGATGGCCGCCATCACCACGGCGAAGAACAGCGATTCCGGGCTGGACCCGGGCGCGGCTTATGCCGCAGTGCTCTTCTACCTGCTGACCTATTCGCTGGTCTCCGTGGGCGCCTTCACGATCGTTTCCGATCTGGGCGGGCAGGGCGAACGCTACGTCAACACAGATGATTTCGCGGGCCTCGGCACCCGCCAGCCCTTTGCCGCTGCCGCGCTGACCGTGTTTCTGCTTTCGCTGCTTGGATTGCCCATCACCGCGGGGTTCTTCGGCAAGCTGTACATTTTCACCGTGGCCATCAAGTCCAAGCTCATTTGGCTGGCCATCCTGATGGCCATCAACAGCATCATCGGCGCCTACTACTATCTGCGCGTCATCATCGTGATGTACATGCACGAATACAAGGGCAACGTGCCGGCCGACGCACCCGTCAGCCTGAGCCCCACGGCGGCCATGGTGGTCATCGTCACGGTGCTCGCCACGATTTATCTAGGCCTCGCGCCCAATCACATCCTGGGCATCGTTCTCGACCCCAACTTAATTCCGTCCGCCCGCTGAACGAGCCCCGAGCGAAGCCGGATAGTGTGGCACAGTCATCCCTGATTGTGCTCTCGGGTTTCTCTTCTTTGCGAGCCTCAGCGTCCTCGGCGCCTCTGTCTTGTCTTTTTCTTTCTCTCCTCATCGTCCCGGCTCCCTGCCGAATCCTCGTATGGCGGAATGCAGAAATTGGGTATAGTATGACCGCGCTTGCAAAAGGAGAAACCCTCATGGCCAAAAAGGACAGGCTCAAGGAAGTCAGCGTGACAATCGGAACAGCAATGGGCAAAGCGGACAAACAAGCCCGCAAGTTCAAGAAAGCAGGCGCGGTAGCCAAGAAGGAACTTCAAGCCATCTCCAAACAGATTGACGAGCTGAAGAAGCAGCTACACAAGACCACCAAGCGCCTGAAAAACGCCCTGAGCTGACCCTGTTTTCTTAGCCGGAAATCCGAAGCTGCAGAGGAATTCATCGCACAAAAAGCGTGCGATGGAAAACCGTACCTCCGCTCCGGGACGGCCAAAACCGCCGTCCCTCCGGTCGGAATGACAGGTTATGGGTGGCGGACGGTGTAGGAGAAGCGAACTTCGGCGAGGTTGGGCCATCACAGGATAATCATTTGAAACAAAAGGAGATGCGCTCGCCCGCAATTGGTCACCTTCGGACTTCAGGATAAAAAAGCCCGCCCGGATTTCCCGAGCGGGCTCCATTCCCTGTTCGCTCTTCGCGCTTAAACCTTCGTGAAGATGATGGCCAGCGTAAACAACGCCAGCGTCTCAATAAACACCAATCCCAGGATCATGGCTGTCCGGATCGCACCGGAAGCTCCCGGATTCCGCGCCATGCCTTCGCAAGCCGACGCCGCCACCCTGCTCTGTCCCAAAGCGCCGCCAAAGGCTGCCAGCGCCATGCCAAACGCGGCCGCAATCGCCAGCGTTCCCTTGCCTCCTACTGCTCCTGTCTCTTGTGCGAACGCGGCCGGGGCAAACAACGCGACCGACGCGAGCGCCCCCATCAACATGATTGCTTTCTTCATTACTGCCTCCTTGAAACTGCCGCCAGTTGGTGGTTCGCGGCCCTGCGCCTTGCAACCGGTCTCACGCTGGAGCGGCAAACTCGAAATTGTCCTAGTGCTCTTCCGCCACGGCTAGCCCGAGATAGATCGAAGGCAGCACGGTGAAGACATAAGCCTGGATGACGGACACGAATATATGCAGGCCGACGAAAAGAAGAGGAATCAGCGCCGGGAATATGCCCAAGATTAAACCCAGCACCGGGCTCTTCGACCAACCCCACTGCGCCGGCCCCAACAGCAGTCCGAGGAAAATCACATAGATCAGGTCGCTGGCAAAGATGTTGGCCCAGAGACGAACGGTGAGCGAGAGGATGCGCGCCGTAGTGCTAATCATCTCCACGGGAGCAATCAGCCACGACAGCCACCACACTGGCCCGGCAAACGTCTTCAAATAGCCGAACGGCCCGAGACGCCGCAAGCCCTGCCAATTGAAATAGAGGAAGGTGAGCAGCGCACAAGCCAGCGGCACGATAGGAAGACTCCCACCGGTCGGCGAGCTGAATGCGGGGATCACGCCCAGCAGGTTGGCCAGAAGAATGAAGATGGAAATGGAGCCGGTGAAGGCGATGAACTTGGCGCCCCCGTGCCCAACGTTCTCTTCCAAAAGGTCTTTGATCCCGAAGCCCAGGGGATTGGTCAGGAGCATTTCGGCAGCCTGCTGCAGGCCACCGGGACGTTCCACAGAGAGGCGCGACCTTAAAAGCAGCGCCAGCACCGTGCCCACGATTAAAACGACCACCGACATCACCAGATACTCGGGGATGGGATGGTGGGAGTCTATGGGTTGCACGTGAAGCGCGTGCAGGATGCTCAGGGCGATGGGTCCCAGGAGGTGATTTACCCACACTGTCAGCCGGCTTAGATGTTCTTCCATTTATCGGTCCGCGGGTTGCAGGATTTCGTGCACACTTACCGCTATTGTGGCCGCTCCCAGGGAGCACAGTCCAAAAATCATGCTCAATACGGGAACATACAGAAACTTAAAAATAACATACACGGCCAGGGCTATCAACACGTAGCGAAACACCGCGCGAAAATAGATGCCCACGGGCACCTTCGCCTTGGGGCGATCGGTCTGCGCCGTGGCCGCTTCTGCCAGCGCGTCCAGGCCCTGTTTCAGCCATCGAAAGTTGAGCCACGCGAGCACCGCGCCGATCAAGATTCCGGCGCCCCATCGCCACCCGTGGAAATAGCCGACGGGCAGAGCCGCCAGCGCGCCCAGAAGCAAAGTCAGCCAGGAGATCCGGCGCTCCGATGCAAGGTACCTCGAAATGTCAATGCTTGGACTTTCCATCGTCGTCCGCGGGAAGGCGCCGCAGCACATCGCGCAAGCCGCCGAAGAACCCCAGAAAACCCAGGACCACCATCAGGATGGGCTTGGTGTGCAGCCAGCGGTCCAGCAAATAGCCGATCAGGCCGCCAACAACCACCGCCCCCACAAGCATAAACGGCAGCTCCATGGCCATAGCGAACTGCTGCGAAAATCCCTTGCCCTGCTTCTGCTGGGGAGTTAACTCCTCTTCGCGATTATCGTTATGGTCCGAAGGCATAGTGCGCCAGACGTGCGAACGGCTCAGGATACAATCCCGCAGCCAGAGTTACAAACAGGGCCGCGCCCAGCGCCACGGCTTGCGCGCTGCTCATATGTGGCGTCGGCGCGTCGCCTGGCTTCTTCATCCAGGCATGCTTGACCACGCGAAAGTAGTAGTACAACCCGGGCACGATATAGAGCGCCGCGAAAACCGCCAGCACCGGGTGATGCGATTCGATGAGCGCCTGGAAAATGAAGTACTTTCCTACGAAGCCCGCGGTCGGCGGTATGCCCGCGAGCGACAGCATGAAAATCAACAGCAGCAGCGCGGCGGCCGGGCTCCTCTGGTACAGCCCGTCGAGGTCGTCCAGTTCATCACCGATCAGCCCGCGCTGGCGCATGACGATCACCACGGCGAACGCGCCAATGGTCATAAAGGCATACGCGATCAGGTAATACATGATCCCGATGAGGCCCGTCTCATTCCACGCCACTAGCCCCAACAAAACGTAGCCGACATGCGAAATCGAGGAATACGCCAGCAGCCGCTTCATATTGGTCTGCGTCAACGCCGCCAGGTTGCCCCACGTCAGCGAAGCAATCGCCACGCCGGAGATGATGTATATCCAGGTGGTTTGCGAATCCCCAAAGACGTTAATCATCAGCCGCAGCAGCATCGCAAAACTCGCCGTCTTCGAGGCCACGCTGACGTACGCGGATATGGGCGTAGGCGCTCCTTCGTACACATCCGGGGCCCACTGATGGAACGGCACCGCCGCCACCTTGAAGAACATGCCCGCGGCCACGGTGACGAACGCCAGGATCACCAGCCAATCCGTGATGCCGTGCGTGGAGGTGTACGCAAAGCGGCGCCCCAGGATGTTGCCAATCTCCGCGATATTCGTGGAACTGCTTACGCCATAGAGCAAAGAGAAACCATAGGCGAGAATCCCCGTGCTGAACGCGCCGAGCAGCAGATATTTCATCGCCGCTTCGTTGGAGCGCTTCTCGCGCCGCAGGAAACCCACCATGGCGTAGAAGCTCAGCGCCATCGTCTCCAGCCCCAGGAAAAGCACAATCAAATCAATGCCGGAGGCCATGAACATCATGCCGATGCAAGAGAACAGCAGCAACGCATAATATTCGCCTTCCTGCTCCTTCTCGATGTTCAAGTAGCGGACGGAGAGCAGAATCACCAGCGCGGTGGCGGCCAGAAAAATCATCGCGAAAACCAGGAAGAAGCCGTCCACGATCACGGAGTTGTGAAAACCGATCAGGACGGGCGGCCCCATTTGGCTGACGCGGACATCCCGGTACTTCTGAAACTGCATGAATAAGCCGAGACCGCTGGCCGCAACGCCGAGGAGGGCTAGAAACGCGTTCAGGTGTTTTTCCCGCTTCTCCAGGAGAAAATCAAAAATCAAGATGCCCAGAGCGAACAGGAGCAGTTCCATCTGCGGCAAGACCACCAGGCCATCGCCGTGGATGTAATTCAGGATCGGGTCGAGAAAGGAAAAGTGCATCGGGGTTCCTTACTTGACCTCCAGGCTTGTCGGAGCGGATTGCGGAGCGACGGGTACAACAGGCGGAAGCGCGCGATTGGCTTGCTCGTAAAACTTCGGATTCACCTGCTGGACGATTTTCTCCACCGGCTTGTCAATAAACGCAAAGAACGGCTTCGGATAAATGCCGATCCAGAACGCCAGAAAAACCAGCGGCAGCAGCACTGCGTATTCGCGCAGGTTTAGGTCTGGCAGCGTCTTGTTCACGTCGTGCGTCACGTTTCCGAACATCACGCGCTGGTACAGCCACAACAGATACGCGGCGCCCAGCACGATGCCCAGCGTGCCCCAGGCAGCCCAGGCTTTGTTCACCACGAACGCGCCCTGCAAAATCGTGAATTCCCCGATGAATCCGTTGAGGATGGGCATGCCCAGCGAACTCAGAGTGATGATCAGATAGATGGCCGCGAAATTCGGCATCGGCGTGGCCAGCCCGCCGAATTCGGAGATTAGGCGCGTGTGGCGGCGCTCGTAGATGATCCCGACGAGTAGGAAGAGCGCACCCGTGGAAATGCCGTGGTTGATCTGCTGCAGGACGCTGCCCGAAAGCCCCTGCGGCGTCAGCGCGAAAATTCCCAGCGTGCAGAAGCCCAGGTGGCTGACGGAACTGTACGCGATCAGGCGCTTCATGTCTTTCTGCATCAGGCAGACAATCGCGCCATAAATGATGCCGATAAGCGAGAGGACGATGAGGATATGAATGATCTTTGCGCGCAGGACAGTATCCGCCGGCAGCAACGGCAGCGAGAAGCGCAGGAAGCCGTACGTGCCCATTTTCAGCAGGACGCCGGCCAGAATAACGGAGCCAGCCGTAGGCGCTTCCGTATGCGCATCCGGCAGCCAGGTGTGAAACGGAAACATCGGCACCTTGATGGCAAACGCGAAGAAGAAGCCCCAAAAAAGCCAGACCTTCAGCGATTCAGGAAAATGCTGCGCGGCGGCCAGCAGCGCGGGCACATCAAACGTCTGCACGCCGGTCATCTTTGCGGCATTAAAGTACAGCGCCAGGATGCCCAGCAGCATGATGACGGAACCCGCCAGCGTGTACAGAAAGAACTTGATCGCGGCATACAGCCGACGCTCGCTGCCCCACACGCCGATCAGGAAGTACATGGGCACCAGCATCACTTCCCAGAACACGTAGAACAGGAAGAAATCGAGGGACATGAACACACCGAGCATGCCCGTCTGCAGCAGGAGCATCAGAATGTAGTACTCCTTGGTGCGCGTCTGGATGGCAGCCCACGATGAAAGAATCGCGATCATGCCCAGGAGGGTGGTAAGCATCACCAGCAGCAGGCTGATGCCATCAATGCCCAGTGTGTATTTCGCGCCGATGGAAGGAATCCAGTTCGCGGTTTCGCGGAAGGCGTAGTCCTTGCTGCCCACCGGGAAGTGAATCACCAGGGGCACGGAAACCAGAAATCCGAGTACGCCAAAGATATTGCCGACAACTTTGTGGAGCGCCTGTGCGTCCTGCGGAATAAACAGCAGCAGCACTGCGCCCACCAGCGGGGTGAACAGCACCACGCTCAGGAGATGATCATGAAAAAGCCCCATGCGGTTTGCCTTTCAGCGCACATTGCGCACAATCATATGCATGTGGTGGCCGTAATAGCCCAAGAAAATGGCTAGGCCCAGCAGGATCAGCACGGCGTAACTCGAAAATACGCCGGTCTGGAGCATGCGCACAGGCGCACTGAGCCCTCTGGTGATCTTGCCGGCCAGGTTCACCAGGCCGTCAATGACCCAGTTATCCCACCACATCGAAATCCGGGAAAACACACGCGCCAGCCACCCCGCGCCATCCACGCCGACACCATCGATCAACTTGGCATCCACGACGCCGAACGCCGTGCTCAGGTCCTTGACGCGGTTAACAAACAGCGCGTCGTAAATTTCGTCCACGTAATACTTGTTGACCAGCAAATTGTACAAACGCGGCCATGCTGCGGCGACTTTGGAATGCAGCTTCGGGTACTGCAGATAGAGGCGATACGCGAGCCAAATGCCCAGCGCGGCAATGCCCACGGAGGCCATCATCAGCAAATATTCCCGCAACAAGGTGTGCGGGCCCAATTCAACGGCGCCGATTTCGCCCTGCACTCCCCTCAACGCCGGCTCCAGGAAGGTGTCGAATGTGTTGTTCTCCCCCCAAAGCACGGGCAGAGCAAACCAGCCGCCACAAATGGAAAGAAACGCCAGGATCATCAGCGGCACGGTCATGGACCTCGGCGACTCGTGGATATGCTCTTCCAACTCCAACGCGACGCGCGACCTGCCGTAAAACGCCAGAAACAGCAGGCGGAACATGTAGTACGCGGTAATCCCCGCAGTGATCAGTCCAATCGCCCAGAGAAAAAGGTAGCGATCAAACGCGTGGCCCAGAATTTCGTCCTTGCTGAAAAAGCCGGCCAGCGGGGGAATGCCGGCGATGGTTAGTGTGGCAATCAAAAAAGGCACCGAAGTGGCCGGAATGGCGTTCCGCAGTCCGCCCATCTTGCGCAAGTCCTGCTCCCCGGAAAGCGCGTGAATCACGCTGCCGGCTCCCAGGAAGAGCAGCGCTTTGAAGAATGCATGCGTCATTAAGTGGAAAATACCCGCCGAGAACGCGCCAACGCCCAGCGCCAGAAACATGTAGCCGAGTTGGCTGATGGTGGAATACGCCAGGACCTTTTTGATGTCGTTCTGCGCCACGGCCATAGTCGCCGCGAAAATGGCCGTACTGGCGCCGACGATGGCAACCACATCCATCGCCACCGGCGCCATCTGGTAGATTGCGCTCATGCGCGCCACCATGTACACCCCCGCGGTCACCATCGTCGCCGCGTGGATCAACGCGCTCACTGGCGTGGGGCCTTCCATCGCGTCCGGCAGCCACACGTAAAGCGGCAATTGGGCGGATTTTCCGGTGGCACCGACGAAGAGCAGCAGCGCAATGGTGGTAAGAATCGGCGCGCCATAGGCCAGCCGCCCCTGGTCCAGCATCGCCTTCAGGGTTTCCAGGATTCCCGCGTAGGCAACCGGATCGCTCAGCGTTTGCGAAGTGAACCGCACCGTGCCAAATGTCGTGGCGACCAGGAAAATCCCTAGCACGAATCCCGTATCGCCGATGCGATTGACGATGAACGCCTTTTTCCCCGCGTCGCAAGCGGACTTCTTTAAAAAGTAGAAGCCGATCAGCAGGTAGCTGCAGAGCCCCACGCCTTCCCATCCAACAAAGAGAAAAAGAAGATTGTTGGCCAGCACCAGCGTCAGCATCGAAAACATGAACAGGTTCATGTACCCGAAAAACCTGTAGTAGCCGCCCTCGTGGCCCATGTACCCGATTGAGTACACGTGAATCAGAAAGCCGACGCCAGTCACCACTAGCGCCATCACGCAAGAGAGCGGATCGAGGAGATAGCCCCAATCGGCCACGAAGTTGAACAGGCCGCCGGGTCCCGGCATCGCACCCGGTGTGATCCACTCAAAAAGAATCTGCTGGTAAACGCGGTTCTCCGGCGGGACAGCGAGAAGTTGGTAGACCGCACCCGCCGCGTACACAAGCGATAGGAAGACGCTGCCTACGCAGAAGAAGCTCACGGCCGCTTTTGGCAGATGCCGGCCAATAAGCAGCATGAGCGCCGCGGTCACCAGCGGAAAAAGTGGAATGAGCCAGAGATGCTCGAGGAAGTAGCCGGAGGGATTCATGGCCGCGGCTTCCCCGAGAAGCAGGTCCCGTGCTGCACTCGCGATGATGGCACGCGCTTCACCATTTCAAAAGACCCATTTCGTCCTCAAGCACCGTTTCACGGTTGCGGAAGAATGCGATGATAATGCCGAGCCCCACCGCTGCTTCCGCGGCGGCGTCCGCGATAATGAACAGCGCAAAAACCTGCCCGGCCACATCCCCAAAAATCCGCGAAAACGCCACCAGGTTGATGTTCGCGGCATTCAGAATCAGTTCGATGGACATCAGCACCACGATGACGTTGCGCCGTGTAATCACGCCGATGGCACCGATCAGAAAAAGCGCCATGCTCAAAAACAAGTAGTAGCCAATAGGCATCATCGCGTTCTAGGTCCTTTTCTTGGCCATGACCACCGCCCCGACCATGGCCACCAGCAGCAAAACGCTGGCAATCTCAAACGGCAGCAGGTATGCATCGAACAATCGGCCCGCCAGGGCTTCGGTATTCGCCGGCAATTTTCCCGCCGGCATGGCGTTGGGCACCAAAAAGCCCTGGCCAGGAACCTGGCGCGACGACCACAGCATCACGCCCACTTCCGCGGCGAGCGCCAGCGTCACGAAAAGCGCCACCCACTTCTGCCGTGAGAACTGAACCTGGTGCAGAGCCACATCGAGGCTCACCAGCATGATCACGAAAATAAACAGCACCATGATCCCGCCGACATACAAAATGACCTGCGCGATGAAGATGAACTCCGCGCGCAGCTGCAGGAAGATGCCCGCGGTGGCCAGCAGCGTGGTAATCAGGAACACGGCGCTGTGCATGGCGTTACGCCGCGTCACCATCAGCGCGGCGCTAAGGATCGCCACACCCGCAAAGAAAAAGAAGATGACCTTATCCAGCATAAAAATCCTCAGCCGAAGGCTCTTCCGGTGGCGTCGCCGAAGAAGCCGGCGCGGCGCGCTTGTCGTTCAGACGCAGCAGGAAAAGCGCCACGGCCAGAGTGATCACCGTAGCCAGCAGCATCGCCAGCCAGCGGTTCCAGCCATATGCCGTCTCCAGAATCACGGCGACGCCTACGGCCAGCACGTTCACGATGGCCAGTGGTATCAGGATGTACCAGCCCAGGTGCATCAACTGGTCGAAGCGGTAGCGCGGCAGCGTAAAGCGCAGCCACATAAACAGGTAAATGTACGCGGTGATCTTCAGCAGAAACCAAAAAACGCCGTTGAGCCCAGGCACCATAAATTTCAGTGGCGCCACTACCAAAGGCGCGGCCAGGATGAGCACCACCACGAAGCATGCCAGCGCCACTCCCCACATGAACCACACCTGCACGCGTACAGGTTGCTTCCCGGCTCGATACACGCTATACGCGCCCACCGCCGCGGTGAATAACGCAGGCACAGCATCCAGCCAGTTCATCCAGCGCACATTCGGGAACGGCCGCAGCCAGCCACCGAGAAACAGCGTTGCCGCCACGGCACCGACCACGATCATGTTGGTGTACTCGCCGAGGAAATACAGCGCCCAGCGGAAGCCGCTGTACTCCGTCATATAGCCGGCCACAAGTTCCGATTCCGCTTCCGGCAAATCGAAGGGCGCGCGATTCGTTTCCGCGATTGAGGCTACCAGATAGATGAAGAAAGCCACCGGCGCGAGGAACACGAACCACACGCCATATTGTTCCTGCGCGTCCACGATGGCGCGAATCTTCAGCGTTCCTGCAAGCAGCAGGCCGCTGATCAGCGCCAGCCCCCCCGCGGTTTCGTAGCTGACCAACTGCGCCGTGCTGCGCAGCGCACCTATGATCGAATAGTGGCTGTTCGATGCCCAGCCCCCGAGCATGATTCCGAGGAGTCCCATGGAGCTGACGCCGACCACAAAGAGAAGGCCCACATTAATATCGCGCGCCACCAGGAACGACGGCCCAAACGCAATTCCTCCTAGCGCGGTGAGTGCTGCCGTCATGGACGTCACCGGCGCCAGCCAGAAAATCATTTTGTCCGCGTGATCCGGGATAATGTCTTCCTTGATCAGCAACTTCACCGCGTCGGCTATGGGCTGCAACAATCCGTGCGGCCCCACGCGCATCGGTCCAAGCCGCGCCTGCATGTCCGCCATCAGCTTGCGTTCCATCAGCACGAGGTAGCCGGCAACGAGCGGCACCACGGCAACGATGACAACGCCGGAGACGAGTTCGACCCACCAGGTCTGGAGGAAGACGAGCACGGCGTGGAGGGTGGGATGCATGGCGTTAGCGGTCCACCTCGCCAAGAACGATGTCCAGCGTGCCGATGATCGCGACCACGTCGGCCACCAAATGCCCGCGCGCCATTTTGTCCAGCGCCTGCAAGTTGATGAATGACGGCGGGCGAATGCGCACGCGATACGGCTGCGTCGTGCCATCGCTCACAATGTAATAGCCCAGGATGCCCTTGGGTGCTTCGATGGAGTGATAAACCTCGCCAGCGGGTGGCTTCAGCACCTTGCCCACCTTGCCCAGAATCGGCCCCGCGGGAATCTTCTCGATCGCTTGTAGGCAAATTAACCGCGATTGCCGCATCTCCTCCATGCGCACCATGTAGCGGTCGTAGGTGTCGCCGTTGGTGCCGACGGGAATTTCAAATTTGTACTGGTCGTAAGCAGCGTAGGGTTGCGCTTTACGCAGGTCCCATTGCACGCCGCTGGCGCGCAGCACGGGTCCCGAAGCGCCCAGCGCTATGCAATCCTCGACGCTGAGCACGCCAACGTTTCGCGTGCGTCCGATCCAGATGCTGTTGCCGGTAAGGAGATCGACATACTCCTGGATGTGGCGCTCGAAATCCTTGCAGAAGCGCTCCACATCTTTTTCAAACGAGTCATAGGCTTCGTATTGCAGCCCGCCGATACGGAAAGCGTGCGTGGTCAGGCGCGCCCCGCAATATTTCTCGAAAATCTTCAGGATCTCTTCGCGCTCGCGAAAGCAGTAAAACAGCGGCGTGAGCGCACCGATGTCCAGCGCGTGCGTGCCCAGCCAAATCAGGTGGCTGGCGATGCGCTGCAATTCCGTCATGATCGTGCGGATGACTTTCGCGCGCGGCGGCGCTTCCACATTAAGCAGTTTTTCCACCGCTTCGCAGTAGCCCAGGCCGTTGCTCACCGCCGCGACGTAGTCCATGCGGTCCACGTACGGCGCGAATTGTTGGTACGAGCGGTTTTCCGCGATTTTCTCGACGCCCCGGTGGAGATATCCGATGACGCACTCCGTGCCGCGCACGCGTTCGCCATCCAGCTTCAGCTTCACCCGCAACACGCCGTGCGTGGAAGGATGCTGCGGCCCCATGTTGAGGACCAGTTCGTCGGCGCCCAGTAGCGTCTGATTTTGCACTGCGTCGTCTTGCAAAGTACCTTCCAGGTTTGTGCTGCCAGATTTTTCCCGCGGCCGCCCTCTGCGGCGCTACTGCCCGCTATCGATCCCCAGGTTTTCCCGGACCCAGGCGGTGTCCTGCTGCAAAATGTCGTAGTCCTTACGCAGCGGATGCCCCTGCCACTCTTCCGGCAGAAGGATGCGCTTCATATCCGGATGCCCGCTGAAGGAAATGCCGAACATATCGAAAATCTCGCGCTCCAGCCAGTTCGCGGTGGGCCAGATTTCCACGAGGCTTGTCGGTGTTTCGTCCGCCGCCAGCAGAATTTTCAGCCGCAGCCGCGTGTTGTGCGAAAACGAATAGAGAATGGCCACCAGATCGAAACGCTTTTCACGGCGCGGCCAATCCACGGCCGTGTAGTCCTCCAGTAGATCGAATTTCTCGACGTCGCGCGAGTACCGCGCAATCTCCGTCAACTGAGCGGCGGCAATAACCAGGTACGGCTGCTTGCGGTCTTCCACGGCATCCAGAATCGCCGCGCCAAACCGTTCCCGGTAGTGTTTCGTCAGTTCATTGTCCAGCGGAGCCTGCATCGCCACGGGCGGCTTTGGAGGCGGCGCGGGCCTCGCGGGCGCGGCGGGCTTTGCGGCTGGAGATGGGGCAGCCTCGGCGCTCGCGGGTGCGGCGGGCGGCGCCGGCGTAGCGCCAGCATTATCTGGCTTGAGACTTTCGGGCGACTGGGGTGCCTTGGGTTCGTCTGCCATGGACCCTGGGACCATTGGGCTGCAAAGTGGGGGCTCATCAGAACTCAACGCAGCCCCAATTCATTCCTCTGAGAATGACCGCAATTAAGGCCGCGCGCAGAAGGAAAGAGCGAGAACGCGCAAGCCAGCCTCCAGGCGGACACACTCGTTGGCGACCTGGCAGCCAGCAGGATCGCTCCCTGCGTTTCTAACATACGCAGTGAGAGCAGTCAATGCGCGCCGCCACAAACACTGAAAATTTTCGAACTTCTCCTCTGCTGATTCGCCTTCGTAGGGGTCGAGCATTGCTCGACCCCATCTTGGCGACGCGTCAGCTTCGGCAGTATCTGAACGCCTTTGTCATCCCGACCGGAGCAACGGCGTCCTTCGCCGTTGCGGAGTGGAGGGATCGCGGCACAACTTCATCGCCACGGGCCCACCGTTTCCAGTTTTTGTCATTCCGATCTCGCAAGGCGGGCGAGAGAGCTGCTATTCGCAAGAGTCAATATAGGAGGCAGGTTCTAGGCCCAGTCGAGCGCACCTTTCTTGTACAACCAGGCGTAGCCAACCAGCAGGATGCCCAGAAAGACGAACATGGAGACCAACGCGAACGCGCCCATGTGGCTCGCCACCCAAGAGCGATACAAAATCGCCCAGGGAAACAGGAACATCGTTTCCACGTCGAAGATCACGAACAGCATGGCCACCACGTAGAATCGCGCCGAATACCGCCCGCGCGCGTTGCTTTCCGGCGGAATGCCGCACTCGTAAGGCTGCAATTTGGCGGGGCCGCCGCGTGATTCCGGGCGAATCAATTTGAAAATCAGCAGCACAAGAACGGGGAACGACAGAACCAGCAACGCAAAAATGAGAACCGGGATGTACGCCTCAGGCATGGTATGTCTCTTGAGGCATCGTACCACAACTCCGCGCAAAGCGAATTGCGGGCGCGCGGGCCACGCATTCCTTGCGCGTCGTTATTCTGTGCTGCGATTTGTGAGGTTCCTATTTCTCGAACAACAATTCGCCGGCGCGCTGCGTGGCTTTCACCACCGCTTTGATCAGCGTTACGCGCAACTTCCCTTCCTCAAGTTCGAGTATGCCGTCGATGGTGCAGCCGGCGGGGGTGGTCACCGCGTCCTTCAACAAGGCGGGATGATCTCCCGTTTCCAGCACGACGCTAGCCGCGCCCTTCATCGTTTGCGACGCCAGCAGCGTGGCGATGTCGCGCGGCAAACCCACCTTCACGCCAGCCTCCGCGAGCGACTCGAGAATAATGTAGGCAAACGCAGGGCCGCTGGCAGAAAGGCCGGTGACCGCATCCATGTTTTTCTCGTCAACCACCACCGTGCGGCCCACGGCATTGAACATGGCTTTCGCGATTTCCAGGTGCTCGGCGGAGGCGTGGGCGCCGCGGCAGACGCCGGTCATGCCGCAGCCTACGGTGGAGCAGGTATTGGGCATGGCGCGCACCACGGGAATCTTGGTGCCGGCGCGCTGCTCGATGTACGTGGTGGGCACGGAAGCCGCCACCGAAATGATCAGTGTGTCCTTGCCCAGTTCCGGGGCAATTTCCTTCAGGACGTCGCCCACCACCTGCGGCTTTACGGCCAGAAGCACGATGTCTGCTCCGTGGACGGCCTTGCGATTGTCCGTTGTGCCGTTGACGCCCAGGTCCTTGGCGAGCGCCGCGGCCTTTTCCTCGTGGCGCACCGTCGCGGTTACGCGCTTTGGCGTGAACAGCCCTTGCTTAAGATAGGCGCGCAAAAGGATGCCGCCGAGCTTACCGGTGCCCAGTACGGCGAGATTCTTGTCTGAAAGTTTCGTAGGCATAATGCCAACATTGTTATGGACTCTACGAAAACCGTCAACAAGCGAATGGCGAGGCCGGCCCTGCAAGGGACGACCGATCCATTTGGGAGTCCTGTCGTAAATGGCCCTCGGGAGGGCACGGCTTCAGCCATGCCGAAAAGCCGCGGAAAATCAGGGGTTTCAACCCCTGAGGTGTATAGGTTGGTCACTCATAGGATTCATGAGATGGCCTTCAGTTGGATGTTAGGGAGCTCAGCTCAGACCATTGCCTAATCGTGGCGCGCGCCGTGCAGCACTTCCAGCGCGTGGGGCAACAGGTGCGCAATGGCGTCCAGCGATTCGACCGCGCCTTTCGGGCTGCCCGGCAAATTCAGAATGAGGGTGCGGCGCCGCGATACCACAACACCCCGCGACAATAGCGCCGTCGGCGTCTTCTCCACGCCCCTGCGGCGCATCTCTTCGGCCAAGCCGGGGATGTTGTGTTCCGCAATGTCGAGGGTCGCTTCCGGGGTGTTGTCGCGCGGCCCCAGCCCCGTGCCGCCGGTGGTCAATAACAGATCGACGCGCTTCGAATCCGCCAGTTCGCGCAATTGGCTGCGCACATTACCCGGGTCATCCGAGCACCGCAGCGTCGCATTCACTTCCCAGCCCAGTTCACGGCAGCGCTGCACCAGCGCCGGCCCGGAGAGGTCCATGCGTTCACCGCGCGCAACGGAATCGCTGATCGTTAGGATGGCAACACGCATGGCTGCATCACTGGCTTTCGACGGCGTCGCGATTGGCTTCGTCCAGCAAACGCATGGCTTCCATGAGGAGGCCGGTGGTGCTGCGTGTGGTCGTCGTGGCAGCAGATGCGCTGGCTGCGTTGAAGTCTATCTCAAACTCACCCTCGGTCCACAAAACCACCTTGAACACCGCATCGTCGCCTTGAAGCGTGCCGATTTTCGCGTCGCGGCACTGCCCGTTGGCAAAATACAGCTCCGCCTGATCCTCGCCCTTCCGCACCACCAGGCGGCAGGATTTCTGACCTATTTCCAGGGATTGCATCAGGTCGGTCATGTTCATTTCTTCCAGGCGGCCCTGAATCACCCCGGGCCGCGAAGCAAGCTTCTGGAGTTTTTCGAGGTGCAGCCGGTCCACCACCTTCTTAGCGGAGCGCACCAGGTCTTTCACCAGAAAGGGCTTGGCGATGAAGTCTTCCACCCCATCCACAAGCGGCCGCAGGCGCTCCTCGATGTCCGCGCGGCTGGCCATGAAAAGAAACGGAATGTGGCGGGTGGCTTCCCGTCCGCGTAACTTTTCGAAAAGTTGCCGGCCATCCAGACCAGCCATCTTGTAGTCGCAGAGAATCACGTCGGGCAGTTCATCCACGACTTTGAGCAACGCATCGGCCCCGTCAGCCGCGATCATAACCTCACAAAAAGGATCAAGCGCCTTGGAAACGAGGGCCCGCACCAGCGGATTGTCCTCTGCCAGCAGCAGCTTAACGGTCTTGCTCGGGGCCGCTGTCATTTGTGAGCTCTCTGCGTTCTCTTCACTCGCGTGCGCCGGAAGTCGCCGCTTTTTCCACCCGTCTTTTCCAGCAGGTAAACGTCAGCGATTTCCATCCCTTTGTCGAGAGCTTTGCACATATCGTAGACCGTCAGTGCCGCACAAGTGGCCGCGACCAGCGCTTCCATCTCCACGCCTGTTTGTGCCGTGGCCGTTACCCGGGAATGAATTTCCACTCCATCTTTGCACAGCCGTGGGGTCACAGCAATGTGCGTCAGCGCCAGCGGGTGACAAAGAGGTATCCACTCCGCGGTGCGTTTGGCCGCCGCGATGCCCGCTATCCGCGCCACTTCCAGCGGATGGCCCTTGGGATTTTTCAAACGCCGGACCGCCCCCACCACCCGGGGCGCCATGCGCACAAATGCGTGTGCCGTTGCCATGCGCGCGGTGACCGATTTCGTGGAAACGTCCACCATGCGCACTTCGCCGCTCTTGCCGTAGTGGGAGAGTTTTGCCATCCGCCTCAGGTTCGAAAAAGAGTATCTTTCTGAGCCCTTCTGGCACGACTGAAGCCTTGCCACAGAAAATGTCAAAACTTCCGCTATCCAGTTAAACCCTAGAGTACGTCGCTGCGTGGCAGAACGGAAACCCTCTCTCCCGCGGCAATGTCCTGACGGTCAGCTGGGACCACCAGGAAGCAGTTCGCGCGGCTGAGCGCCGCAATGTCGCCAGAGCCTTGCCAGCGCAGCGGCCGCACCTCGACCGATCCACCTCTCCATTCCAGCCGGGCGGGCAGGAAATGCGTCAGCCCGGGCTTTTCCTTCATGCGCTCCACCAGCGTGGCTTCGAGCAGCGGGAGAGGCCGGGCTGGTGCATCGCTCAATAGATCCAGCGCAGGCACGACGAACAAGAGAAACGTTACCATCGTTGACACGGGGTTGCCCGGCAATCCAAACACAAAAGTGTCGCGGCAGTGAGCAAACACCGTTGGCTTCCCCGGGCGTATGGCCACCGCATCAAAGAAAAATTCCGCGCCCATGGCCTGCAGCACGGATTCAACCAAGTCATACTTGCCCATCGAGACCCCGCCCGATAGCAACAGCACGTCTGCGCGCAGACCTTGCTCGATTTTTGCGCCGAGGTCGTCGCTGCGGTCCAATGCATTGCCGAGCAGCACCGGCTCGCCCCCGGCCAAGCGTACCTGCGCAGCCAACGAAATGCTATTGCTGTTGCGAATATGGAATGGGCCAGGCGTCTCGCCGATGGGCACAACCTCGTCACCCGTGGAGAGAATCGCCACGCGCGGCTTGCGGGCGCATAGAAGTTGCGCCGCACCAACCTGCGCGGCAATCGCCAGTTCCGCAAATCCCAGGCGCAGCCCTGCGTGC
>Ga0187784_10001074_pt1 | contig 21319 bp, 22 predicted proteins | sample 1015_SJ02_MP15_2_FD_132964 | JGI IMG/M metagenome (GOLD analysis project Ga0187784, IMG submission 132964) | Tropical peat soil microbial communities from peatlands in Department of Meta, Colombia - 1015_SJ02_MP15_20_MG | ecosystem: Environmental > Terrestrial > Soil > Wetlands > Peat | place...
ACGCATCTATGCGGTGCCGCCCTACACCAAGGTTGCGTCGCTCGATTTCGACGATCATCCGTTCGAGCGGTACCGACATGCCGGGACCTGCGCGCTCTGCGGCGCCGCCGACAGTTTCCTCGATGAGATCGTCACCGACGATCGCGGCACCCGCATGCTCGTGTGCTCCGACACGGATTACTGTGAGCGGCGCCGCGGCGACGGTGGCGCCGCGCATTCGATCAACGCGACGGAGGGCCCATGAGCGACGAAAACCGGCCGCTTCTGGTCGCCGAGCGGCTGACCAAATCCTACGGCCGGCAAATCGCCTGCCGCGACGTCTCGTTTGACCTGCACGAGGGCGAGGTCATGGCGGTGGTCGGCGAGTCGGGGTCCGGCAAGACGACGCTGTTGCGGCTGTTGTCCATGCAGGCCAAAGCCGACGGCGGGCGCGTGCTCTACCGCATGCGCGACGGCGTGACGCGCGATCTCGCCGCGCTGGGGGAGGCGGAGCTGCGCTTTGTGGCGCGGACGGACTGGGGCTTTGTGCATCAGGATCCGGCGCTCGGCCTGCGCATGTCCGTTTCCGGCGGCGCCAATGTCGGCGAGCGCCTGATGGCCGTCGGCTGGCGGCACTACGGGCAAATTCGCGATGCGGCGACCGACTGGCTCGAACGCGTCGAGATCGACGCCGGCCGCATCGACGACCTGCCGGCAACCTATTCCGGCGGAATGCGCCAGCGGCTGCAGATCGCGCGCAATTTGGTGACGCAGCCGCGGCTCGTCCTCATGGACGAGCCGACCGGCGGCCTCGACGTGTCCGTTCAGGCGCGCCTGCTCGACCTGTTGCGCAACCTGGTGGCGGTTCTGCGGCTTTCGGCAGTCGTCGTGACCCACGATCTTGCCGTCGCGCGTCTGTTGTCCCACCGCATCATGGTGATGAAGGGCGGCGAGGTGATCGAAACCGGGCTGACCGACCAGGTGCTCGACGATCCGCGCGAGCCGTACACGCAGCTGCTGGTCGCTTCGATTCTGCAACCGTGAGGCAAGCATGTCGACGGTCCTCGAGCTTTCCGGCGTCGCCAAGGGCTTTACCATGCACCTGCAAGGCGGCGTGCGTCTTCCGATCGTCGCTGGCGTCGGCTTCGCGGTCGGCGCCGGCGAATGCGTGGTGCTGTCGGGACCGTCGGGCGCCGGCAAATCGTCGATCTTGAAGATGATCTTCGGCAACTATCGCTGCGAGGACGGCCAAATCCTGGTCCGCGACGGGGCGCGCATCGTCGACGTTGCCACGGCGACGCCGCAGCGCATGCTGGCGCTGCGCCGGAGCACGATAAGCTACGTCAGCCAGTTCCTGCGCGCGGTGCCGCGCGTGGCGGCCGTCGACGTCGTCGGCGAGCCGCTCGTCGCCGCCGGGACGCCGCCCAAAACCGCGCGCGAGAAGGCCGCGGCGTTGCTCAATCGGCTCAACATTCGCGGTCCGCTCTTAGACCTGCCGCCGGCCACGTTTTCCGGCGGCGAGCAGCAGCGGGTCAACATCGCCCGCGGCTTCCTGCCGGAGCTGCCTATACTGCTCCTTGACGAGCCGACGGCGTCGCTCGACGCCGCCAATTGCGCGGTCGTGCAGGATCTGATCAGCGAGAAGAAACGCCGCGGAACCGCCATCGTCGCGGTGGTTCACGACGCCCATATCCGCGACAGCATCGCCGATCGAATCGTCGAGGTCACCCAATTTGCCGCCGCCTGAGTTCAACGACATGTCCGCAGCACAAGGTCTTACCTTAACCAACGCCAAAGTCGTCCTCGCCGATACGGTCATCGAGCGCGGCTGGCTGCATGCCGCCGACGGCGTCATCGCCGAGGTGGGAGCGGGGCGGCCGCCGGAACGCGGCGACGATCTCGACGGCGATCTCCTGCTGCCGGGTCTGATCGAGCTACACACCGACCATCTGGAAGCGCACTACGTGCCGCGGCCAAAGGTGTTCTGGAATCCCGTCGCCGCCGTGGTTTCGTTCGACGGTCAGCTCGCGACCAGCGGCATCACCACGGTGCTCGATTCGCTGCGGGTGTGGCGCGAGGACGAACCCAAGGGGGTCGACGGTTACGCCAATGTGCTGGCGGATGCGATCGGCGAGGCACGGGCCACCGGTCTGTTGCGCGTCGACCATTTCCTGCACCTGCGCTGCGAGGTGCCGATGCCGACGGTCGTTGCTGAAGCCGCCGCGCTCATAGACCGCCCGGGCGTTCGCCTCGCCTCGCTGATGGACCACACGCCGGGCCAGCGCCAATTCCGCGACGAGAGCAAGGCCCGCGACTTTTATCGCCGCAAACTGGGCGGCCTGAGCGAGACCGAACTCGACGTCTTGCTGGCAAAGCGCGTGGAGTATCAGGCCGCTCACGCGGAGGATAATTACCGAAGGCTGGTCGCGCTCGCGCGCGACCACGCTATGCCGTTGGCGAGCCATGACGACGCCACGCTCGCCCATGTCGAGCAGGCGATCGCAGACCGCGTTGCGATCGCCGAGTTTCCGACTACGCTTGAGGCCGCGCAGGCGCTGCATGACGCCGGCATTCGCGTGCTTATGGGAGCCCCCAATCTGGTGCGCGGCGGCTCGCACACCGGCAACGTGGCGACGGCGGAGCTGGCGGAGATGGGCGTGCTCGACGTGCTGTCGTCCGACTACATGCCGGCGAGTCTTTTGATGGCGGCATTGTTGCTGCCCGAACGGACCGGCAAAGTCGACCTTGCGGCCGCCATTCGCACCGTTTCAAAGACCCCGGCCGAAGCGGTCGGTCTCCACGACCGCGGCGAGATCGCGCCCGGCAAACGCGCCGACCTTATTCGCGTTCGCGTCGCCGGCGGCGTGCCGGTCGTCCGCGCGGCCTGGCGGCAAGGCGAGCGCATCGCGTGAGCACGCCCGCCGATCCGCGGTGCTCGCTTGAGCAGCGCGCCGACGCGATCGGTCCGGGCCTCTTGGTTCTCGTGGTCGGCCCGAGCGGCGCCGGCAAGGACACGCTGATCGGCGGCGCCCGCGCCGCCGGCGATGCTTCGCTGGTGTTCCCGCGACGCGTGGTGACGCGGCCGCCGTCGACGGCCGAAGATCACGAGACGCTCGATGCGCCGGCGTTCGAGCGCGCCGCCGGCGCCGGCGCGTTCGCGCTCTCCTGGCGAGCCCACGGCAACAGCTACGGCATTCCGGCGTCGATCGACGACGACCTCCGCCGCGGGCGCACCGTCGTCTGCAACGCATCGCGGACGATCGTCGAGCACGCGCGGCAACGCTACCGGCGCGTTCTGGTCGTGGCGATTACCGCTCCGCAAGAGGTGCTGCAATCGCGCCTGACGGCGCGCCAACGCGCCGACGACGGCAGCATCGCGCAACGCATCGAACGCTCCGCCGCGGTCGAGGACCTGTTCACCGCCGACGTGACCATCGACAATGTCGGCGAGCCCGCGGCCGGCGTCCGCCGTCTGTTGCGCGCGATCCGCGACGCCAATCCCGCAAGGCCGGACGTGCGGGAGCGCCGATAGGATGCTATACGTGCGCGGCGCGCGGCACCGCTGAAGGTCCGTCGCGGCGGAATTCCTCGCGGGTCCCGTAGCTCAGCCGGATAGAGCAGCGGTTTCCTAAACCGAAGGTCGCAAGTTCGAGTCTTGCCGGGACCGCCACGAATGCCCGCTGAATCTATGCACCATTTCCGAAAGCCGCACCTTCCGCCGCAATAGGCGCAGCGCGATCGTCTCACGCATCAGCGGCGAGGAGGACCGTCACTTCGGGATTTGCAGACTATGCTCATGCTTTACCATTGCCATAACGCACGTTCCTTGCGCCCGCTGTGGACGCTGGAGGAAATGGGCCTGCCCTATGAATTGAAGTTGCTGCCGTTCCCGCCGCGGCGATTGGCGCCGGATTATCTTTCCGTCAACCCGCTCGGCACCGTGCCGGCGTTTTTCGACGGGCCGATGCGCATGACGGAATCGGCGGCGATCTGCGAATACCTCGTCACCCGCTACGGTCCCACGCCCTTGGCCGTAACGCCCGACGAGGCCGATTTCGGTTCCTATCTCAACTGGCTTCATTTCGGCGAGGCGACGCTGACCTTTCCGCAAACCATCGTGCTGCGCTATTCGATGCTGGAGTCGAAGGAGCGCCGCTCGGAACAGGTGGCGGCGGACTATGCGCAGTGGTTTCTCGCCCGCTTGCGCGCGGTCGATACGGCGGTCGCCCGGCAGCCGACGCTTTGCGGCGGGCGCTTCACGATCGCCGATATTTCCGTCGGATACGCGTTGCTGCTGGCGGCGTTCCTCGGGCTTGATGCGAAATTCTCGCCGGCGGTGGCCGCCTATTGGCAATCGCTCAAGGAGCGCGACGGCTTTCGCCGCGCGCTGGCGGAGCAGGACCGCGCCGCCGCCGAACAGGGCGTGCAGAGCGCGCTGGGGTCTTTGCAGCGGGCGTGATGATCATCGGGCCGGCTGCGGCGGCGCATTCGTTGGATCTAAAGCGCGATGGCATGAAGTCGAATCGACGGCCGCGCTTAATATTTTGATTGAGCATGACCTTTTTCGGAAAACCGGTGCCCGCCCCCGGTCCGGGGACAGGCTTTTTTTCCGGATCATGCTCCGGGCTTTTCGCGCGCCGGCGCTTAACCGCGACTTAACCCTAACGGACTCATAAGGAGGAAATGTCAGACGAATAGGGAGGCCACGATGCCTCGCTTGTCGCTTACGCTTCTCGGTAGTGCGGTGCTCCTCTCGTGCGGGTTCGCGATCATCGCTTCGGCTGCCGATCTGCCGCCGCCGGCATATCCGCCTCCGCCTGTCGTCTATACGCCGGCGCCGCCGCCGTTTTCATGGAACGGCTTCTATATCGGCGGCAACGCCGGTTATGGCTGGACGAGCGCTTCGGGAACGGTCACCACGACGACCGGGTCGGGACCCTTCTCGGCAAGCGGCAGTGGCTTTCTCGGCGGCGCGCAAGCCGGCGTCAATTGGCAGATGGGTCCGGCGGTCTTCGGCATGGAAGCCGATTTCCAGGCGACCTCGGGCAACGGGCCGATCACCGCGACGGCCGGGCCGACCATCACCGGCACGGCAAAGATGCCTTATTTCGGCACGTTCCGCGGCCGGCTGGGCTACGCTTTCGACCGCTTCATGCTCTATGGGACCGCGGGCGGCGTGTACGGCGAGAACACCATGAACGGCACCGTGTCGACCGCCGGATCGTTTTCGAGCTCCTCGACATTCCTGTCATGGACCGCGGGCGGCGGCGTCGAGGTGGCGTTCTGGGGCTGTTGGAGCGCCAAGCTCGAATATCTCTACATCGGTTCGCCCAACCGCCTGCCGCCCATCCCGACCGTGACGGCGGTCAGCGACAGTTCCTCGACGAACATCGTTCGCGCCGGGCTCAATTATCACTTCTGACCTTGGAGCCTGAATTCGGAAAAAGCCTGCCCGCGGACTTTGATCCGGGGGTGGAAACCGGCTTTCCGATTCAACCCTGAAACGATTGCCTCCTCGCCGGCGCGTTGCGGGCAAAAAGGCAAGCGCCGCAAAAAGGCAAACGCCGCAACGCGGCTATTTCGCCAGCGCCTCGGCGCCGGCTTTGGCCACTTGCACGTCCTGCGACGACAGCGCGCCGGAAACGCCGATGGCGCCGACGATCTTGCCGTCGATCATGATCGGCAACCCGCCTTCGAGCGGCGTAATGTCTTTGAGCGCAAGCAGGCGTAAGCCGGCGCCGCCGGCGGCAATGGCGTCGTCGAGCGCCTTGCTCGGCCGCTTGAAGGTGAGCGCCGTGCGCGCCTTGCCTTCGGACGTGCCGATGGAGGCAAGCTGCGTGTTGTCGATCTTGTGGAACATCACCAGATTGCCGCCGCTGTCGAGGATGGTGATCGCGACCTGCCAGGAATTCTTCGCCGCTTCGAGCTCGGCCGCCGCCATTGCGCGCTTGGCTTCATCAAGCGTGATCGGAGGTCCATAGGGCGGCGGGGCCCCTTGTTGGGCCGATGCCGGAAGGAAGGACGAACCGGCCGCCAAGGCAAGCGCGGCCAGCGCGGCGGCGAGCGCGAGCATCCGGGACATTTCTACCACCTCTCCTCAGCTAAGCCGCTTTGGCGCGGCGCGGCGCGCACAATAAGGGGCAAAAGCGGCCGGTGGAAGTCGCTCGAACGCGAGCGGCGCCGAAGTTCCGACGCGCCCGCCGAAACGTGATCGCCGCGCGCGCTGCGCGACGCCGGCACCGGGGTTATATTGTGCGGCCACGGTAGGAGACGCCGAACATGTTCACCTTCGCAAAGAAGCTCGAAATGCCGACCGCCGCGGACGCCTTGCCCGGGCGCCCGACGCCGATCCAGACCGCCAGCCGGCACTACGTCAACGGCCGTCCGCTCAAGGGCCCATATCCCGAGGGCCTTGTCATGGCGATGTTCGGTCTCGGCTGCTTTTGGGGCGCGGAGCGCAAATTCTGGGAGCTCGGCGACGACGGCGTCTATGTGACGGCGGTCGGCTATGCCGGCGGCTTCACTCCCAATCCCACCTATGAGGAGGTGTGCAGCGGGCGCACCGGCCACAACGAAGTGGTGCTCGTCGTCTACGACCCGAAGCAGATTTCCTACGAGCGATTGCTCAAGACCCTTTGGGAGAATCACGACCCGACCCAGGGCATGCGGCAAGGCAACGACGTCGGCACGCAGTACCGTTCCGGCATCTATGTATTCTCTGCGGCACAACGCGCCGTCGCCGAGGGCTCGCGCGCGGCCTACGCCAAGGCGCTCACCGCCGCAGGCATGGGGCCGATCACAACCGAAATTCGCGAGGCGCCGCCGTTTTATTTCGCCGAGGACTATCACCAGCAATATCTGGCGAAGAACCCGCACGGCTATTGCGGCCTCGGCGGCACCGGGGTGAGCTGTCCGATCGGCACCGGCGTAGGCGTCGCGGCCGCGAGCTGAAACGGATGCGCGCGTCGCGCCGGCGCGTTGAACGTCCGACGCCGGCTGCATTGACCGCATGCGCCGATTGAAGGCACAGTCGCGGCTGCGCAGCTTTGGTTGGGGGTCTTATGCGGCAGATCGAACGCGGCTTTCAGGCGGCGATCTTCTTGTCCCGGTGGCTGATCGCGCCGTTCCTCGTCGGTCTCATCTGCTGCCTGGGTCTGCTCATCTACCGTTTCTTTGCCGATTTCTACGACCTCGCCGGCAGGCTTGCGGCCTTGAGTTGGCACGATCTCGTCGTCGACGTGCTCAACCTCGTCGACTTGTCGCTGACGGCGAATCTCGTCCTCATCGTGGTCGTTTCCGGTTACGAGAACTTCATCCGTAAGATCGAGCGGCAGGAGCAGGCCGGTTGGCCGGACGGTCTCATCGACGTTGATTTCGGCGCGCTCAAGCAGAAGCTGCTCGGATCGATCGTGGTGATCGCCGCTGTCGATGCGCTGGCGTGGTATCTCGATCTGGAAAAATACACCGACACGTCGAAGCTTGGCTGGGCGCTCGCCTTCCCGCTGATGTTGGTCGTGGCGATGTTGCTGCTGGCGATCGCCGACCGGCTCGCTCGGCACGATCAAAAGCCCGAGTAAGCCGCCGGGGTCCCGGCGCGGCTGCGGCCTGATTATCCGGCGGCCAAAATGTCGATTCAGCGTATCGGGATGATCGCGATTTCGCAGCGGTTGGGCCGGCCGGTGAGGGATTGTTAACCATACCCGGCGTTAATCGGCCTCAGGGTTTGCTCAAAACGGGGCCGGATTACGCGTATGCGGGTCACCCGCTCTCTCATCCTGTTGCTGGGTTTAGCGATCGCGGCCGCCGGATGTGCGCAGCGCGTCGCCTATGTCGCCTATCCGCCGGCGCCCGCCGCGCCCGGCATCGACAACGTGGTCTATGGCATGGGCCCATCCCCCGCTCCGGCAACGGGCGCCGCCTACGCTGCGCCGCCGCCGCCCTATGCGGCCGCCGCTTACGCGCCCGCCTCCCATGCTGCGGTTCTCCCTCCGGCGATGCCGCCTCGCGCGCCGGCGCTTTACGGCTACGCACCCTCGGCGCCGCCTGCGCAGCCGGCCTACACGCTCGATTCCGGCGATCGGCTGCGCATCGTCGTGTTCGGCCAGGACGGACTGACCAACTCTTATGCGGTCGACGCAGGCGGCCATATCGACATGCCGCTCATCGCCGCGGTGCCGGCGCGCGGCGCCACGACCGACGAACTGGCAAATCGAATCGCCGAAAAGCTGCGCAACGGCTACATCCGCGAGCCGCACGTGGCGGTGGAGATCGAAGCCTACCGGCCGTTCTTCATTCTCGGCGAGGTCACCGCTCCCGGCCAGTACCCTTACGTGGCGAACATGACCGCGGAGACGGCGGTGGCGATCGCCGGCGGATTCACGCCGCGGGCCTTCCGCAGAACCGTCACTGTGAGCCGCAACGACTATGGCCACCCGACGCGCATGGCGGTGCCGCTGACGTTCCCCTTACGTCCCGGCGATACGATCAACGTGCAGGAGCGCTGGTTCTGATCGGCGATCCCGATCCTTATTTCCTCAGGTGTCGCTGCAAGAACGCCATCGAGCGCTGCCAGGCGAGCTTGGCGGCGGCTTCATTGTAGCTGCCGCGCTCGTCGCAATGAAAGCCGTGCAGGGCATCGGGATAGACGTAGATTTCGCAATCACCGCCGCGCTTCTGTCTGATCGTCGCGACGTCGCTCATCGGAATCGAAGCGTCCTTTTCGCCGAAATGCAGCTGCGTCGGCACCTTCGGCTTTTCATCGGCGTTGCTGGCGATCCGACCGCCGTAATAGCCGATGGCGGCGGAGAGGCCGCTCAGTCGCGTGGCGGCGAGGAACGCGGCCGATCCGCCCAGGCAGAAGCCGATGACGGCAACCGGGCCGCGTTTCCCGGCTTCGTCGATGGCCGCCTGCACGTCGCGCAGCATGGCTTCCCAATCGGGATTGGCGATGAATTTGCGCGCATTGGCGATCTCGTCGGGCGAGTAGCCGCTTTCAAAATCCGGCTGCTGCCGATCAAACAGCGCCGGCGCGATGGCGGCATAGCCCTCGCTGGCGAAGCGGTCGCACACGGCGCGGATGTGATGATTGACGCCGAAGATTTCCTGCACGACGACGATGCCGCCCTTGACCGCCCCGCTCGGATCAGCGCGATAGGCGCCGAGCTTGAAGCTATCGGAGGCGACAAGCGACACGTGCTGACCCAAGCGAGCCTCCCGGATTGACAAGAACCGCCCCCGCGCGCCGCCTACCATATACCGTTGCGGATGCCGGTTGAATGGCGGCCGGCGGCGCCCCAAGCATTTACGGTTTTTGCTTCTTCTTCCGCCGCGGTTTGCGCTTCGCCGCCGGCGGCGCCCAGATCATGCCTTCGAGCTTCATGCCGTCCGGATCGGCGAAATAGACGGCGTAGTAGTTGCGACCGTAATACTCGCCGGGCGGATCCAGCATGGTCATGCCGTTCTCCTCCAGGAAAGCGCCGAGCTCGTCCACGTCGTCGCGGCTGGAAAGCTCGAAGGCATAGTGATGGAAGCCGATATCGCCCTTGCGGTATTTCCGCTTGCGGCCTTGCGCGTCGGCCGCCGCGATCCAGAACAGCGTCTTGCCGTTACTCCAGCCGGTCATATCGGCATAGTCGTATTTGCGCTTGAATCCGAGGAAGCCGAGCAGCTTGTCGTAGAATGCTTTCGAGCGCGCGAAATTGCCGACGCTGAGAACGAGATGATCGATGCCGACGACGCGCGGCATGGGGATCTCCGAACCGGAGCAGGACCCGAACCGAGAGCGGTATCTTAGACGATCTCGCGCGCAGCGTATCGGCGCACGAGGGTGTCGCGGTGGTGAAAGGGCGCGTCGAAAAGAAAGAAGCCGGCGCAAGGCCGGCCCTTCCCCCATTCAAGCTGTCCAGCCATCAGCCCTTCGTCACCACCGGTGGCGGGGGTGCAGTTGTGCAGCCGGCGATGCTCAGGAGAGAAAGCACCGCGACGATTGCAAGCGCTAGTCTTTTCATGAAGTAGCTCTCCCCATCCAAAACGCCGCAACCATACAGACGACAGAACGCAGCCTCTAGTGCATAAAAGCCACACTCGCCGATTGATCTGGATATTCACGTCGATGAAATAGCGTGCGAAGCGTGCGAAACTTTGCCCGGCCGCCAAAGCGCAGTCGTTTCAGATTGCATCGATTGTCGCTCTAACATTTCGGTGGAGCATGATCTTTCGGAAAACCGGTTTCCACCCCCGGATCGAGTCCGGGGGCAGGCTTTTTCCGGATCATGCTCTAAATTCCGCGTTTCTTCATTCTGACGCACGCCGACGAGAACGTTGCAAATATGCCGCAGTTGGGAAAATCCATTGGCGTGTCGAGAAATTGCCGCCAAGGAGGGGAATGCTTGCTGCGGCGTTGAAGCGAAATCGCTGCCAATGGCGAAGCGGCCGCCGAAGAATCACGCCGTCGGCCCGATTGTTCTGTCTGTCGCACGGAGGCTATGATGGGCTGCAGGGGCGGGCAGGGGCCTGCCGGGGGCGTGTCAGTGTCATATTCGGGCTCAGTCGCGGACCGGGTCTTAGATTGCGACATCGGCATCCACGGCTTACGCGAGCGATAATCACCAACGGAATCCATATCATCCAATGAAGATCGCAAGTCACCATTCTCGACCTCGGCCGTCTTCCATCCGGGGCGGTCGCTCGTTCGTTTCGCAAGCTATGCCGTCGCGCCTAGATCGGCGCCGTTACGCCGCCGCGCGAGCGGTGCGCTACGCGATGATCGGCGCACTGGCCGCCGGCCTTGCGCTTTCGGGATGTACGACCTCTCCGTCGTCTTCATCGTCTTCGCCGTCGACGGCTGAAAGTCTGCTCGGCCTCAACAACATGGCGGCGCCCAGCGGCGGCGGGCAGCGCGAGCTGACGCTGCCGGAAAAGAAGGTCATTGCGGACGCGGTCGCGCTGTCCATCAGTAACCCGGGCTCGGCACAGTACCGTTGGCCGAAGATTTCGATCTCGGAAGAGGGTTCGGTCAATTACTGCGGGATGGTGAATGCGAAAAGCCCGTTCCCGGCTTATAGCGGCTGGCAGGCCTTTATCGTCGAGGCCACGGTTAAGGGCGGCGCAGTTTCCTCCGCTGTGGTCGGTCTCATTGCCGGCGGCAAGGACGTCGAGATCGTTCGCAAGATGTGCAAGAAATACGACCTCGACCCCGGCGCCGCAGGCTGATCGCCTCGGCGCGGCCGGACATCGCCGCGGCCCCGCCGCAAGATACAAAAGGTCGGGCAGGCGTAGTTGCCGGCGTGACGCCGGTTATGCGTGCTGCGTCCATTCCTCGACGCTGGCGCCGGCGAGCGAGCGTACCCGCGCTTCGTCCGCGGCAAGCTCGCGCGCCGGGCCGGAATAAACGACGTGGCCGTTGTCGAGCACATAGGCACGGTCCGCGATTTCCAAGCTCATGCGCACATTCTGCTCGACCAGCAGCACGGAAATTCCTTGCGTGCGCATCTGCGCCACAATGCGGAAAACCTCGCGCGTAATGAGCGGTGCCAACCCCTGCGACGGCTCATCGAGGATCAGAAGCTTCGGATTGAGCAAAAGCGCGCGCGCGATGGCGAGCATTTCCTGCTCGCCGCCGGACAATTGGCGGCCGCGGCTGAACCGGCGCTCGGCCAGCCGCGGGAACAGCTGATAGACGCTCTCGGGCGTCCAAGGTCCCGACCGCTCCAGCGGAACCAGAAGATTTTCCGCCACCGTCAGATTGGGAAATATCTTGCGTCCCTCCGGCACATAGCCGACGCCCAACGCGGCGACCCGAAACGGCGGCCAGCGCGTGGTCTCGGTGCCGAAGACGGTGACACGACCCTCGCGCGGCGCGGTCAGGCCCATGAGGCTGCGCAGCGTCGTGGTCTTGCCGGCGCCGTTGCGGCCGAGCAGCGCCGTCACTTGGCCCTCGGCCGCCTCGATGCTGACGCCGTGCAGGATATGGCTGTCCCCGTAATAGGTGTGGAGCCCTTCGGCGATGAGTGCGGCGCTCATGCGGCGTTCACGCTGCTTGACCCAGATAGGCGGTCTGCACCGCTTCGTTGGCGGCGATCTCCTGCGGCGTGCCTTCGGCGAGGAAGCTGCCCTGATCGAGCACCGTGATGCGCTCGGCGAGATGGAAAACCACGCGCATGTCGTGCTCGATCAGCACGATCGTCAATTTTCCGTCCTTGTGCAGGCCGCGGATGAGCTGCGTGATGGCGTAGGTCTCCTGGTCGCCCATGCCCGCCGTCGGCTCATCGAGCAGCAAGAGGCGCGGGTTGAGCGCCAGCGCCATCATGATCTCGGTTGCGCGCTGATCGCCGTGGGAGAGTTCGCCCACCAGACGGTGTGCCTTGTCGGCGAGGTTCCCCATCTCCAACAGCTCGGCGACGCGGGCGCGGACCTTGTCGTCGGCCGGGCGCGAGAGCCACGGACGCAAGCGATAGCCGGAAGCGACCTCGACCGGGATGCGCAGATTCTCGCGCACCGACAGCTCGGGGAAGACCTCGGTGACCTGGAAGGTGCGCGCGATGCCGCGCCACACCCGGCGCGCGGGGCGCAGATCAGTCACGTCCTCGCCGTCGAAAATGATGCGTCCCGAATTCGGCCGCAGAAATCCGCTGATCAGGTTGAAGAACGTCGTCTTGCCGGCGCCGTTGGGGCCGATGACCGCGCGCAATTGGCCCGGCTCGACGTCCATCGACACGCCGTTGACGGCGATCAGGCTGCCGAAATTCTTGCTGACGTTGTCGACCCGCAGCAGACTCATGGCGCCGCCTTCCGCGGAATGATGCCGAGCACGCCGCGCGGGAAGAACAGCACGACGAGCACGAAAAACAGGCCGATGAACGACATCCAGTTTTGCGTTTCTGTGGAGACGTAATCTTGCAGCACGACGAAGATCGCCGCGCCGATGAGCGGCCCCCAGAAGCTGCGCATGCCGCCGAGCACCGCCATGATCACGAAAACGCCGGACTGGTCCCAGCGCAGATCATGCGGGGCGGCGAAGTTGTTAAGCAGCGCATAGAGCGCGCCGGCGAGGCTCACGAAGGTGCAGGAGATGACCCACGACATCCAGATGTGGCGGTCGACCGGGATGCCGAGAAAGCGCGCGCGCCGCTCGTTCTCGCGGATGGCCAGGAGCGTGCGGCCGAACGGCGAGCGCAACAGAACGGCCATGATCGCCACTGCCAGCGCAAAGCAGGCGAACACCAGGTAATAGAACGCCCTGTCGTCATGCAGGATGTCGATGTCGGCAAAGCCGAGCCTGATCGGCTCGCGATGCCAGCCGGAAAGCCCGTCGTCGCCGCCGGTGACGTTGTTCCAGCGGTAGGCGATGAAATAGAAGACCTGGCCGAAAGCGATGGTCACCATGGCGAAATAGATGCCGCGCAGATGAACGATCAGCTTGCCGATGATCGCGGCGGCGACGGCGCCGGTGACGACGCCGACGGCTATACCGGTAAGCGAACTCGGCACGAGATATTTGATGGTAAGGCCGGCGCCATAGACGCCGAGCCCGAAATAAGCGGCGTGGCCGAAGGACAATACGCCGGTGTAGCCGAGCAGAAAATTCAGCGACATGGCGGCAAGCGCCATCACCACGACCCGGCTGCCGAGCTGGGTGTAGCCGCCCACCGCGGGAAGCCAGTAGGGCATGGTCAGCAGCGCCAGCCAGATGGCGATATCGGCCGCGCGCTTGCCGGTGCGGCTCTCCATCAGAAGCGGCCCTCCTCGCCCAACAGGCCGCGCGGCCGCACCAGAAGCACCAGCCCCATCATGACATAAATCACCGCCTCGCTGGCCGAGGGAAAGTACACGCTGGTCACCCCGGACGCGATGCCGATGAGAAGGCCGCCGAGCAGCGTGCCCGGCAAGCTGCCAAGTCCGCCGATGATGATGGCGACGAAGCTCGGCATGATCAGATCGTTGCCAATGGTCGGTTGCAGCCCGAGCATGCCGGCGGCCAGCACGCCGGCAAGACCGGCGAGATAAATGCCGAGGCCGAAATTGAGGTTGCGCAGGATGCGAACGTTGACCCCGAGCACGGAGACGGTTTCGAGGTCGAGCGTGCCGGCGCGGATGCGCACGCCGAGCCGCGTGTAATTGAGAATGACAAACAGTGCGGTCACGGCCGCCGTGACGAGCAGCACCATGAACAGGCGGTAGCCGGTGAGGAAGAAGAACTCGTTGCTGAGCGGGCTCGACAACGAGCTCGGAATCGAGAACGGCAGCGTTTGCGGCCCCCAGATGAAACGCGTGCCGTCTTCAAGCATGAAGGCGAGGCCGAAGGTCAGCAGCAGGCTGTAGAGCGGATCGCGGCCGTAGAGCCGGCGGATCAAAAGGCGCTCGATGATCAGCCCCACGACCGCCGTCAGAATCGGCGATATCACCAAGGCGCCCCAAAAACCGAGGTAGGGGATCAGCACGAAGGCAAGATAGGCGCCGACCGCCAAAAACCCGCCATGGGCGAAATTGATGACGCCGGACAGATTGAGAATGAGCGACAGTCCCAACGCCATCAGCGCGTAGAAGGCCCCGATGATGAGGCCATTGAAGACGTTGTAGAGAACAAGCTGCGTCATACGTCGGTGGGTGCTACGCCGGTCGGATAAGGCATACAAACATACAAAGGATTGGCGTGCCACACTTGTCGGCTGCCGCTCCTGTCGTGCGATGGATTAAGGGCGGGCGGTCCGCCGGTGAGCTGATGCGCAGCCCGCCCATCGTGCGCCTCGCCTCAAGCCGGCCACTTCATCTTGCAGCCGGTTTCTTCCACGGGCAGCGCCGCCTCGGCGCCCTTGGTCAGCTCGTCGACGACAAAGAGATCCTCGGGGTCGTCCTTGCCCTGCGACTGGGCGTGGCCGACGAAGAGCGTCGGCATCAGCTGGTTGTCGCCTTCGCGGTAGAACGGGTCGTTGGGCATCAGCGCGACTTCAGGCGGCAACTTCCAGTTTTGCAGGAACTTGGCCATCTTCAGTGCATCGAGCGATTTTGCGCCGTTGGCCGCATGGGCGCAGGTCCAGGCGGCGACGAAGCCGAACCAATGACGCGCCGTCGGCACCTTGCCGCCGTTGCGCTTGCGGATGTCGGCGACGAACTCCGCCACGTGGGGGACGTTGGGCTGCCGCCAATACCACTCGAAAACCCAGGTGCCGATTCTCGCCTCCGGCGGCAAGCCGTTGAGCACCTCGAGTTCCTGCTGCGCTCCGGCAAGGTGGAACCTCTTGTCGAGGCCGAATTGCACCGCCTGTTTCAGCGCATTGATCATGTCCTGCCCGGCGTGCAGGAAGATGATGACGTCGGGGTTCGCCGCCTGCGCCTTGATCAAATAGGACGAATAATCGGTGGAGCCGAGCGGCGTCATCGAGGCGCCGACCTCGGTGCCGCCGTATTGCTTGAGCGCCGCCTCGAAGCCTTCCTGCAAGGTATGGCCGAAGGCATAGTCGGGCGTGATGAAGTACCAGCGCTTGCCGTATTTGCTGAACAGGGTCTTGGCGACCGAGTTGGTTTCCATGCGCGTGGTGTTGCAGACGCGGAAGACGTTCCAATGGCAATCCTTGCCGGTCACCGCATCGGTGTGACCGCCGGTCACGACATGAAAGATCCCCGCCTGGTTGGAAACCTCGCCCAGCGCCAAGGCCATCGCCGAGTTCACGTTGCCGAGGAGGAAGTTGACCTTGTCGCGGTCGATCAGCTTGTGCGCCTTCTGCACCGCGGTGCCGACGTCGGTGCTGGTGGCGTCCTCGGCGAGGAGTTCGACCTTGCGGCCGAGGATGCCGCCTTTGGCGTTGATCTGCTCGACCGCGAGTTCCGCGCCGATCTGCTCGTTCCTGCCAAGCTCGGCGTAGGTGCCGGTGAACGTATCGGTGAGCCCGATCTTGACCGGTTCGTCGGCTAAAGCCTTGATGACAAACGGGCCGGCAAGCTGCACGGCGCCGAGCGCAAGCCCGGTCTTGAGAACCGTGCGCCGCCGAACCGGGCGATTGAAAAGGTCTGTGGACATCATACTTCCCTCCCCCTGAAGTTCTGATATTTCGCAGTGGCTTGCGCCGGATAAAACGAGATTTAGCGGCATAAGGCAACGGGTTGCAAGGAACCCGCGTGCAATAGGCTTAATCTTGCGCCGCCGCCGGCGTCACGGCGATGGATACAGCGTTCGCGCCTCGGCGGTGAAGGCGTTGCGGGATTGCGGATCGGTATAGAACATGTGGCCGCCGCGATAAAGCCGCAGCTCTGCGCGCTCGCCGTCGATGGCCGCCGGAAGATGGTTGAGCACATAACGGGAATTCGAATAAGGCGTCACCATGTCGCTGTAGCCGTGCGCGATCATCAGCCGGAATGAGGAAGTGAACGCCAACAGCTCGCGTAAATCCTCGGTGACGCTCGGCGGCGCGTGGCCGCCGCCGTCCTGCCAATCCCATTTGCCGGAAATATCCGGGGCCAGCAAGTTGTAGGTCATCTCGGTCTTGAAGCCGAGTTCGTCGCGCGCATAGGCGACGAAGGCGCCGCCATAGGCGCGAATGAAGCCGTCGAGATACGGATCGGGCCCGCGGGCCGCCTCCGCTTCCGGGTTCGGATCGTCGACCGCGAAGGTCGCGTCGTAATGGCTGACGATCTTGTGGTCGCGCAAGCGCAGATTCTTGACGTAAGCGTCGCCGATGAAGCCGCGCTGGCGGACGACGACGTCCTCCGACAAGCCGGTCATTTGCGCGACGCGCGCGTAGAATGCGCGCGCGGCTTCGCCTTGCAGCGGCGCGCCGGCGAGCGCGGCCAGATAATCGGTCAGCGCGAAGTGCTCGGCCTCCGCCAGCGCCGCCGCGCTGAAGGCGCCTTTGCGCTCAAGCTCGGCGGCCGCCAGCGACGGCAATTGCAGCGCGGCGCCGAGCGCGAAGCGGCTGCCGCCGAACTGGAACTCGCCTTCGAGCATGGGCGAGACCATGAGGATGCCGCGAACCAGCATGCCCTGCTCGCTTTGCAGCGCGCGGGCCACCTTGGCGGCGCGGAAACCGCCATAGCTTTCGCCCAGGATGAATTTCGGCGCGCTGAATTTGCCGCTCCTGGCGACATAGAGCGCGATCACTTTCGCCATCGCTTCGGCGTCGCGGCGCACGCTCCAAAAGGCACTGCCGCCGTCGGGCCTGGCCGGCCGGCTCCAGCCGGTGCCGACCGGATCGATCAGCACCAGATCGGTGAAGCTGAGCCAGGTATCGGGGTTGTCGGCCAGATGCACGCTGGCGCCGTCGTAGCCCGGGCCGAAAGCGGCGATGCGCGGACCGACGAGGCCGAGATGCAGGAACGCGGAGCCGGCGCCCGGCCCGCCGTTGAACACGAAAGTTAGCGGCCGCCCCGGATCGTTCGATTTTGCGACATAGGCGGTATAGAAGACCGCGGCCGATCGTTCGCCGGATTGATCGAACAGCGCGAACGTGCCGGCGGTCGCCGTGTAGTCAAGCTTGCCGTGCGGAGTGTCGATGCCGTGCTCGGTGACGGAATCTCCCGGCAGGAGCGAAAGGACTCCGGTCGAAAGGACTCCGGCGCCACCCTGTTCGTGCTGACCTTGTTCCGCGTGGCCCGGCCGATCGGGCGCGGGCCGGTCGGCGTGCTCTTGCGCGGCTGCGGCGGTCGCGACGGCCGCAATCCAAAGCGCGATTATTGCGCGGCGAAAATCGATCATGTCCGGTGATCCTTCGAAAGCTTGCGCCTACCCATGTACGCGTATGCCCATGTACGCATATGCCCGTGTACGCGTATGCCCGTGTCCGCGTATGCCTCAGCGATGATCGTCCGTCGAAAGTGCCGGAAAGATGACTGCCGGCGACCAAATTTGACGGATCGCTTTCAGGCAAGCCGGTCGCCGGCGGACGCCGCGCAAACCCGTAGACAACGTTGGTCGGATCGAGGAAGTTCTAGCCCGGTTTCGCCATCGAAGGTTTTGCTTCGTTCGTCCTCACGGTGACGAGATAAAGGAGTTTTCGCCGTGCCCTTTCCCCGCGCGTCGAAGGCGCTGGCACGCTTTACCGTGCTCGACCTTACGCGGGTGCGGGCGGGCCCGACCTGCGTGCGCCAGCTCGCCGACTGGGGCGCCAACGTCGTCAAGATCGAGGCGCCGCCGGGGCCGGAGGAGCCGATGGGCGGGCCGCGCGACGCATCGGATTTTCAGAACCTGCACCGCAACAAGCGCAGCATGACGCTCGACCTGAAGGCGCCGAAAGGGCGCGCCGCTTTCAAGCGGATGGTGAAAAAAGCCGACGTGCTGGTGGAGAATTTCCGCCCCAATGTGAAAAAGCGGCTGGGCATCGATTATGCGACCTTGCGCAAGATCAATCCGCGCCTGGTCTATGCCAGCATTTCCGGCTTCGGCCAGGACGGCCCCTATGTGGACCGGCCCGGCTTCGACCAGATCGCGCAAGGCATGGGCGGGCTGATGTCGATCACCGGCCTGCCCGGACAGGGGCCGGTCCGCGTCGGCATCCCGGTCGCCGATTTGAGCGCCGGGTTGTTCGCCGCGCTCGGCATCCTCGTCGCATTGCTGGAGCGGGAAAAGTCCGGCAAGGGCCAGCAGATCACGACCTCGCTCCTGCAAGCGCAGATTTTCATGCTCGACTTTCAGGCCGCCCGTTATCTGGTCGAAGGCGAGGTGGCGCAGCAGGCCGGCAACAATCATCCGACCACCATTCCGACCGGCGCGTTCAAGACGCAGGACGGCTACATCAACATCGCCACCGCCGGCGGCAAGATGTGGGAGCGGTTCTGTCGCACCATCGGCGCGCAGCCGCCGTTGGACAATCCGAACTATCGCACCGCCGCGGCGCGATTGAAGAATCGCGACGCGCTCAACGCCGAGATCGAAAACTATCTGAAAGACCGCTCCAGCGCCGAATGGGTCGCGCGTTTCAACGAGGCCGGCGTGCCTTGCGGGCCGATCTACACCATCGACAAGGTCTTCGCCGATCCGCAGGTGCGGCACCTTCGCATCGCCCAAACAGTGGCGCGCAAGGGCGAGCCGCCGCTGCGGCTCGTCGGCCAGCCGGTATCGCTGTCGCGCACGCCGTCACGGCTCGCCGCGCCGCCGCCGCGGCTCGGCGAGCATACCGACGCTGTGCTCAAGGAGTTCGGCTTTTCCGCGCGCGCGATCGCGGCGCTGCACAAGGCGAAGGCGGTGTGACGGGGCAGCGGCGTGCACGAAGTGAAAGAAGGACAAGACAAATGACGCAAACCGACAAGCTGCTCGCGCGCAAGGAAGCGGGCGTCGGCATCGTGACGTTCAACAATCCCGAGCGGCACAACGCGGTGTCGCTGGAGATGTGGGAGGCGACCACGCGCGCGCTGACCGCGTTCGCCGCCGACAACGAGGTGCGCGTTGTCGTGCTCACCGGCGCCGGCGACAAGGCGTTCGTGGCCGGCGCCGATATCTCCAAGTTCGCGAGCGAACGCGCCTCGCTGCAGGCGACGCGCGACTACGACGCGATCTCGGCCGCCGCCTACAACAGCGTCTATGAATTTCCCAAGCCCACGATCGCGATGATCCGCGGCTATTGCGTGGGCGGCGGCCTCGGGCTCGCCTCCTGCTGCGACCTGCGCATCTGCTCCGACAATTCCCGCTTCGCGGTGCCGGCGGCGAAGCTCGGACTGGGCTACGGCTATGCCGGCCTCAAGCGGCTCGCCGACATCGTCGGGCCGTCCTTCGCCAAGGAGATTTTCTACACCGCGCGGCAATTCGACGCGCAGGAGGCCTACGCCATGGGTCTCGTCAACCGCGTGGTGCCGGCGGCCGAGCTTGCCGGCGCGGTGAAAGCCGTCACCGACATGATCTGCGCCAACGCGCCGCTCACCATCAAGGCGGTGAAGGTCACGGTCGGCGAGATTCTCAAGGATGAATCCAAGCGCGACATCGCCCGCGTGGAGAAGATGATCGAGGCCTGTTTCGCGAGCCGCGATTACATCGAAGGCCGCACCGCGTTCATGGAGAAGCGCAAGCCGGTGTTTACCGGAAGCTGAGCGCTTCGCCGCGGTTCGCCGTCTGCGGCCGCCGCGGGATTTTTCGCAAAACACCGCCGCCGTCGGCGAAAATAGCGCGGACGCGGGCGGCTGGGGGACAAGGGGGAATTTAGAACCATGACCAAGGCAACCATCGGCGGCGTGCGGCCCGGCCTGCGCGTCCTCGTCACCGGCGCTGCGGCCGGCATCGGCCGCGCCATCGCCGACGCCTTCGTGGCGCACGCGGCGCGCGTCTATGTCTGCGACATCTCGGCGGAGGCGGTCAAAGAGTGCCGCGCCGCGCAGCCCGGCATCGTCGCCGAGGCGCTCGACGTCGCCGACGAAGCGGCGGTCGACCGCCTGTTCGGCGACATTGAAGCAAAATTCGGCGGGCTCGACGTGCTGGTCAACAATGTCGGCATTGCCGGTCCGGCCGGCGCGGTGGAGGACATCGATCCGCGCGAATGGCGGCGCACCATCGACGTCAATCTCAGCAGCCATTTTTACTGCACGCGCCGCGCCGTGCCGCTGCTCAAGAAGTCGGAGGACGGCGCCATCGTCAACATTTCGTCGGCGGCGGGCCGCCTCGGCTACGCCTACCGGCTGCCCTACGCCGCCACCAAATGGGCCATCGTCGGCATGACCGAAAGCCTCGCCATCGAGCTTGGGCCGTCCGGCATCCGCGTCAACGCCATCCTGCCCGGCATCGTCGCCGGCCCGCGCATCGAGCGCGTCATCACCGAGCGCGCCCAGGCCATGGGCATCAGCGACGCCGAGATGAGGACCAAATATGTCGAGAAGGTTTCGCTGCGCCGGATGATGGAGGCCGACGACATCGCCAACATGGCGGTGTTCCTGTGCTCGGCCGCCGGCCGCAACATCTCCGGGCAGCCGATCAGCGTCTGCGGCAATCTCGAAGCCTTGTAGCGGCGGCGGGGCGCGCGGACGCAACGCGCGAACGGAACGCGCGGAGGGAACGCACGGACGGACGTCGCGCAGACCGAATATGACAAGTCCGGCGGCGATTTTCGGCAGCGCCGTTACAATATTAAGCGCGATAATCGAATGGACCTGACGCCGTCGGGCTCCGGCGTCTTGATGTGGGCGCCGAAATCGCCGAAATAGGGCGCTGCGCACAAGACTGCATCAGTGCCTTTGGAGAGGTGGCAGAGTGGTTGAATGCACCGCACTCGAAATGCGGCATACGGGCAACCGTATCGGGGGTTCGAATCCCTCCCTCTCCGCCATATCAATAAAATCAATGACTTAAGCCACTTCATTAGCGACAGCAGCGACATAAGTTAGCGACAGGTGGTATAGGCTACGTTGCTTGATTGCCGTTCCATGGGTA
>Ga0187784_10001075_pt1 | contig 21299 bp, 19 predicted proteins | sample 1015_SJ02_MP15_2_FD_132964 | JGI IMG/M metagenome (GOLD analysis project Ga0187784, IMG submission 132964) | Tropical peat soil microbial communities from peatlands in Department of Meta, Colombia - 1015_SJ02_MP15_20_MG | ecosystem: Environmental > Terrestrial > Soil > Wetlands > Peat | place...
CTACTGAAGCACTAGATGAATACTATGCAACCATGTTTGGCGGTCGGCTAACCGAGTTATTAGGATCCTTCCCAGAATTTGCAGAAATGCTTCCAGCTCATTCTGAGTGTTATGAAGAAATTCTTTTACAATCTTTACTCTCAGGACCAAAAACGTTCGAAGATATTGAAGAACTTATCTCGTCAAAAATCGCTTCGCGAATTTTAAAACGTTTGCGCTCCGCAGGTTTAATAGAAACCCCAATTGAAAGGGATTACATATTTTTCTTTAAATCTAAACGAGACCCAAACATAGAAACCTTCACAATTCCGGAACGTAAAGTTTACGATACCATCCCGAATGAAGGAATTCCGGCTGGAAGGCTTTCAAAAGATGCGGAGCTCTCCATGAGAAGAACATACAAGTACCTCAGAAGCTTAAAAGGAAAAAAACTAGTTTTCATAAGGAAAACTCCGAAAGCTTACGGTTTAACCTGCAAAGGTCAAATGTTGGCGTCAGTGCTGAAGGAGCTTCAGCAAATAGTCGAAGACACGTGGAGCTCTTCCGAACAAGTCATTCATAACAACGCTAACTCTTAGCAAAAATCCTGAAAGCTTTCTTTTTTGTTATCCTCCGCCCGGAGCTCCGTGAAACGGCACGTTCTCCCACAGCAGCTTCCACCAATCTTCCTCAGTAATGGTTTCGCCGTGAACAATTATCTCTAAAACCATCTTTAGCATAGCGTGGTGTCTGACTTCATCAGCTAATATGGAGTTTAAAAGAAAAACGACCTTCTTGTTTTCAACATTAGGTATCATGGCTTCAAGGCGCTTAATTAGCTTAGATTCTATCTCAATGTGTTTTTCTACGAGTGCTCTTTGCTTGTCAAGATGCTCCTGTGTTAACGCTGTGGGAGTACCGGTCAGTAAGGTAACCGCTGACATGTAAAGTTCCGCGTGCTTCACAGAATCCAGCGAGACACCCTTCAAGACGCCTTTAACAGCCGGATTCTTCATGTCGACTAGCGCTTTTTCAAGGGAAGCAACGATTTCGTTTTCAATCACTATTTGATTTTTCAAAAATTCAATAAGATTATTCTTTGGTTTTTCCATCTTTTACCCGCCACTTCATGTTAGGCTTTGTTCAAGTTTTCGGAAATTCTCTTTCCTAAATCTTTACAGACACTGAGCATTTTTTCGTCAGGAACATACTTCACTAGTAAGGGCGGTTCAACAACTTGCATCTCAAACTTATTCTTCATAATTTCCAAAATAAGTCTAGGTGCTTCACCGCTCCACCCATATGAACCGAATGTGGCGCCAACTTTGCCCTTCAAACTTATGCCCTTCACCGCAACTTCCTCGAAAAGCCTCTTGAAATCAATAGGCATCTCATGATGATAAGTAGGTGCTCCAACAACTAAAGCATCAAAACTGCTTATTTCTTCAGGTTCAATGTGAAAATTTAATTCTACCCGAATCTTATCGTTGATTTGTGCTCCCTCAGCCACTGCTCTCGCCATTTTTTCAGTATTTCCCGTCCTGCTGTAATATAAAACAAGAATTTCCGTCATAAAATCAAGTATAAAATAACCTTATTTCAATATTTGGCTTTCGGTTGTTAAAACAAGAAAATAAAACTACAAGAAAAAAGAGCTTTATTCGTGCCTTTTTCCTTTGCTTTCTCCGCCTTTTCTTCCTATTTCTCTGAAAAATTTGGAACCTCGCTCCTGAGAGACTTTTTCGCCGCCTTTCCTACCGATCTCTCGGTAAAATTGCGCCCCTCTTTCTCGAGCCACTTTTTCGCCGCCTTTTCTTCCAGCTTCTTCACGGGTCATCTTCCTTTTTTCTTCACTTTCAACTGCCAAAATTACTCACCTCCACTTTATTCCCTTGAAAAAAAGCTTTCTTGTTATTTACTCAAGGATAGCCCTTAAGCGTGTGTGGTTATCAAAAAGCAATCACAAACCTGCTCGGGAGCTGGTTGACCTGAATAATTTCCTATTTATTGTTCATGTTATAAACACAATCAATTCTATAAATTAAGTCAAAACTTGAAAACAGAAAAATCTTGAGCCAGCTTTTCAAATCAAAACTAAGGTTAAGTTTTTCTCTATTCTAGTTCGTGGGTCTTTCCTTCTTCAATCAGGTTTCGGACTCTTTGCCCACCTTTCGGTCCACCAATCTTTCCACCCTTGCGGCCTATTTCGCTATAGAATTCTTCCCCGTGGGTTTCAGCTGTTCTTAACCCACCTTTCCTTCCTGCTTCTTCAACCGTCATTTTACCTTTTTTATGGTCTCTTGACAATACCTTTCACCTCCATTAAAAAACAAGAACTTTCGACAGCTACAGAACTGGAAATTAACACGTAATTACTAAAAATAAGGTTTTATTCCTCTTCATGTTCTTTGCCCGCTTGAATCAGTTTTCGGACTCTTTGCCCACCACGGTGACCTGCCTCTTCTAGGCTTGTTTTTCCCATAGCTTCAATTGTACCCTCATGCTGCTTGGCCCTCTCAGAACCACCTTTACTACCTATCTCACTGTAAAATTCTGCACCTCGCTCCTGAGAGACTTTTTCGCCGCCTTTACGGCCGATTTCCTCATAAAACTCTCGCCCATGAGTCTGAGCGGTTTTTTCACCACCCTTCCTTCCGGCCTCAGCAACTGTCATTTTGCCTTTTCTTTTTTCTTCACGCATACTCAAACGATTCACCTCCCATCAAACTGCTGAAAAGTTAATGGTAATGAAGCCGAATGACCGCTCATAAACATATGTGACTGTAGGATAACAGCAACATGCCAAATAAGCAAAATGGAAAATTATTTCATATGAACAAATACACAAAAAACAGCTTACAAAATAAATTTTTAATGCAAAACAGATTCATAAGTTAATTTAAATATCTCGGATAAGTCAACTTTGTAATCACTAGGCTACCCGAATGAAAGTGCTTCTAATCAACCCGCCGCAAGTATTTTATCCAGGTTCGGATCAACCAGCAGGCAATCTGCCCCTTGGTTTAATGTACATTGCCGCGATGCTTGATAAGGCAGGCTACAAAACTGAAATTTTAGATGCCTTTATGAATGATGGGAAATTCCTGAAAAACGGGGAAACTATAAGTGTTGGGATGCCGTTTGAGCGGATAAAACAGGAAATTTACAGTAGAAAGCCAGATATCGTTGGCGTAGCAGGACCATTCACATGCCAAATAGAAAATTCAGTTAAAATAAGTAACTTAGCCAAACAGGTTGACCAAAGCATCTTAACAGTTGTAGGCGGCCCACATGTAACCACAGTGCCAAAGGAATTTCTTGAAGAGGTAAAAAGCGCCGACATCGCGGTGAGAGGCGAAGGGGAATACGCGATGCTTGAATTAGCTCAGTATTTTGAAGGCAAAAAAAAATTAAGCGAAATTCTCGGCATCGCCTATCGCGAAGATGAAGAAATCATCATAAATTCACCTAGACCTTTAATTAAAAACTTGGATCAGCTTCCCTACCCAGCCTACAATTTAGTCGATATGGAGCAGTATCTAAGCCCCAAGACGATAGGTTACCGCAGTTTCAGAAATAGGGCAATATCAATGATCACCAGCAGAGGTTGCCCCTTTAACTGCTGTTTCTGCTCTGTCCATTTGCATATGGGCAGGGAATTTAGAGCGCATACCGCAAATTACGTGCTCGACCACATACAATACGTCGCGGAAAAGTTTAATGTCAAGAACATTTTTTTTGAAGATGACAACCTAACTTTCGATCTTGTAAGGTTCGAAGCTGTCTGTAACGGCTTAATTGAGAAAAAAATCAAGATCGGTTGGGAAACGCCAAACGGTGTCCGAGCAGACTGCTTAAACTTGAATCTGCTGAAAAAAATGAAAAAGTCAGGTTGCCAAAGCGTCTTTTTCGGCGTTGAGTCAGGCGACCAGCAAATATTAAACAATGTAATTTGCAAAAGCTTAGACTTGGATCGCGTGGTTGAAGTGGCGAAAATCTGCAAGGACATCGGCCTGAAAACGGGCGCGTTCTACATTATTGGCTTTCCAGGTGAAAAGAAAGAGAACATGCAGAAAACCGTTGATTTTGCTCTAATGCTCAAACGCGATTTTGATGTTGGCATGCACCTTTTCAGCGCTACTCCTTCGTATGGGACGAGACTGTACGATGAGTGTAAAGCTAGAGGGTATATTCAGGAAGATTTAACTTGGAACTCCTTTGCTGAGGCTCGTCAGCCAAAAGGCATGCCGTTGATTTCAACTGAGGATTTTACATCCAAAGAAGTGAAAGAGATAGCGGTCAAGGCGCTTGAGGAGTACAAGAAATTATCCTTACTGAATCTCATTAAAAATCCACGTAAAGCGTTAAAGACAGCATTTGATCAGCCGCAACTTATCTCGAAATACCTCAGAAACTTATTTGACTGAAAGCGTGTTAGCCCAGCGACCAGATATTTCTGAAAAATGCATTTCAATTTAATAGAGAAATTCACTTGCTAAATTGATATTCTATCCCGTCTTTCTGGTACCAAATGTGAGTATCTGGTTTAGCAGCAAAAAGAAAAGAGCGAGTAGTGTAAACTTTAACCTAAAAAGCTACAGGAACAACTCATATCCTACCTTGAAACTGGCACCACTCTTGTCAGAAGTGTAAACTGCTATGCAAAGCAATTGTTTTCTATTCTCTTAACTGCTTTGGGAGGTTCTTCACTAATTTTTACAGATAACAATACGATACCCTTGCAAGTCCATAGAGGATACCGAAAGCACTATAAGAAAACTTGTTGACTCACTTACTACCACAACCAGTCACCTTTATATTAATAAGCAAAAAAGCTGTCCTTCTGAGATGCACAATATTGTATTTTGCATCATTATCGTGCATGTTTAAAGTGTCACACCTGTCAAGCCTGATTTCTTCACAGAAGCTGGTTTAATTCATCTGAATATTCAAAGAGGTTCCATACGTAAATATTTTTATAATGGCGGTTTACACTAAATAGCAAAGTGTACCAGATCGAGTTGTTGCGTCTTTGGCGGAAAAAAAGAGCGCTAAAATATTATTGGTCAATCCTCCGATTCCTCCAAAAACCTATATGCATGTACAGTTTCCTCTCACAGGTTTAGCTTACATGGCAGCCATTCTCGAAAAGCACGCCCATGAAGTTACTGTGATAGACTGCCCGGCGCTAAAATTTACTCATGAAGATTTAAAGAGTGAGATAGCTAACTTCGAGCCGGACATAGTAGGCATCACTTCCGTCACAGTTAATTTTCCCTCGGCTCTTCAAGCCGCTAGTGCCGCAAAAGAATCTTATCCAAGTGCTCTCACCGTTTTGGGAGGTCCCCACGTCACAGTTATGGATGAACAAACTCTTAGTGAACAGAAAGATGTAGACTGCATTGCAAGAAGCGAGTGCGAACTAACTATATTGGAACTTGCGGACCATGTGTCTAGCAATCGACCGAAAAATCTTGATGAGATTGATGGGATAACTTTTAGGAAAAACGGTCAAGTCGTTTGTAACCCTGATAGAAAATTCATTCAAGATTTAGATAGTTTACCTCGGCCAGCATACAAGTTTTTTGCGTTAGAGAAATATCGATACTTAGGGAAAATGATTTTTCCCATAATGGCCAGCAGGGGATGCTCAGGAAATTGTGCATATTGTCTTGCTTCAAAAATGTCTGGACGATTGGTCAGAAAAAGAAGCCCTAAGAACGTCGTTGAGGAGATGGAATGGTTAAGAGATGAACTGGGAGCAGATGCTATTACTTTTCATGATCCAACGTTTACGTTCGATAAGAAGTGGGTCTGGGAGATTTGCGACGAAATCAATTGCAAAAAGATCAAAATTCCATGGGACTGCACAACAAGGGTCGACTACGTTTCTAAGCCCATATTATCTAAAATTAAGCAAGCCAATTGTCAAATCGTTGGCTTTGGAATTGAGTCAAATAGCCAAAAAATTCTTAATGCTATGAGGAAAGGGACGACCACGGAACAAAATGAGCGAGCGGTTAAGATGGCAAAGGAAGTTGGTTTGGCTTTCGGTCTGTTTCTAATCATTGGATACCCAGGCGAAACTGTTGAAACTTTGAAGGAATCCCTTGATTTCATCCGAAGAGCCGAGCCAGACGACGTCTACATATCTTTTGCGACGCCATACCCTAAAACGAATCTATATGACATGGTTAAAGAGAATGGTTGGAAAGTGTCTACGGATTGGAGCCGCTTTGATAACATATCGCCCGTCTTCGAAAATCCGTCTTTGCCAGCTAAAACCATGATAGAAGCAAGAAGAAAGGTCTTCAACCAATTTTATTCTCCATCAAATATTGTCCGGCAATCACTTAAAAGAACGCATCACAGCAAGCTTATAGCGAGAACGGCATTAAACTATCAGTTAATGCGGATCAGACTGCCAAAGTTGATTTCCGCCAGCCTTAAAAATGCAAGGCCTCAACAAAGCGCTTTGAACCACAAGCAGACTGGGACAATTAAAACTGAGAAGCTTCAAGTTCGCGAGAAAGAAAGTTAACTAAGTGTTTGCTTTTACTCACCGTTCGCGCACTGGTTTATCCCTAAATTGAAAAGCTTATTTTGAGAAGAAGGTCATCCTATTTTACGTTTTCTCGCTAGCGAAAATGTGCACTCCTCTTATAATCTTAATAAACGATAAAATGCACGTAAATCTGCAAAATATATTAAGCACCGCAATCTCATCTATGCTACTCAGTCGGGAAAAAATCATGAAAATACATGTGACACTAGTGAATCCTCCATATCCACATGGTTCCCACTTGCATACGCCCTTCATTCCACTGGGTCTTGGCTATATGGCTGCTATTTTAGAGAAAAATAATTATCAGGTGGACGTTATTGATTGTCAAGCACTTCAACTCTCGTATGAAGAGGCAAAAAGCGAAATTGAAAAGCGCCAGCCTACCATAGTCGGAATAACGTCAACAACCCTTACATACAAATCTGCGTTAAAAATTGTTGGAATGGCAAAGGAAGTTTGCCCAGAATGTTTAACTGTTATGGGCGGTTCCCACGTTACTTTCTGGGATGAAAATGCACTCCAAGAATGCCCGGAACTGGACATCGTAGTGAGAAGAGAAGGGGAAAATACTTTTCTTGAAATAGTACAAAAACTAGAAGCAGGCAAAAGCTTTGACGACACAATAGGCATAACTTGCAGAAAAAACAGCCAAATCATAAGGAACCCTGACAGACCATATATAGAAAATCTCGATGAATTACCTTTCCCAGCTATTCATCTATGGCCTATGGAGAGCCTTCGCATTAACGGAGAGGTAATGTTTCCATTGATGACGAGCAGAGGCTGTGCCTACTGGTGTAAATACTGTTCGGCAGTTAGAATGGGCGGAAGAAAATATCGTGTAAGAAGTCCGAAGAACGTGGTGGATGAAATTGAGCATCTTAACAAAAAATTTGGCGCTAAGCGCTTCACATTCTATGATGACGCTTTTACCGTTGATCAATCTAGAGCAAAGGAGATATGTGAGCAAATTATAAATCGAAAAATGAAGATAAAATGGAACTGCGAAACTCGCGTTGACAGCGTAACAAAAGAGCTGCTTTTCAAGATGAAGGAGTCCGGTTGTACCGACGTGTGGTTCGGGGTTGAGTCGGGGTCACAACTTATTATAAACGCTATGGATAAAGGATTCAAAATTGAAAAAACAATAAGAGCATTTAAATGGGCAAAAGAGGCAGGGCTAATGACTGTTTCAGATACAATCCTAGGTTTCCCTGGTGAAACCAGAGAAACCGCCTGGGAAACAATTAAGTTTGTCGAAAAATTAGAACCCGATGATGTGGCCTACTACATAGCTACACCCTATCCAGGAACACCCTTGTACGATGAGGTAAAAGATAATGGCTTGCTACAGATAACCGACTTCGACAAATATGACACAGCAACACCTACATTTACGAATCCCAGCTTAGAAACGAACGAACTGATGGAAATACGAGAAAAGGCTTTCCAGAGGTTTTATCTTCGCCCCAAGTACATGCTCAGCGTATTCATAAAAGGCGGCGTATACGGTCCTGCGTCAACAAGACTAGTCCTAGCGCATCTTCGAAGAGCTGTAAAAGCTAAACTGTCATTAACGCACTCATAAGTGGTCACTAATTCTTTTCTAGTTGGGTTTTGCGAATGGAACTTTACCGGAACCTGCAAAAGATATTCTTTTTAAGTTTGGCTCTTTATTCATCTTGACTTATGCCCTATAAGTTTACTTTCGACATTTCGAAGGCTCCGCAGCACTTTTTCATAGAACTCGCCATTGTCGGCAATCAAATGGGCATTCAGAAGGTTTTTGAGAAAACCTTACAGGAATTAATCCGAAAATTCGGGATTGAGGAAGTTACGGGACTTAACATCCAAGATGCAGTGGTGTTGATTCAAGACCTCCTTAAGATGCAAACTTTGAATTTGATCCAAAAGCAGGAATTTCTGCAGACCAAAAAAAGGGCTCTGTTCCTTCCCCACTGCTGCAGGAAATACATGGATAGTCAATGCCAAGCCATTTTTGAGCCTATCTTAACCTCTTACGTTTGTGCGCATTGCTCACCAGACTGTTTTGTCAACCGGGCGGAACGCATTGCCCGAGAAAAAGGGTACGACGTTTACGTTTTATCTGGGGGTTCTTGTATGCCTAACATTTTGAAGCAGAAAAAGTACGAGGGTGTCGTGGGTGTTGCTTGCGGTCCAGAAGTGATTATGGCTGGCGAAAAGTTAAGCGGTATGGGCATGGCTTGGCAATCTGTTCCGTTGCTAAAGAACGGCTGTGCCAACACTTTTTTCAACATGGAAACGTTAATGAAAACGCTGTAAAATGAGAAATTTATGAAACCGAGTTTAAGAATCTAAAAGAAAACAAAAATATACTCTGTTACTTTACTATTTCTCGTTTCTTCCAGCGCAAGTTCTTGCCTTTGCATTTTCTGCATTTTACTGCTGTTTCAGCGTTGCGTGCGCCGCAGTCTCTGCAGATTTTCATGTATAACCTGTGCTTCTGCGCAATGGCCTTTTTTACTGGGTCTAATATCGGCATTTTATCATTAACCGTCCATTTTGGCTAAGTCTTTGATGGTTAAGTATCAAATATACCTTTTGTCTTAACTTTGCAGTTTACAGGAAAAGCCAAAAATTAAGGCAAAAGAGCCCTACCCAGCAAAGTTGCCACATCACTAGGCTTCTCAGCCACTTTAACTCCAGCATTTATTAATGCTTCAATTTTGCTTTGCGCAGTCCCCTGCTTGCCCATTATTATAGCTCCTGCGTGACCCATCCGCTTGCCAGATGGCGCAAAACGTCCAGCCACATAAGCTACAATCGGCTTCGGGTAATGCTCTTGCGTTATGTACTCTGCTGTTAATTCTTCCATGTTACCGCCAATTTCGCCAATCAAAACTATTGCGTTTGTATCAGGGTTATCCTTGAACAATTCTAAGGTGTCGATAAAGTTTAAGCCTACGATTGGGTCACCGCCGACACCTAGACAGGTTGATTGCCCCAAACCCTTGGCTGTTAGCCCAGCGGCTATTTCATAAGTTAAAGTTCCGCTTCTCGAAACCACGCCAATACTGCCTGGCTTGAAGATGTTGGCGGGCATAATTCCAAGTTTGCATTGTCCAGGCGTGATTATTCCAGGTGTGTTTGGACCAATGATGATGACTTGGGACCGCTTTGCATTCGCCATTACGCTTATTGCATCTTTTATCGGCAAATGCTCGGTAATCACAACGATTGCCTTGATTTCGTTAGCGATGGCTTCTAAAACTGCATCCTGGGCGAAGGGCGCTGGCACAAAAATTATTGAAGCGTTAGGCGAATGCGCTTCAACAGTTTCTTTTACGGTATCATAAACTGGGACGCCATCGGCTGTTGTTCCGCCTTTGCCCGGAACCACTCCAGCCACTATTTTAGTACCGTAATCAAGCATTAGTTTGGTGTGGTAACTGCCTTGTTTCCCAGTGATGCCCTGAACAATCGCTTTTGTGTCAGCGTTAATTATTATACCCATTACTGCTGCGCGCCCCTGGCAATTTCAACTGCTTGTTTTGCTGCTTCTTCCATACTGTATAAGATGCTTATGCCTGCGTCATTTAGAATTTTTTGGCCTTCCTGCTGATTTGTCCCTACAAGCCTAACAACCAAAGGTTTCTTCATTTTAGCCTTGCTTGCTGCCTCAACAATACCGCGTGCAACATCATCACAATGGATTATTCCTCCAAGAACATTGACAAGTATGACTTTAGTATCTAGTTCAGCAAAAACAATCTGCAAGGCTGTCTCTATGGCTTCAATGGTTGCTCCACCGCCCAAATCCAAAAAGTTTGCTGGTTTACCGCCGAATAAATTCAGCAAATCAAGCGTAGCCATAACCAATCCGGCGCCATTGCCGACCACACCTATATCCCCGTCAAGTTTAACATAAGCCAAATTATTTTTTAAAGCCAAAACCTCTTGTGACGAAAGCGCTTCGGTTTCTTTTGCCGCGAATTCTGGATGTCTAAACAGGGCATTATCGTCTATTACCATTCGAGCATCTAGGGCAACGAAGTCTCCCGCCTCTGTCTCCGCTAACGGGTTAATCTCAACTAATTCAGCATCGTTGTCAATGCAAACGGAATATAGGTTCTTGATGATGGCTGATAATTTTATAAGTTGATTGCCATTGTAACCTAATTGTCTTGCTATCGTCAAAGAGTCGAAAGAACGAAGGCCCGACTGCGAGTCAATGAGGGTTCGGATGATTGCATGGGGCGTTTTACTAGCGGTTTCTTCGATTTCTACCCCGCCTGTTGCAGAGGCTACAGCTACGTAGCTTCGGTTAAAGCGGTCAACCGTAATGCCAAAGTACAATTCCCTGCGGATCGGAAGTTTTTCTTCGATTAGCACCTGCTTAACAAGCAAACCCCTTATCCATGCCCCAAGAAGTTTAAACGCCGCTTCTTCTGCTTCTTTTTCCGATTTGGCAGATATGATTCCGCCTGCTTTTCCTCTTCCGCCAGCTAAAACTTGCGCTTTCACCATGTAAGGCGGCTTAAGGTTAGCAATTGCCTTGGCGGTTTGGGTGGATTCAGTAACCAATGCGTCATTCGGAATAGAAATATTGTGCTTTGAGAACTCTTGTTTTGCTTCGTGCTCAAATAAATTCAAAACTGTCCCTATTTAATTTCCTCAATCGTGACATAAGAACGTGTATCTTCGATTCCGTCTATGTCATAGAGTTTCTTTAGAATTTCATCAAGGTTATCTCTTTCAACAATTATTAACGCGTCAACTTCTCCAGCTATGCGGAAAGCTTTGGAAACGGCAAGCTCTCGAATTCGATCATAAACATGTATTCGCTTAATCGGTGAGACTTTGAGCAGAATAAAGGCTGGAGTGGTGGATACGCCGAGAGCATCCAATCCTTTATCAGTTACATCTATGAAACCTCTGCCAGTTCGGATGTAGCCTCGATTTTTAAGTTTGCGCAAGTGAACATTTAATGCTTGCCTACTCACGCCTAATTGGCTTGATAACTCGTCTTGCTTAACCCTTAGCGTATAGGTGTTTGTGGATTTTCCCTTCTCATAGAGTGTTTTTAAGAGTTGAATTGAACGTTTAGTTAATGGTTCCAAATCGACCACTTATGTGAAGTTTTGTTAACTTAAACGTTTACAATAGTAAGGTTGCTTAAGAATTTGGTGTTACCAAACCCGTCAAAAACAGGATAACAATCTATCGAAAAAACAATCTCCACTAGCACTTTAGTGTTTCATCAGTTGCAAGATTCTTAAATCTGGCTTCATAAAAGGTTATAAGCTTTTAACAAGTAACAAAAGAAAAAGCGTGCATGTTTTGAAGTAAACTTGAAAAACAAGATAAACAAAAAACAGGAATTTCCAGTTAAGCGCATTAAAAAATGAATTATAGCTTCTCAAGCCCAGGTTCCCTACGCATCAGCTTAACTGATGAACGAAGAAAAGAAATGCAACAGCGAACATAAACCGCGTTGGAAGCTGCTTACGAACGGCGACCGATTTTGCAAGCTCCTAGACAGAACAGTAAACCTATACCACAACGTATTTATTTTTAAAAAAAGCTTTACAGAAGCCACTTAAAACGTAAACTAGGAGTGAAGCGAAGACGTGACTGATGCTAACGCTGTCCTGATCGGAAAAAAGCCAATAATGAACTATGTACTCGCATGCATCACTTACTTTCACGGCGGAGCAAAAGAAGTAAGTATAAAAGCACGGGGAAGATCCATCAGCCGAGCAATAGATGTAGCCGAAGTTGTTAGGCACAGGTTCCTCCCAGACGTAAAAATCAAAAACATAGGCATCGGAACAGACAAAGTGCCACAGGAAGAAGGCGACTCAGCAGTTAACGTAAGCACAATAGAAATAACTTTAGTAAGAGGAACAATACAGTAGCCAAACTCCTATTTGCAGGAAAAACGACACTCAAATGAAAACGGAACTATGCAGTTTCTGCTTAAAAAGCGGCATTCTATGCCAAAAATGCTCAGCTAAGGTAAAATCTGGCGAGATCAGTCAGATAGACCTTAAAATAGCTCGTTTACTACTTTCCTTAGAAGAGAAATATCCTTCCTTGCAAAACGTTTGTTTCTACAAAGCAATTGAAGTAGAAAAAACCTTAGCCGTCATCGTTGGACATGGAGATATGCCAAGACTTTTAGGTTACAGTGGCAAGATCATCAAAGCACTCAGCGATGAAACAGGCAAGAATGTCCGCGTCTTAGAGTATGGTGTTGACGACCGCAAATTCTTAGAAGACCTATTCATACCCTTCAGCATACTGACAATCAACACGATTTGGCTTCCAGACGGGACCACCGAAACCAGAGTTATCCTGAAGCGGAAACGTGGCGCACAGTTGCCTTTTGACCTTAAAGCTTTAAAGGAAATCGCCAGTAAAGTACGTAAAATGTCCTTACGCGTAGAGATCGCAGATTAAGGATTGGCGATTAAACATGAACTTGGACTCTGTGGGTGACTGGAATAGAACTAAGTATACTGGTAACGTGACTCCAGAAATGGATGGTCAAGAAGTAACAGTTTTCGGTTGGGTTCAAGAAATCCGCGATTTAGGCGGAATCCGCTTTATCATACTTCAAGATCGAACAGGGACAATCCAAATAACCATTCCTAAAAAAAGAATAGCGCCCGAAGTTTTAGGCAAGTCGGACCTTCTGCAGAAAAGATTCAGCCTGGCAGTCAAGGGATCCGTTAAGAAAACGAACATGACGCCAAGAGGCATTGAGGTAATACCTAACGCCATCAAAATATTCAGCACAGCCACTGAACAATTGCCCATCGATATTACGGGGAAAACGCCAGCCAACATAGAAGCACGCTTAGACGCAAGACCACTTGATCTTTGCCAAGAAAAAAGTTTAGCCGCCTTCAAAATCCAGCACATCGCCCTTGAAGCAATTCGGAGCTTTTTGTTTGAGAAGGGTTTTTTGGAAGTTCACACTCCACGAATTATTGCTTCAGCAACTGAAGGCGGCGCAGAGCTTTTCAGTGTTGATTATTTTGGTCACAAAGCGTACCTTGCGCAAAGCCCACAACTCTACAAAGAAGAATTAACATTAAGCTTCGAGAAAGTCTTTGAGGTTGGACCTTTCTTCAGGGCGGAGGAATCTCACACTCGCAGGCATTTAAGTGAGTTCGTCTCCGTTGATGTTGAAGAGGCTTTTGCTAATTCTCAAGACGTGATGCAGCTCCTCGAACAAGTCATACAACACACATGCGCCACAGTAAGGGAAAAGTGTGCCAACGAGTTGGCTGCGCTCAAATATAAGTTTGAAGTCCCAGAGATTCCATTCAAACGTTTAACCTACGAGCAGGTCCTAGACGACCTCAAAAAGCAAGGAGTAACGATTCCTTGGGGCGAAGACATTCCCACGGAAGCCTTCAGAGAAATAGGCAAACTCTACCCTTTCTTCTACTTCATAACCGATTGGCCGACACACGCAAAAGCCTTCTACATTAAACCATGTGAAGACAAACCGGAAGTTTGCGAAGGCTTCGACTTAATGTGGCGGTACATAGAGTTGGTGTCCGGCGGAACAAGAATCTCCCAAAAAGACCAGCTCATCCAAAGACTGAGAGAGAAAGGGTTGAACCCGGAATCATTCAAGTATCACCTGCAAGCCTTCGATTATGGAATGCCGCCTCACGCTGGATGGGCAATTGGGCTTGAGCGGTTAACGATGATTTTAACAGGGAAAAAGAACATCAGGGAAGTAACCCTGTACCCGCGTGACAGAGTCAGGTTAACACCATAAACTTGTTAGTTTTTCGTTGCATTTTTGTGGTTGTTTTTTGTTACAAATATTAGGATAGAGTCTTCCGATAGGCGGCTTCGGTTAGGGTTTGTTTTGTGTTGCTTTATTTTAGGGCATATTTTGGGTTTAGGTTAAAGACGGGGAAACGCGAAAAGTTAGAAAGTTATGGAGGCTTTTTGGTCAGAATAAATCGAAGAGCTCAGCGTTTTGATTCATGAAGCAGCTCTGTTATGTATTCATTGACTTCTTTGCCCTGTTTTTTCGCTATCCTTTTTATGGCATTGTTTATGCCCGTTGAGTACTGCACCGCTTTCTTAGGCTTATCCACCAGCACGCTAGGCATACCAGCATTCAACGCAACCTTTCGCAGCACCAGTTTTCTTAGAGTGTCTGATTTCTGCTCCATTTTGCACTCAATCGGCAGGCTTACTGCAAACTCTGCAAGCTCAAACGATGCAAAAGGTAAACGCAGCTCCACGTCATGGAAAACGGTGATTTTAAGGTCACGCTCAAGATTGCTCTCATGAATCTTAACGACATCGTTAAACATTGTTTTTCGAACTTTTTCGCTTCCCTCTTTGCAGTACTCGTTGACGTAGCGTTGGTAGCCTCCGAATAGTTCATCTGCACCCTGCCCAGCCAACATCACCCGGAAGCCTGCTTCAGCCGCTTTTTCTGCTGTCCAATAAAATGGCAAGCCGATGCTAGCTTTGATTGGGTCAGGCTCCTCTATAAGCGCTACCGCTGCGGGCAGGATTTTTTCTACATCAGATTCCTTGAATAAGTTGACTTGAAGAGGCAGATTCAGCTCGTTTGATGCCTCAATTGCTTCTTCGGTTTCGGCTTGGTTTTCCATGCTTACATGCAGCAAATTAACTGTCACTCCAAGCTTACTTGCCAAATAAGCCACTATGCTGCTGTCTAAGCCTCCTGAAAACGCCACCGCAACTTTCTTCACGTCATGCGTGCGGTTTCGGATTGATTCTTCAAGAAGTACCCGGAGCCTCTTTTCTGCCGTGTCTAAAGTTATCGGAGTGGGTTCTGCAAAAGTCAACGTTTTGATGGGTTTGAACTGGAAGCTTTCACGACTCACAAAGGCAATGTTTCCCGGTGGAAAAGAAACGGGGTTTTCTATCCCCAGTTTCCAGATGGCTCGCCGGTTTGTGGCAAGAAGAGCGACATCTTGGTTTTCGCCGTAATAGAGCGGCTGAACTCCTACTGGATCTCTTCCAGCCCCAATCCAGCCGTTCTTGAGCATGAGGAACGAATAATCGCCGTCAGCGTTTGCGATCAATTTTTGCATGACCGCTTCGCAATGGAGCGGTTTCTTAGCAAACTGTTCCATCACAGCAGCTTCCGGTATAGGTGAGTAGACGCTTCCTTCAAAAACAAGTGCTGCATCATCCAACTGTAAAAACTCATAACCGCTTGAAGACGCAGGCTTAGAGGAAACGTAGCCTACCAAAGTTGATGAATTTAAGCCTTGCCGCCTCAGAACGCCGGGGCTTTTCTCAAAAACACTCTTCATTGGGGAAACTAACCCAAAATGACACGGTTGCCTACCGCTGAATGCGTCGAGCACTTCAAGAACCCGGTCGACTACATTATCGCCATGTTTGTCTAATACTGCGAGAGTTACTTTCATATATTTACACACTTAATACTAAGCACATTCTGCAATATATTGGTAAAACATTAATCTTTAATCAGTATATCCTTCATCTTGAGGAAACACAACTTGCCAATCCTGCCAATAGACACTGGCCGCTACGGAACGCCAGAAATGCTAAAAATCTTCGAAGAAGATACGCGAATCCAGAAACTGCTTGATGTTGAAGCTGCCTTGGCTTTAGCGCATGCTGAAGTGGGCAATATTTCAAAGATGGATGCTGAAAAAATCGCCGCCATGGCTAGAACCAAGTACGTTAAAGTTGGGCGAGTAAAAGCTATTGAAAAGGAGATTAAACATGATATTGCCTCGCTTGTTCGTGCGCTTTCAGAGGTTTGCGGTCCAAGCGGTGCATACGTACATTTGGGCGCAACAAGCTACGACATCGTAGACACTGCTAACGCCCTGCAGCTAAAGGATGCTTTAGGTCTTATCGAGGAAAAGCTAGCCTATTTGAAGGAAATATTGAAAAAACAAGCGGCTCAGCGTAAAGAAATAGTGATGATTGGCAGAACCCACGGGCAACACGCCTTGCCGATTACTTTGGGCTTTAAGTTTGCGGTTTGGGGCTACGAGGTTAACAGGCATATTGAACGGCTTGTCGAGTGCAAAAAACGTGTCTTAGTGGGAAAAATAAGCGGCGCAGTGGGTACGCAGGCCGGTTTAGGTGAGCATGCCGAGCGGATTCAGAAGCTTGTAATGAAACGGCTCGGTCTGCATGCAGCCGAGATTTCAACCCAGATCGTTCAGAGAGACCGCTACGCCGAACTTGTATGCATTTACGCGATGATTGCTTCTTCGCTGGAGAATTTTGCAACTGAGATACGGGAGTTGCAGAGACCTGAAATCGGCGAGCTCTCTGAGGCGTTTGAAGCTGATAAGCAGGTTGGCAGCTCCACAATGCCGCATAAACAGAACCCTGAAACATGCGAACGCGTCTGCGGTTTAGCCAGAATCGTCCGAAGCCTCAGCACACCCGCATTGGAAGACATGATCACATGGCACGAGCGAGACTTAACGCAGTCCTCAGCCGAACGCTTCATTCTGCCAGAATCAAACATTCTGATAGATTATATGCTTAGCTTAATGTGCAATATTGTCGCTAACCTGCGGATAGATAAAGAGCGGATGTTGCAGAACCTAAGTATAACGCGGGGACGCGCCATGTCGGAAGCCGTAATGATGGCGCTGACAAAAAAAGGCGTGAACAGGCAAGAAGCACATGAGATGCTAAGAAAACTGACAATTCAAAGTGCACTTGAAAAACGGGACTTCAAGCAAATCCTTCTAGATGACAAAGTGGTAAGCAGCAAACTAAGCGAAAAAGAAATAGACTCGGCGTTGAACCCCAAGAACTATTTGGGCACTGCAGTTAAACAAGCGGAAAAATTCGCAGAAAGCTAAAAATTACCCAGCCCCTTACTTACATAAGAAATTTATTCTTTATCGATCTTGTGAGAATCTAAAAGTCTCCGAGTGCTTTTTGCTTAAATTCTTGTTCGCTACCAAGTTTTTCCCATGTGTCTTTTTTTACGAAGCCGCCTACTTGTTCCTTAATTTTCTTTGCCAACCTTGGACCTACAAGCGGCAGGTTAGTTAAGTCTTCGATTGACGCTCGCTTTATGTCTTCGATGGTTTGGTAACCTGCATTGAACATTATGCGTCCGCGAACTCTGCCTACACCTTCCAGCCGCACAATGGGCAGCAACTCTTTCTTTATACCTTTAGAAACGCGTTCAACCAACTCGTTAGTCAACGGCAAAACCTCTTTTTCGCCGAAAAGCGCAGCTAACTCGTCGATTGCGTGAAGCAGCCACTTAGCATTCTCAATGGTCCGATACAAATCGCCTGGCTGCACATTGAACTGCTCAATTAGCTTTTCCTCGCTGACTTCCTCAATCCAGTTGTTCATCACCAGCGCAGTTTTGATTTCGCCAAGAAACTCCTCGTACGAAAAGTGGTCATCCCACTCGTTTGGAACCTCAGTGAACAATTCATTTTTTCGCTCTTCAAGCGTAACAGCCAACTTGTCACATTCTCTCGCATAGGGTCTTATTACTGGCCCCATGTCGGGCGTATGAGAGACTAAGTGAAGCATGCCGAAATCTGTCAGCGATGCAGGTTTGTTTTTTAGAGCGTCACGTATGACTACTCCTGAGAGCGGGTCAATGTAGAGTTCGCTTACCCGTTTCCCAAACTTTGTGGCGCAGAGGTTGTCTCCGACGTAATCAATCATTTTCTCTGCGTAGAGATACTCTAAAATTTTGCCGATAATGCCTTTTATTGCTTTTACGTCGTATTGGTAAGCGTAGAAGGTTTTGGCGAAAAACTCGTAAATTCCTTGTTCGGAGTGAGCAAAATCTGATGCGACAGTTGCCAACACATGTCCTCGGATTATCTTTTCAACCCCCAGCCTGGACCAAATCCGCTCAGGCTTAGCCAAAACGTAGCCCTCCATCAAATAGTCCGCTTCATCCGAGGTTTTAGCGATGAGGATTGATTCGCCTACCTTGTCGTATTTTGGTCTGCCAGCCCTGCCCGCCATCTGCTTATACTCCAACACGCTGATAGGATAATTCCCATAGCCTGGCTCAAAACGCCTGTAATCCTGAATAATCACCATCCGCGCCGGAAGATTAACACCAAACGCTAAGGTTGGTGTTGCGGTTAACACTTTGATTTTTCCCTCTTTAAACGAGTCCTCAATCAGCTTACGATGTACTCCTGATAAACCTGCATGGTGAAAAGCGGCCCCGCACCGAACAAGCTCAGCGAGGGTTTCGCTTATTTGAGTCCGCTCGCCCGCCGAAAGGATTTTTTCTGCTTCATGCTCCAGCGTTCGCTTCATAGACTTAGATAACACTTCGCTTGTGTGCTGGGCAATGGTTTTTGCTGCTGAAACCGAGTTTTTTCTTGTGGAAGCAAAAACGAGTGCTTGCCCGCCAGTTTTTAGCGTGTTTAAAACAAGGTTTACTGTGGCGTAGCGAGTTTTCTTCTCGATTTTTCTTGCGTCGCCATCCTTGTACTGGATTTCCTCATTCAAAATCACTCCTTCCTTAAGCGAGACAGGACGCCACTCAGTTACTATGTAGTTGGCTTTTAGCCACGATGCAATTTCGTCAACGTTTCTTATGGTGGCGCTTAACGCTAAAACCTGTATGTCAGGATTAACCTGCAGCAGTCTCGCCAACACTACTTCAAGGGTTGGACCGCGCCCCGCATCGTTCAAAAGATGAACCTCATCCGCTACCACCAACGAGATGTCGTCCATCCATTTGGCGCGGTGCCGCAAGAGCGAATCGGCCTTCTCGTTCGTGGTAACTATAATGTCATATCGCTCAAGCCACGTGTCAGCAGTGTCAAAATCGCCAGTGCTGATGCCCACAGAAACTTTACTTCCATCATACTTTCTGATAGAAGAGTATTTTCTGAATTCCTCAAATTTTTCAGTGGCCAACGCACGGAGCGGCGAGAGGTAAATTACTTTGCCATTTTTCTCCAGCACTTGCTTGAGACCGCAGAGTTCAGCAATCAAAGTTTTGCCCGAAGCGGTCGGGCTGGCCAAAACGATGTTTTTGCAGTCTAGCACTCCCGCCCGTATGGTTTCTTCTTGAGGAGGAAATAACTCCACAATTCCCTGTTTAAGCAGTATTTCTTTGACTTGTTCTGGAACAGGCAACTCTTCAACCTTCAACTTTGAACTCGCCATTAGTTAGTTAATTTGTCCCCTATTTGAACAAGCTAATTAATAGAATTAGCCGTGGAAAAATTGTTTTTTTCAGCTACATTTTTCTATTTGAACTAGATACTATCAATGTGACGAGTTATATCATCCCTTAAAACAGGAGAATACTATATGGTTGAAAACGTAAAAGAACTCCTTAAACTGCATGAAGGTATAACACACGAAGTTTACCTTGACAACGAGAACTCTTGCATAGTTCCCCAAGAAATAGTTGACGGGATGCTGCCCTACTTTAACAAGAAAGCCTACGGTAACCCGACGCTTACCCATAAACCGGGCTGGGAAGCCTTCGAAGTCATAATGAGTTGTTTCCAGAAAATCAGCAAGACAATAGGCGCAAAAATACTAGAAGAAATCACTTTCACACCTAGCGAAACCGAAGCCAACAATCTAGCAATCATGGGCGCATGTTTTGCGCAAAAAAGCAAAGGCCAAAAAATCATTATATCTGAAATCGAACCAATCAACGTGTTGCAGGTTGCTGAAATGATGCAGAAATTTGGCTTCACAGTCACAAAGATCCCAGTAAACCAAGAAGGTTTCATCAACCTTGAAAAACTCAAAGAAGCAGTTGACAGTGAAACCATACTTGTCAGCGTTTCAGCCGTAAACAATGAGATTGGCACAGTACAGCCGATTAAGGAAGCCGTTGACATTGTTAAAGCAAAAAACCCCCAAGCGCTCTTCCACACTGACGCCTCGGACGCTTATGGCAGAATCCCCTTTAACGTGCAAAACCTAAACGTGGACTTAGCCACAATTAGCAGCTACAAAATTCAAGGTCCACGCGGCATGGGAGCAATGTACCTGCGTGACGGCGTAAACATGGAACGCATTCTTGAAGGGCAAATTGGAACACAGAAGCTTTGGCCTGGAATCGAAAATACCCCATTAATCGTTGGTTTCACAAAAGCCTCGGAGCTTGCCTTTGAAAACTTCGAAGCAAACACCGCTAAAATGCGAAGGCTGCGGGACATGCTTGTTGACGGCATATTCGCCGAACTGGATGACCTGCGTTTTAACGGTCCAAAAAGCGATAAGCACTCACCAGACAACGCCAACATTAGCATTCTACGCGCTGAGGGTGAAGCATTAACCATCGAGTTAAGCCTCAAAGGCGTTTACGTTTCCAGCGGCAGCGCGTGCAGCCGAAGACTGCTTCAACCAAGCCACGTTCTTGTGGCCATCGGTCGCAGATTCAGTGAAGCACACGGCAGTATTCTCATGAAAACCACGCGTTATCTTACAGAAGAGGATATAGCTTACGTTTTGAAAGTGTTACCAACATGCGTGAACAGAATAAGAGGCATAGTTGGCTCAACAGGAGTTGATTAAATGTCGCGTATACCATTACCTTACAACCCAAAAGTTATGGATTTATTCAGAAACCCCAAGAATCTTGGAAAAATGGAAGATGCTACCGTCGTAGCAGTAGCTGGAAACCCAGCCTGCGGAGATATGATAACCTTCTACTTAAGAATAAACGACAAAGATATAATTGAGAAAGCAACTTTCGAAAGTTACGGCTGCGCCGCAAACATCGCCACATCCAGCATAGTTA
>Ga0187784_10001076_pt1 | contig 21297 bp, 20 predicted proteins | sample 1015_SJ02_MP15_2_FD_132964 | JGI IMG/M metagenome (GOLD analysis project Ga0187784, IMG submission 132964) | Tropical peat soil microbial communities from peatlands in Department of Meta, Colombia - 1015_SJ02_MP15_20_MG | ecosystem: Environmental > Terrestrial > Soil > Wetlands > Peat | place...
CACACGACCCTGGTGAAAACGTCCGGCCCGGCGCTGACCGCCGATGTGCTCGGGCCCGTCGACGCCGTGCTGCTCAGTCACGACCAGCACGCCGACAATCTCGATCGCGCCGGCAAAAAGTATCTGCCAGCGGCCGGCCGTACCCTGACGACCCGCGCCGGCGCGGGCCGTCTCGGCGGGAACGCGGAAGGCCTCGGACCGTGGGACACGACCGAACTCAGGACACGCGCCGGCTCATGGGCGCGCGTCACCGCCACTCCCGCGCGCCACGGGCCCGCGGGCATCGAGCCGCTGGCCGGGGACGTCATCGGGTTCGTCCTTGGGTTCGATGACCGCGGCACGCCCGAGATCTACGTGACTGGGGACACCGTATGGTACGGCGGCGTCGCGGAGGTGGCGCGTCGGCATCGCCCCGGCATCGTGCTGCTGTTCGCCGGCGCCGCGCGCACACGCGGGCCGTTTCATCTCACCATGGATACCAACGATGCCATCGAGACGGCGCACGCGTTTCCCGGGGCCGTCATCATTCCCATGCACTACGAGGGGTGGGCCCACTTTTCTCAGAGTCGGGACGACCTGGAGAAATCCTTCGGTGCCCTCGGCATCGGTGATCGGCTGCGCTTCCTCGAGCCCGGTGTCCCGACGGTGATTCACGCCGGAACGACGTGATGCCCGCGCCCCACGCGTACCGGTCCCTTAATCCACCGGCGCCGAATCCTCTCGTCGGTTCGGATCCGACACCTTCTCGACCGTGACCGACACTGACCTGTTGATCGAGACGAGCAACACAAATCCTCTCGTTCGGTGGTTGAGAGAATCATGCTGCAGCACGGGCAGAGAATCCGATTCGCCAAGAGTATCGGGTGAGAGTCTTGTGACGATCAGATACTTTGTCTCCCGCACCGTCCAGGGCGCCCCGAGGACGTTCTTCTCGACGGGTCCGAGGGTCTGGCTACCACAATCCGGCTGTGGTAGGGGGGCTTGTCTGAAGCCAGTTGCCGTGACTGACGGCTAGGCAAGGCGACCATACGCTCGACGCAGAGACGCCAAACTATCGTGAGCCGTTTCGGTGACAAGCAGGTGAGCCGAAAGCCGAAATCCCTGTACTCGTGCGATCGCGAGTGCAAGGTATCGTGGGATCCTACCCGTTCCACCCTGCACTGACATGTGGGGGAGAGGGGCACGATCCTGCGGGGCGTCGCTTCCGTACTGGTGGAGAAGGGTGCATGGCCATGCGGGATCCCATCGGGCCGGGACGGGGGAACGGCAGGACAGGGCGGCCTCACACGGAATCACAGGGCCAAGCAGAGCGCGGTGGGCCGGAGCGGGTCGTGCCGTAGCCACAAATTCCACGGGGGGGTGACGGGATGGCCAGCGACAGATGCACGCGGGCAAACCGGGTGACTCGGCGTAGGTTCCTCGGGACGATCACGGCGGCCGGACTGGGCGCTGCCGCTTCCGGGTGGTTGCGTGTGCCGGGTGCCCGCGACGGCGTGGCATTTGCCGCGCCGTCGCTGCGCCGCGGCGGAACTCTTCGGGTTGCGGAGATCGGGGAGCCGCTCACGCTGGACCCCACCGCCACCACGGCCGACCTGACCTCGACGATCACGCTGCCGATCTTCGAGCAGCTGTTCGCGTTCGATCACACGTGGCGGATTCGTCCGGCGCTCGCCTCCGGCGTCACCGTGAGCAACGACGGTCTGACGTACGCGTTCACGCTCCGCACCGGCGTGCCGTTCCACAACGGCAAGACGATGACGGCGGACGATGTCGTCGCGTCGCTGAACCGATGGGGCAAGATCAGCCCGCGCGGCCCGTCCGTGTACCAGCAGGTGGACGCGGTGACGGGGTCTGGCAACACGGTGACGATGAAGTTGAAGGAGCCGTTCGCGCCGCTCCTCGCGTTTCTCACACTGCCGAACGGGGCGGCGGCGATCATGCCGAGGGAGACCGTGGACGCGGCCGGGACGCAGCCGCTCAAGCAGTTCATCGGCACGGGCCCGTACAAGTTCGTGGAGTGGGCGCCCGACCGCTATGTGCATCTTGCCCGGTTCGACCAGTACGCCGCGCGGACGGAGGCCCCGGACGGGTACGCCGGGCGCAAGGACGCGCTCGCCGACGAGATCTTCTACTATCCGGTGTCGCAGGTCGCCACCCGGACCGCCGGCGTGCAGAGCGGCGACTACGACATTGCCGATCAGATCAACCAGGACGCGTACGCGGATCTCATCAAGGACGCGCGCGTCGACGTGGGCATCATTCCCGGATCGTTCCTGACGTTCTTCTTCAATAAGAAGCAGGGGATGATGACCAACGTGAAGCTGCGCCAGGCGGTCGCAGCAGCGATGGACATGCAGCCCATCCTGCAGGCGACGTTCGGCAACCCCGCGCTGTACTTGGTCGATGCGAGCATCTACGCGAAGGGCACGCCGTGGTACACCCAAGCGGGCGCCTCGATGTACAACATCCACAGCGTCGACCAGGCGAAGCGGCTCGCGCAGGAGGGCGGCTATAGCGGACAGTCGATCAGGTGGTTGACGACCCAGCAATACGACTTCATGTTCAAGAGCACGGTGGTGGCGGCTTCCCAGCTCGAGCACGCCGGATTCAAGGTCGATATGCAGGTAATGGACTGGGCGAGCGTGCTGGATCACCGGAACAGGCCGGCCGACTGGGACATCTTCGTGACCTCGCACGGCTTCGTCCCCGATCCGGCGCTCATCACCGTCTTCAACTCCGCGTATCCGGGTTGGTGGGACAGCCCGGCGAAGAACACCCTCTTCGCCCAGTTCACCGCCGAACCGGATGCCGGAAAGCGGGCCCGGCTGTGGGGGCAGCTGCAGGGGCTCATGTACCAGGAGGCGCCGATCGTCCGGCCCGGCGGGTTCAACCTGCTGCAGATCAGCCGCAAGGGGCTTCCCGGATTCAAGGCGTCGTACTGGATCGTGCCGTGGAACGTGCAGGCAGTCAAGTAACCGCCCGAGCGACCCGGGCGTCGAGGTGCTGGCCTACCTGACCGGGCGGTTGTTCGCGCTGCTGCCGGTGCTCCTGGTGGTGGCCGTGGTGGTGTTCATGCTCGTGCACGTGACGCCCGGCGACCCTGCGCGCATCCTGCTGGGGCAGGACGCGACCGATGCCCAGGTTGCAGCGCTGCGGCACGATCTCGGTTTGGACCGGCCGGTCGCGGTCCAGTTCGCCCTGTGGATGGGCCGCGCGCTGCACGGCGACCTTGGAACGTCGCTGTTCCTGCGCATTCCTGTCACCGCGGACATCCTCCAGCACCTTGGACCGACGGTCGCGCTGTCGCTGCTCGGTCTCAGCGTGGCGCTGCTGGTCGGCATTCCGGTCGGCGTGGTGTCGGCCGTCTTCCGAAACTCGTGGCTCGACCAGTTCAGCCTGGCGCTGGCGATGCTCGGGGCTGCGGTGCCGAGCTTCTGGCTGGGGCTTTCGCTGATCGTCCTCTTCGCGGTGGACTTCGGGTGGCTGCCGTCGTCCGGCTACCGGTCGCCCGCCGGGGGATTGTGGCAGAGCCTACAGTATCTGCTGCTGCCGGCGTTCGCGCTCGGCATCCCGAATTCGTCCCTGATCATCCGGTTCACGCGCAGCAGCCTGCTCGACGTGCTCGGGAACGACTACATCCGCACGGCCCGGGCGAAGGGGCTCCGCGGCCGCGTCGTCATCTTCCGGCACGCGTTCCGTAACGCGCTCGTCCCGATCCTCACGGTCGTCGGGTTGACGTTCGCGGCGCTGATGGGCGGCGCCGTCGTCACGGAGAACGTGTTCAGCCTGCCCGGCATCGGCCAGCTCGTGGTGTCGTCCGTGCTGCGCCGCGACTACCCGGTGATCCAGGGGGTCGTGTTGATGGTCGCGACCGCGTACGTGATCATCAATCTCGGCGTCGATCTGTTGTACTTCGCGGTCGATCCGCGCGTGAGGTACTAGCTGATGATGAGGCGACGGAGGCCCTAGCTCGTGGCCGAGCGGGCGGTGGTCGGAGCGGCCGATGAGGCGGCGCGTCCGGGCGTGTGGACGCTCCTGTGGCGCATGGTCCGTCGCCGGCGGGTCGTCGGCGTGGGGTTCGTGGTGCTCGGGGTGATCGCGTTCGCAGCCATCCTCGCGCCGCTTCTGTCGCCCTACGATCCCACGGCGCTGAACGTACCCGACCGCCTCCAGGGTCCCGAACGCGTCCATCCGTTTGGCACCGACGAGTTCGGCCGTGACATCCTGAGCCGGACGCTCTACGGGGCGCGCCTGTCGCTGACCGTGGGCCTCGTGGTGACGGCGACCGCGACCGCTGCCGGGATCGTCGTCGGCCTCGTCGCCGGCACGAACCCGCGCGCGGATAAGATCCTGATGCGAGTGATGGACGGGGTCATGGCCTTTCCGGACATCCTGCTCGCGATCGCGCTCATGGCGTCGCTCGGCCCGAGCGCGCGGAACGTCATCCTGGCGCTCAGCTTCGTCTACACGCCGCGCGTGGCCCGGGTTGTCCGGAGCGCCGTGCTTGTGATCGCTTCACAGGAATACGTCGAAGCCGCGCGCGCGGTCGGTGCGAGTGGCGTCCGTATCCTGGCTCGGCACGTTCTCGTGAACAGCGCGTCGCCGGTGATCGTGCAGGCGACCTTCATTACCGCCTACGCGATGCTCGGCGAAGCGGCGTTGAGCTTCCTCGGAGTCGGAGTTCCGCCGCAGATCCCAACCTGGGGGGGCATCATCAGCCAGGGGCAAGTGTACCTCCGCCTGGCCCCATGGATCAGCATTTTCCCGGGCGCGGCGATCGTCCTAAGTGTGCTGAGCCTCAACCTGCTCGGCGACGGGCTCCGCGACTTTCTCGATCCGCGGCTGCGGTACACGTAGACCCGGCGGTCCACCATGAAAACCACCGGCGCTCCGCCGCCGCCGGCACCGATGTCCGAACGGGTACGTGAACGGAGGTGTCACAAGGGGATCGGAATGGCACATGGAATCTACAGCAAATTACAGCCGGGAGCTTATCGGTGGCCGTTGATCCGGAGGTCTCCAAGACCTCGCGTATGCCGAGCAAGCTCTTGGACGATCTCCATCGAAAGGCCGAGACCAACGAGGAGGTGGGGGAATGGGAGGATCTGCCAGATCGCACTCTCGTCGCAGGTTGAGTCGGCGGGCGTTCCTGGCGGGAGGCCTCGCATTCGGCGGGAGCATGACCGGTCTCGACCTGCTGGGCGGGCCGTGGAACCCGACGCCGGCAGTCGCTGCGGCGGCGGGGACCCCCAGGCGCGGTGGGACGCTCGTTCTCGCGCAGGAGGTCGATCCCGTCAGCCTCGACCCCGACACCAACTCGAATTTCTCGGCGCTGCAGGGATACGAGCACATCTACGAGAGCTTGACGATGTACGACGAGAGGATGAACGTCCTTGCCTGTCTCGCCCAGAAGTGGGAGATCTCCGACGGTGGTAAGACCTACACGTTCCACCTCCGGCCCAACGTGAAGTTTCACAACGGGCAGACGATGACTGCCGACGATGTGAAGTACAGCATCGATCGCGTCCTCGATCCGAAGACGGCCTCGCCCTGGGTGTCGTGGTTCTCGTCGATCAAAGAAACCCGGGTGGTGGACCCGCTGACGGTCCAGATGAACCTGGACGCCCCGTATCCGGATCTCCTGGGCTCGTTCGCCGGACTGCGGGCGTCCGGGATCATGCCGAAGGGGTTCGCCGAGCGGGAGAACACGAAGATCAACGCGGTCGGCACGGGTCCGTTCAAGCTGGTCGAATACGCTCCGCAGGACCACATCACGTACGTTCGCAACGCCGACTATTGGGACAAGTCCCTGCCGTACCTGGACGGCATGACGTTCAAGGTCCTGACGGAGGAGAACGCGCGGCTCGCCCCACTGCGCGCCGGTCAGGTGCAGTACGCGGTGCTGAGCGCGCAGGGAGTGGCTCAGCTCGAGAATGCGCCCGGGATCACCGTCATGAAGGCCCCGAACGCGCGGGTGGCGCTTCACTACATCAACGTCAGCAAGAAACCGCTCGACGACGCCCGGGTGCGGCGGGCGCTGCGGATGGCCGTGGACACCAACGAGGTGATCCAAAAGGCGGCGTTTGGCGCGGCCGCGCCGTCGGGTCCCGTGCCCACGGGGTACGGCGACTGGGCGCTCGATCCCAAGACGCTGCCGTACCTCAAGCCGGATGTCGACGGGGCGAAGCGGCTGTTGGCCGAGGCCGGGTACCCGAACGGGGGCTTCACGATCGAGCTGAGGTGCTCGCCGCAGTACCCCGAATTCGTGACGAGCACGCTGGTCGTCCAGGAAACGCTGCGCCGGCTGAACGTCACCGCGAACGTCGTGCAGATGGAGTGGGGCGCGTTCGTGGCGGCGCACAACCAGGAAATCCAGACTGGCGGAAAGGAAGGCGGTGAGATCTTCGCGTCCGCAAACACGTTCAGGCCGGGGCCCGACGGCTACATTTACCCGTACTTCTCATCGAAGGGCACGCTCAACGACGGAGGATACTCGAATCCGAATCTGGAACCGCTGATGTCGGAGGCTCGCGCAATCTCGAACCGGGACCAGCGGCGGAGCCTCTACGTCCAGATCCAGCGGACCCTGCTCGAGGATTCGCCCAACTGGTGGTGGTACGCGAAGAGCAACATCGAGGCGCTGTCGACGAAGGTCCAGGTCTACTCGCAGTCGTTCACGGGCCGCCGGATCTTCCTCAAGAAGGCCTGGCTCGGCAGCTGACCGTTCGAGACAGGTCGTGCCCGGGGCGCTCCGATCCGCCGCACGTCCCGGCACGGCGGGTTCTCTGGGATGCGATACCTCATCCGGCGCGCACTGTGGACCATCGCCGCTCTGCTCGGCGTATCGGTCGTCATCTTTCTGCTGGTGCACCTGCTCCCGGGGACGATCGTCGACATCCTGGGCGGCGGTGAGGGCCAGCTCAGCCCCGCGCAACGCGCCGCCGTGATGCACCAGTTCGGGCTCGACCGGCCGCTCCTGGTTCAATACGCTTACTGGCTCTCGAGCATCGCCCGGGGCGACTTCGGGTGGTCGTTCCGGTCCGGGCAGCCCGTGGGCGAGCTTCTGGTTTCCCGCCTGCCGATCACGGTCGAGTTGGCGGTGCTCTCCGTCGTCGGCGTCTCGGTCGTCGGCGTCCCGCTCGGCATCCTGGCGAGCGTCTCGCGGAGCATCCGGGTCAAGACGCTCGTCCAGATCGTCGGCCTGCTCGGCTTGTCCGTGCCCAACTTCTGGATCGCCGTGCTTCTGATCATCGCCGCGTCCTACCTGTTCCACTGGCTGCCCGCGTTGATCTACGTGCCGCCGTGGGCGCAGCCGTGGGTCAACCTCCAGCAGATGTTTCTGCCCGTGCTCTCGCTCGCACTCGGCCTGGCCGCCGTGGTCGTCCGCATGACTCGCTCTTCGATGCTCGAGGTGCTTGGGCAGGACTTCGTCAAAGTCGCGCAGGCGAAGGGCGTGCCCGCCTGGAGAGTGCTGCTGCGCCACGCGCTTCGGAACGCACTGATTCCGATTGTGACCGTGCTCGGCCTGCAGATGGGCTATCTGCTCGGCGGGGTCGTGATCACAGAGCAGATCTTCGGGCTCCCTGGGTTGGGATGGATGCTGCTCAACGGGGTGTATCAGCGTGACTACCCGGTCGTTCAGGCGACGGTGATGCTGTTTGCCGTCACGTTCATCCTGGTGAATCTGGGCGTGGACCTGATCTACACCTACCTTGACCCACGGATCAGGTATCACTGATGTGCGGTCGGATCAAGCGGGCACGCGTGTTCGTGCATGGCGGAGTCGGGTGAAGCGTTGATGCGCATCCGGGATGTCGGGGGTGGGAGCGACGCCACACGGAGCGACGTAGTGGGCCAGCCGCTCAAGCAGGCGGTACTTCCGCGCGAGTTGGAGGGGTTTCGTTGCCCGGTACGCCTCCCCGGTGAGCAGCATGCGCCAAGCGACGATCAGCACTTTTCGTGCAAGCGCGATGGCCGCTTTCTTGGGACCGATCTTGGTCTTCTTGCGCTCGTAGAACTGGCCAAGGGCGCCGGTGTCGTGACGGGCGAGGCCAAGCGCCACCTCGACGAGGACGGTCCGCAGCAAGGTGTTGCCGTTCTTACTGATACGCCCCGGACACAGCGTCTCGCCGGATTGGACGAAGGACGGATCCAAGCCGGCATAGCGTCCGAGTTGTTTGGGATCGGTAAAGCGGCAGGGGTCACCGACGCTGGCCCAAATCGTCGCCGCGGCGATCAAGCCGACATTGGTAATGGTCAGCAGGTTGCGGACCTCCGGCACCATCTCCAGGCGGGCAGCGATCGCGCTCTCGATGGTGAGGATCTCGGCCTCGAGATCGGCCGCGCGGCGCAGGGCACTCGCCAGGATCACGCGGTCCCCGGCTGGGATCAGGGAGAGATCGTACGTCGCCGCGGCGTGGTGAATATCGCTGTGCGGTGGGAGCAGGATCCCGTGGCGCTGGAAGACGCGCTTGGCCTGGCTGATGCACTGCCGGCGGTGTCGGCTCATGCCTTCCCGGTAGTGCAGCAGACGACGCACCTCGCGCATGGGCAGCGGCGGCACCCACACAGCTGGAACCAGGTCCATCGCGAGCGCCTTTGCCAGGCGCGCGGCGTCGACGCGGTCGGAATGCCGTTTGGACCCCAGGCGCTTCAGTTCGCGGGCATTGGCCAGCAGGACTCGGCCGACGTGGGGCGAAAGGCGATCGTAGGCTTCAAAGGCACTTCCGGTTACCTCGAGCGCCACCAGGCAGGTGCAATCGACCTCGTTGAGCAGCGAGGCCCAGCCTGCTTCGGTGTTGGGGAATCGGAAGTGTCTTGCTTTGTGTCGATCGGGTGCGGTCGGCGTCCACTCGCAGCCGTGAACGTACATTTTGTGCAGATCCAAGCCGATGTAGCGTGGCACGTTCATCCTCCTCTCGTTCCGAGGTGCGGAGCGCAGGACGGCGTTGTGGAGCTGGGCGTCGCAGGTATCACTGCGGGCTGCCGGGCGTTGCCCGGGCCCAAGTGGGGATTCGCAGGAGGGGGCCGTCCCTGTACCAATCCGAGCTCGAGGCTCAAGCGGATGCACGGCGCACCCTCCTCCTACGCTCCTCGCCGTCTTCTCCCACTGTGCGGAAAGTCCATTCGCATTTCCGCAGTGTCATTCCCCTTAGCGTCATCCGGCCGCACTTCATCTGCATACCAATGATGCTTGTCAAGCCGGCACGCCGCCGCCCGATGCGGCGGGAGACGCAGCGGGGGAGGGCCCGTTGAGCAAGAACCACGCAGGCGTGCAGGCGGCGCTTCAACCCGTCGGTCGGCCGGGTAGCGGCGCCCGCTGGGTTCGGGCGTTGCGCCGCACGCCCCCGGCGATGATCGGCGCGGTGATGGTCGGGTGTGTGATCTTGGTCGCGGTGGCGGCCCCCCTGATGGCGCCCGACAATCCCGTGGCCCAGATCGCCAAGCCGCTGCTTGGACCCGGGGGCCCGTTCCCTGTGGGCACCGATGAGCTGGGGCGTGACGAGTTCAGCCGCCTGCTTTTCGGCGCCCGGGTATCCCTGTACGTCGGGGTTCTCTCGGTCGTCATCGCGCTGGGGTTGGGCGGCACGTCCGGGCTCCTCGCCGGGTTCTACGGAGGCTGGCTCGATAACGTGACGATGCGGGCCATGGACGTCCTGTTTGCCCTCCCGGCGCTCGTGCTGGCCATCGCGATCACCGCGGTCCTCGGGCCCAGTCTCACCAACGTCATGCTGGCGATCGGAATCGTCTACGCGCCCACGTTCGCCAGGGTCGCGCGCGGACCGACCCTGGCCGTCGCGCAGCTCCCGTACATCGAGGCCGCGCGCGCGATCGGGGCGTCCACGCCGTCGATCGTGCTGCGCCACGTCGTGCCGAACGTCTCGGCCCCGCTCCTGGTGCAGACCACGGTATCGCTCTCCACCGCGATCCTGACGGAGGCGGCGTTGAGCTTCCTCGGGCTCGGCACGCAACCCCCGATCCCGTCTTGGGGGTTGATGCTGAGCGACGCCAGGCAGTACATGCTGATCGATCCGTGGATCGCCGTGCTCCCGGGGTGTGCGATCGCCTTCACGGTGCTCGGGTTCAACCTGCTCGGGGACGGCCTCCGGGATCTGCTCGATCCGAGGCTACGCATGCTGTAAGACGAGACCCGCCCGGCGCGGTGGGACGCCGGCGCGAACACGCGCGATCGCAGAGATCCGCCGGGGGCCGTGCGCCCGCCCTCTGCGATTGCGGGTCGGGCACCGAGCCCGACCGCCCGGGGCGCGGTGATCGCCAGGACGCAGCGCGCTCTACCAGCCGAACGGTAGCGGGAACGTCGGCGCGGTGGCGTGATGATCCCGCCGCGGCGGGGTCGGCCGCGCCCGAAGCCAGCGAACCAGCTCGATCATCCGCGTGACGGCGTGCTCGAACACGCGACGGCCCTTCTCCGCGGTCGCCTTGTCCGCTTCTCCGATCACACCGGTCTCCGTGTACGTGGAAGTCCACTCCACGAGCGTTGCGGGGCCGTTGGCGGCGGCGAGGTCCGTGTAGTGCCACTCGTTCTCGCCAGGGATCTGCATGTACTCCGGCAGCCGCCCCTCGATCAGCGCCTCACGCACATTGGTCCGGTCCACGTGGAGGTACATCGAGGTCTCGAGCTCGCACGCGTGCGAGCATCCGCCGGGGATGACCGACGTGCGCAACTCCTTGTTCCAGTACGAGCCGACGAGCTGCCACCAGCTCAGCGTCACGCAGAGTGCGTCCGTCTGGAGATTCGTCTGCCGGCCGACTTGCTCGACGAGCGGGTGGTTCGAGCCGTGACCATTGACGATCACCAGGCGCTTGAATCCGTGGTAGGCGACCGAGCGCGTGATGTCGAGCAAGAACCGGACGAACGTAGTCGGCTCGATGTTGATCGTGCCCGGAAAATCCATCACGTGATGGCAGTATCCGTACGCGACCGGCGGCAGCACGAGGAGCTCCTCCGGGGCGCGCCGTGCGGCCTCGTAGACCACCGCGGAGCACAGCTTCGCATCGACATCCAGGGGCAGGTGAGGGGCGTGCTGCTCGGTGGAGCCGACCGGCAGGACGACGACCTTCTTCATGCCGACGGCCAGGTTAATCTCGGGCCAGGTCAGGAGCTCGTACCGGTACTCTCGCTCGACAGCCTCGCGGGCATTCGTGGACATCGTTTCCTCCCGGGCACACGGACACCGAGGTTCGAGCTGCCGTCCAGTGTCCCGGGCGTTCAATTCGCCTGGACCAAGTGGTATCCCCCTGGCATTACGATACCGGGCATCAAACCGAAAAGCCGCACGGCCTTACGACGCCGCAGGATCCTCGCGAACCCCAACGAGAAGTTCTACGTCTCGTTGGCCCACATCGACGCGGACGTGGACCGGACGCTGGAGGCATGCGGACAGGCGTTTCGCGGCGCTGGCCGCCCAAAGGCCGGCCGCGCGGGCGTAGTCCGCTGCGACTTCCCGGTGCCGCTCGACGCCGCCGGAAGGGGAGAGACGGGTTCCGATGCGCATCGCGCTTGTGCAGATGACCAGCCAGCAGGCGGCGCGGGACCAGAACGTCGAGCGCGCCGCCGCGTTTGTGGTCCGGGCCGCAGACCAGGGCGCAGACCTAGTCGTGTTGCCCGAGTTCTTCAACACCGAGTACTTCCCGCAGTACCGGGACTACCGGTACATGGACTACGCGGAGACGGACGACGGATACACGCAGACGCGCATGCGGGCGCTCGCGCGCGACCGTCGGCTGTGGATCGTGTCCACGATCTTCGAGATGGCGTCGCCGGGGCTGTATTACGATACCGCGATGCTCATCGATCCGGAAGGCGCCATCATCGGCAAATACTGCAAAGTGCATCCGGCGGCGCTGTTGAGCCTCGAGAAGATCTACTTCCGCGGCGGGTCCTCGTTTCCGACATTTCGCATCGGGGAATGGACCGTCGGGGTGTCGATCTGTTACGACAATCTATTTCCCGAGTCGTGCCGCTGCCTCGCCCTGGGCGGCGCCGAGTTGATCGTGGCGCCCTACGCCACGCCGATCGACGACCCCTGGGAGAACTTCCTCACGACGCGCAGCCTCGAGAACGGCGTCTATCTCGCGGCCTGCAACCACGTCGGGCAGGAAGGGGAGTGGCGCATGTCGGGCAAGAGCATGGTCATCGACCCCCGCGGTCGGATTCTCGTCCAGGCCAGCGGCACCGAGGAACAGGTGATCCTGGCCGAGGTTGATCGCGAGGAGGTCGTCCGGGCGAGACAGCGCTTCCCGTTCTTTCGGGACAGGCGGCCGGACGTCTACCAGGCCATCGCGAGCACCGCGGACGGCTTCTCGCGATAGCGGTGCGAGCCACGCGCGTCGGGCGGTAGTGTCGGCCTCGTCGGCGGCTCGCCAATCTGCGCAACCAACTTCGGTTCGCCGGCGCGAGAGAGCCCCGTTTTCAATGCCCCTCCAGTGGGCGGATGTGAAACCGGGCGTGGACGGTTCCAGTTTCGATCTGGGTAACTTCGAGAAGGTTCCCGCGGATACTAATCCACGGCGGCATTTCCCGAGTCACGGCAATTACCAAAACAGGCGGCGCTGGCTTCGCACAGGATCCACAGTTCGTAACACAAACCGCCCGACGGGCGATCGAGGCTCGTGCCCTATTTCACCAATGACGACCTGCCGCCTTCGGTTCAGAACCACCTCCCCGTCCGCGCACAAGATATCTACCAGGGAAGCGTTCAATCACGCGTGGGAGGAGTATGCACCCGGAGCATCAGCGTTGTCGTCCTCAACCAGATGACGGCGCAAGACGTCGAGGTTCCGCACGGTGACCGTCGGCTGCGGCTCGCCCAGGGGCACGCGCGTCTCGTTCCCGGTGAGGACCAACGCCGTGCGGATCCGATACCGCACCCAGACCACATACCGGCCCGCACCAGCCAGTGGGCGTCGTCGAAGCCTGAGGTGCATCAGACGCGGCTCTCCTCGCCCGCCACCTCCCGGTAGGCGCGCTGACACTCTGAATGATCCGCTCGTGAGGATCAATTTCGATCCCTGGGATGGCGAGCGTCCGGCGAAACTCAAACGTCCATGCCTCCGTATCTCGTTGCCGAACTGTCTCAATCACGTCCCGGATCTCGCGTTCCGCCTGCTCGAACGACTCGCCGGGCAGCATGCGCCGGTCGAACGCCAGCCGACACCGGGCGGCGACGACGTTCTCCTTGGCGCCACCTTCGATCCTGCCGAAATTGATGCTCGGGCTCGGAAGCATGGGGTGCGTGCGGGCGGCGAAGACGGGGCCAAGCGAACGCTGTAACGCGTGAATACCTAAGGTCGTGACACCGGCACGACTGGGGTCGGGCTAGATGAAGGAGAGGAACAGGTCGCTATGCCGCCTCCAACATGCGGGGGGGCCGCTATGGTGTCTGACCGGGCGTCACGCGCGACTTCTCCGACGCTGACTCCTCGGGCGCTTCGCGGTCCACCTCGCCCCAGTAGCATTCGTCGCAGAACCGCATAATGATGCCGTGGCGTTCCAACTCACGACGCACCGCCCGAAGACCGCATCGCTCGCATGCCGTTGGCTGCTGCTGCATAATCCTCACCTTGTCGATGGACGACCTGGGTAGTACCTTTGCATCGTTCATAACCTGCTGCCCTCCCATTTCTCATGCGCATGGGTTAGGAGTGCGTAGCTGACGTACAGGGTGATCGGGGCCGGGATGCCGTGCGACACACTCAGGACGTGATCCAGTTCTTGAGTTGTCCTCACGACCCATCTTCCCCCCCAGGCCGAGAGGTCGAGTTCCCGTTCGGTCCGGCATACTAAGCGGGCAGCATCCCACGGCCCGGACGAGGGCAAGCCGTTGAGGCGTAGACGCCCATCCATCGCGCCTGCCAGAAAGAACATCATTGATTTGGACCAGCCATTCATCGGCCGTCTCCGAACCGCCCCAGAGAGTGCTTCCCTCGAGAGGTTACGGTCAGTATGGGACCAAGCGGTTGTCATCGGTATCGGATGAAGGCCTGATGTTGGAACCTTTCGGGACCCTGTCTGCATCCCGGGGGAAAGGGGGGGCCGCGCGGAGACTCAAATACAGCGCTTGTCTGATGCTTCTGTCCCATCCGATTCCGACTCGTCTTTCCGCCCGATTCCGGAGGAAACTCACGGGCAAGTCTTGAAAGACTCGCCCATCTCTCCATTCGTGGTTGCGTGCCGCATCGCTCTCGGGAAGAGATGGTCTGTGGCCGGCGAAGTTGGAGGTGAAGCAAGGCATTTTGATATAGGGGGGATATGGTGATGCGGGGCCAAGGCTGGAAGGACTCGACGCGCGGGCGCTGGATCATGATCGTTTGTGCGGCGGTACTGGCGGCGGTGTGGATCGGCGTGGGACGAGTGGGGACGGCGCCGAACGGGCCCTCAGCGCATGACCAGGTCGCCATCGCGCCCGCCCAGGCGGCTTCGGGCCCCGGTGCCGCCGTCTACAGCCAGTTTTGCGCCGCGTGCCACCAAGCAAACGGCAACGGCATGCCGGGCGCCTTTCCGACGCTCGCAGGCACCCCGGTCACCAACGGCGATCCCCACTTTCTCGCGCGCATCGTGCTGTACGGCCTGCAGGGCCGTACCGTCGTCAAAGGGCAGACGTATAACGTCGCCATGGCCGGGTTGGCCTCGAGAATGAGCGATGCGCAGATCGCCGACGTGCTCACCTACATCCGGAGCTCCTTCGGGAACAACTCGCCGGCCGTGACCGAGGACGTGGTCAAGGCAGAGCGGGCCATCCCAGGGACACCCGCGGACAACTACGACAAGTATCCCAAATGACGCGAGTAGTCCCTACTTCAGAGACTGCAGATAGTTGAGCAGCTCGTTGAGCGCGGCCGGCGTGAGATTGGGGTAGCCTGGCATCGTCCCCAGGCCATGGACAATCGGCGCCTCGAGTTGCGCCCGCGTCCTCACGGCGCCGATGTGTGTGAGGTTGGGCCCGACGGCGCCCCCGGCGCTGGCGATGACGTGGCATCCCGCACACCCGTTTGACTGATACACCTGCGCGCCGAGCGCCACCGTGCTGCCGCCCGTGGTCGAGACCGGCGCGGCGGCCTGTGGGGCCGCAGTGCGCGCCCGGAAGTACGTCACCCCGAGGACGACGACCACCGCGAGCGCCCCGAAGGCGATGGCCACGAGTACCGGCTTGGAGGTCAGTTCCACGAGGTATCCCAACGTCCCGACGCCAAGCGCGACCCATACAAGAGCGGTGGCCGGTGCGGGTGCGATCTGGATGGCGAAACCGGCGGCGACCAGACACAATAGGGCGGCTACGCCTTCGCAGGTTGCCGCTATCCGCCCGGTCGGTGCGACGAGAGAGGCGCCGCCGTCTCGCCATGCCACAGGCACCAATCCCAGTAGGCCGACGGCCGCAAACTCCAACGGTGCGAGCGGAGGAGGTTCTCCCAGCCAGGACCCCGGCGTGAGAACCGCAGACAGGCCCACCCCGCGGCTCGCATAGTGCAGCACGGGGCCGATCAGACCGACGACGATCGAGATCCCGCATGCGACGACAAGCAGAGCGGTGGTCCCGCGTTTCGGCCACGTCAACACCAAGAACGCAGCGAAGGCGAGCAAGGGAGCGGAAATCTGGGGCACCACCGCCCAACGATCTCTCGCGAGCGCCGCGAGCTGATGATACTCGCAGACTTCGATGGCAAGCCCGCCCGCCCACAGCGTGGTGAAGAACAGAAGGAATCTTCGTAGGATCATGCTCTTCTCCGTCTCAGCACGGCGGCAATATCCATGAGCACATGCACAAAGAGCAGCGCGGCGGCGACGACGGTCACCGCTCCGCACCAGCCGAGTGTCGTCACTGACCGCGACAGCAGGATCGCAACGAGCAACAGCGCGAACGCAGCCGCGCGCAACAGGGTGCTCAGGCCGGATGTGCGGGTGAATTCCCGGTCAGTCGCAAGTCCGCAGCTCCCCACGAAGCCGAGTACCGCTCCGAGCGCGATCGCGAGCGGCCAGGTCGGTCCCGGTTCGCCGTGAAAGACCGAACCGTTGAGGAGCCCCGTGGGTCGCGCCCACGTCACGCCGTTCGCGACGAGGTGGGGCGACACGCCGACGAAGCCGATCACGCCCGCGACGACCATCGCGACTTGCAAGAACCGCTCGGTGGCGCGGGACGCCCTGACCAACGCGGCCATGAGCGCCAGGAGTGAAACGGGCATCCACACCGCCGGGAGCAGGGCGAGGTTCCGCCAGTTCGATGCCACGACCGGGATGTGTCCGACGGCGCTCTCGAGGAACAGGATAGCGAAGTAGAGCGTCGTCACCATCAGCAGCAGGTGCCTGGCCGGACCCTGCAACTCTCGAAGAGCAGTGACGGCTCGTTGGACGAGCCTCATGTGTCGTCAACACCGCGTTCCAGCACGCGATCGTCCCTCCCCCTCATTAGCCCTTCGCGCGTGGCTCTTACCGCTTCAGGATTATCTTGAAGTCGCTCTGTGACTACGAAGGAGCATCGCGGCGGTTGCTGGACTTCTTTACATCGAAGGTACCTCACTCAGCTTCTCCTCCGGACGCCTCTTAGCAATTCCCCAATGCCGCTGCGACCGCGACGCCGATCAGGCCGGAGATTGCTCCGATCCTGCGCATCACGACGCGCCGGCGCGGGCCCCTTCGGAAACGCCCTCGTCCGGCGCGTGATCTTCCTCCTGAACGTGAGCGCGGGCGCCAATACGACTTCGCGTGTGTCGGCAGATTCCGCGCGAGCGTGAATTGTCCTGCCGGTGGCGCGTCCTGCCCGCCGACGTCTATCGTATCAGGTAGGAGCCAAACGAAATACAGCCGCCGCCCGATGGCGGAATTTTCACAATGTACGATATACTCGCTCTAATTATATGCTGGCACCAGAAGGAGGGGGCGAACCTGTGGCCATAGGCTCCTGCCCTGAACGACCTTCTCGATTGCCGCAAACGCAGCACACGAGCGTTTCCCGGTTGTGCGCAATTCTTCTGGGAGTGCTGGCGCCTGCCGCCGTGATCTTATGGGTGTCACCACCGGCCTACGCGCTGCCGAGTTTCACTGGCCAAACAGGATTGCCGTGCAGCGCCTGTCACGTCGGGGGATTCGGGCCCCAGCTGACGCCGTTCGGCATCTATTTTAAAGCCACGGGCTATAGCCTGGGTGGGGGCACAGGCGTCTGGTCCCATATCCCAGTCAATTATCAGATTCTAGCGGGTTACACCCACCTCGCTAAGGATCGGCCGACCGCACCCAAAGGGTACGGCACGAATGACTTTGTGACTCCGGGATGTTCGTCTTTTGTCATTGCGGCGGGGCATTCGTTCGAGGGTAAATTTGGTGTCGGCGGAATTGGCAAGGTATTTATCAATCTGAGTAACGCTTTCGTCGTGCAGAGCGGCCAGGTTGCGTCGCTGGGCCCCTCCGACATCAAGTTCACGAAACCTCTCACGGTCGGATCTCACTCGCTCGTGGTCGCCCTTGATCTCAACAATCAGGCGACGATAAGCGATCCTTATGATAACAACCTCTATTCCTATTACGGTCAAGGCTTCTCCATGGAAGGGCCTGCAAATGCCATCTCACCCGGCGCATCACCGCATATTACCGGCGTGGTAAAGGGTGTGGTTGGCGCAACTCTATCTGTCCTATTGGACAACGCTATCTACGTCGAAGGCGGAATCTACGAATCGATGAACGCCGCGCAGCTCGCCTCCATCGGCACAAGCCCCCCGAGCGTTGGCTATATCGCCGGCGGCGCGCCATACTTCCGGCTCGCGTACCAACACGCGTGGGGGAACAACTTCCTCGAGTTTGGCGGCTTGGTGATGGACATACCGTACCAGCAAGTCGCTGGCATCGCCAACACGTCGGCGGAAAACGAGTACGTCGATTGGGGACTCGATGCCATGTACGAGCGCACGTATGGGCCGGACATCCTCGCGATTACGGCCAATTACCTGTTTGAGACGCAAAACCTGGGGGCGACCTTCGGCGCGCGGCTGTCGAGCAATTCCTCCGACACGCTGGATCAGTTCCGCATTACCGCCACCTATGCCTGGAACGGGGCGACCGAGTTCAGCCTGGCGTATATCGACACGTGGGGAAGCACCGATGCGAAGCTCTATCCCGCCGCCCCGCTGACGGGCAGCGCGGACCATAGCCCGAATTCTCAGACCATTATCGCGCAGGTCGACTGGGCGCCGTGGGGCAACAACACGAACCACTGGGGTTATCCCTGGCTCAACGTCCGCGTCGGCGTACAATACCGCTACTATCTGCAGTTCAACGGCGGGACGACCAACTACGATGGGTTCGGACGCAACGCAACCGACAACAACACGCTGCTCATATTCACCGTTTGGTCGTTCTGAGTCCGGGGACGGCCGCGGAGAGGGGGCGTAAATTGCGCGCGTACCGATGGGGGTGCAGCGTCGGAGTTCTAGCGGTTGCCCTGGCTGTCGGGCCGGGAGTCCCGGCAGTCGGGGCGGGCGCCTCACCATCGCTGACCGTGACGCCCTCCTCCGGGCCGGCCGGCACGCGCGTACACATCGTTGCCGCCGGCTTGCCGTCCGGGGCCCACGTGACGTTCGTATGGCAGACCGCAAACGGGACCTACCGAACGAAGGTGGAACCCACTATGATCTCCTTCTACGGCTACGCGTACGAGCAGGCGCAGGCCGAGCTCGGGCGCGCCGCGGCCGATTCCCAGGGGCGCGTAGTGGCATCGTTCCCGGCACCGGAGGACATCGGGGGCCCGCATCAGATCTTCGCCGTGGTAGAAGGCCATCCGGTGGCGCAGGGACAGTTCCAGATCAATTTCAGCGCCGCCATGACACCGCTGAGCGGGCCGGTGGGCACCCCCATCGAGATCACGTTCCACGGGTTGGGCCCGGCGCCGTGGAACACGGAGTCACTGAGTTACGACAACCACTACACCGGATTCATCTCTGCCATCACCACGCATGGGGGAGGGCATTTCAGTATCCGGGCGGCCGGCGCGGCGGGGCCGCACGACATCGAACTCAACACCGCGGCCAACGCTACACCGATGCTGAACGCCCAGCAGGGCCCGGGCCTCAATACGCGCCATCTCAACTTTAAGCAGGTCTGGACGTTTACCGTGACACGCGATACCGCGCTGCCCGCCACCCGCCTCGAGTGGCCGGCGTCGGGCCGTGTGGTTAAGGGCGCGCCAGCCGCGCCGGGGGCGACGTTGCTCGCGGCGGCGCCGGCCTCCGGGCCGGTTCTCTCGCGCGTCGAGGTGCATGCCAAAGGCCTGACCCCGCGGGCTCAGGCCCAGGTCATGTGGCAGACGATGGGCCCCGGGAACCGTCTCACCGGGATGTCGCCCCTCGAGACGCATCCCCTGTTCGCCGCTGCGGCTGCGCCGGACGGCACGCTCAACGGGGCGTTCACCGTCCCCGATGACCTCGGCGGACGGCATACGATTGAGGTGGTGCAGAACGCCCGGGTGGTGGCGTCTGCCCTGTTCGTCACGACGCCTAGCTTTGTGGCGGTGACCCCAACCCGCGTCAAAGCCGGGCAGCAGTTCAGCGTGGAGATCAAAGGCGTCGGCTGGACCGAGATCGACAACGCGGTCGCGGTGACCTACGACAACGCGTACATGGGGTACGCCTGTGGATTCAACAGCCGCGGCGACGTCACGATCTACTTCAGGGCGACCGGCGGGCCAGGGGTCCACCTCATCGATCTCTACCCGATGATGTATCAGGGCGGAGGCGAGCCTCCGTGGACGTATCAGGTCCCGCAGCTCACCACGCTCGAGGATGGTCCCGGCCTCGGGCTCGGCTTTGGGCTTCCGATCTTCCGAACGGCAGTCATGGTTGTTCCATAGGATCGCCGGGTGTACGCGTAGCTGGTCGTGCGCTGCTCCGGATCTGCCCACGCTGGCGCGGTCTTCGCCGCGCTTTTTCTCTGGATTGCGCTCGGGATCAGTACAGCCGCGTGCGCCGCGGCCGCGAGCGGCGCGGCTGAAGCGGGGATGATCGGCGAGATCGGGGGCAGCGTGGTGGATCACACCCCCCCTGCGCATCCGGTCGCTGCCCAGCCGGTGCGCCTCCAGATCGTCGAGCCCACCATCAACTCAACGCGCGCCACCACGACCGACGCACAGGGCCGCTTCGCGTTCACCGGACTGCCTGTTGGCGGACCTCGCGTGTTCCTGATTCAGGTGGAATACGGGGGCGTACCGTATACTGCTCGGGTCGTGCTGTCGGCCGCGGCCCCCGTGCGCGACGTGCCGATGTCCGTCTTCGTCGCCACCCCCGATCGGACTGCCGTACACGGGACGGTGGTGTTCGCCGTCTTCGAGCTCTTCCACGACGCGCTTCGCGTGAGCGTCGTCGAGGAGTTCGACAACGTGACTGATCAGGCCGTTGCGGTCACGGACGAGGATCCCCTTGTGTTCCCGCTACCGCGCATCTCACCGCCTCCGCGCGCGGCCGCGCCGGTCGAGTTCGTCGGCGGGTGGCGCGATCCACGCGTCGAGGATAACAGGATCACGGACACGATTCCAGTCTTGCCCGGCATCACGCGGGTGGCGTACGTGTTCGGGGTCGAGACGCGCGCTCCGACCGCGACCCTGCGGTGGGAGTTCCCGTACGGCGCCACCGACGTCGAGCTCCTGGCGGATCCGAGTCTCCGGGTGTCTGGGCCCGACCTGCGTGCGGACGGGATTGTGACGGAACGCGGGCGGCGCTACGCGCGGTGGTCCGGCGACGCCGTGCCCAGCGGTGGGTCGGTGTCGGTGCGCATCGAAGGACTGCCGGTGCTCGGTGACCGCTGGCCCGAGATTGCCGCCGGCGGGCTGGCGCTTGTGCTCGCATGCGGCCTGGTCGTGGCCCTGCGTCGCGGTCCTGCGCCGCAGGGTCGGTCCGGGACTCACGAAGGTGGCCGGTGTTGTTGACGGACGGGTACGTACGATGAGGCGGGTCGCGTGCGCCGTCGTGGGTGCACTGGCGCCGGCGTCCGGTATTTTCAAAGCCACGGTCGCGGGCGCGTTCCTGCGGGCAACAGACATCACGTCCGCCGAAGATCCCTGGGAAGCGATTCAGACGCTCCATGCGTAGCTAAGAACGTCAAGCAGTGGTCTGGGGAGACCGTGCGCGGGATTTTGGCGAACACGATCTATGATCGGGTGTTGAAGGCAGGTAAGGCTCCGGAACCATCCGTATCGTCACCTTCGCATAGACGAAAGTCCCGCCAACGCCTCCCGTGAATCACGCAGGGGTGTGTTCATGCGCGGACTCCAACCATCAAGCATGGAGCACGGAGCGACG
>Ga0187784_10001079_pt1 | contig 21249 bp, 14 predicted proteins | sample 1015_SJ02_MP15_2_FD_132964 | JGI IMG/M metagenome (GOLD analysis project Ga0187784, IMG submission 132964) | Tropical peat soil microbial communities from peatlands in Department of Meta, Colombia - 1015_SJ02_MP15_20_MG | ecosystem: Environmental > Terrestrial > Soil > Wetlands > Peat | place...
CCTGGGTCCTCGAATAGTCCGCGGACTAAGCCTGATTGGTGCTCGCAGTAGGTGGCCGGAATGGAACTTGAGGCTTGGACCGACGCCGCGTCAAGCTCAGCACGTTTCAATTTGGTCCATCTTGGCCTATATTCTCTAGAAGTCATCCCATAAATGGCTCCCGGGAGGGCACGGCTTTTTACCCTGAGCGAAGCGAAGGGCAGTCGTGCCGAAAAGGCCCGCAAATTCAGGGGTTTTAACCCCTGAGGACCACAGGCTGGTCGCCTGAAATATTTATGAGACAGTTTATAGATATATATAAAGTCTGTTCACATTTACTTAATCAGCTACGAGACTTTTGTTGTCAGTTAAGTGAGATCCCTCTTCGCCCGCTGTTCCGCATCTGGTGTTTTGCCCTCTCGAAAGGTTTTGTTGCTTGCCGGGATCGGAGTGGTGGGCTGAGGCGAATATATGCGCGAGTTCGGCCGCTATCCCTTCGCCATCAAAGGCTGCATGTATGCCGACGACATCCGGATGGGGCAGGTGGCGGGTACACGCGCGCCGTCAGTAGCAAGAAACAGCGGGCGCAAACGAAAGTGGTGGAAAGGATTCTGCCGGAAGGGAACAAAACTCTGGCCACAAAAAGCGCCCCCTTAATGTGCACCTTTTTGTGTACCACGCCATTCTTTCAAAAGTGGACTTAAGTCTTTTGGAAAGAATGGCGGGGACGACGGGGCTCGAACCCGCGACCTCTGCCGTGACAGTCTAGGCATACACGGATTATCAGCGACTTAGATTCTAAGCGGGGGCTGCCAAGTCGCTGAAGGGGACTGTAGCAACCGTTCCCTGTGGGTAAGTTTGTGGGTAAGAATTTTTCGGCGAAAGGGATTCGTAAGTCGTCATGGCGCGATGGTCATTCCCCCATCCACGGTGACGGCATGACCTACCACGTAGCTCGCCCCCGGACTACAAAGCCACAACACCACCGACGCTATCTCCTCGGGTGTACCCGCCCGTCCTATCGGAACGTGCTTCGCTATATCGTTGTACGCTTGCTCGTCTCCGCTCACGACATCTCGGGCAATCTGTGTGTCGATCAGACCGGGGTTGACCGCGTTCACGCGGATACCATGCTTGATGTATTCCAGAGCGGCTGTCCGCGTTAACCCGACCACCCCATGCTTGGATGCGATGTAAGAGCCGATACCGGGATTGCCAGTCAACGCCCCGACCGACGCGTTGTTCACAATCGCGCCACTGCCCTGATGTTGCATCTGTCGCAGTTCATATTTCATGCAACTCCAGACACCGCGCAAGTTGATCCCGATTACGCGATCCCACTCCTCACGAGTGCTGTCGGCTGTCGGAGCGATACGTGCCATGACTCCCGCGTTGTTGAACGCTGCATCTAGCCGCCCGAACTCGGCAACGGTGTAACCCACCATCGCTGCCACTTGCGAGTCATCGCTTACATCACACCGCACGGCGATTGCCCGGCGTCCGCTCCCAGCAAGCTTCTGCGCGGATATTTTCACAGCGTCCTCTCTGAAGTCCGCAAGCACGACCGCCGCGCCTGCCTCAGCGAATGCCTGTGCCGTCGCCAGCCCCATGCCCGAAGCTGCTCCGGTCACAAGGGCAACCTTGCCACTAAAGTCCAACGGGTTGTTCATAATTTATGTCTCCTCTTGAAGATGTTTCGCGGGAGCGACGGCGACGTTCTCTCCCGACTCTGGTTGAATAGTTTAAGTCAACTAGCCGAATATCTGCGCGAATGGCACATTCTCGCGGGGGCTGCCAAGTCGCTGAAAGGGACTGTAGGAACCGTTCCCTGTGGGTAAATTTGTGGGTAAGAATTCTCGCGGCGAGATGAGGACGCCAGCACCTTTCCAACGGGCACGCGATTCGCAGCTTTGGCTACCGAAAGTCTAGTGCGTCGTGAGTGCCTTCCCGTCGTAAACAATCTTCCCCCCTACGATAGTCAGCACTGACGTAGTTTTAGGCAGATCATTAGCAGGAACCGAGAAAATATCCTGCGAGAGCACCGCGAGATCAGCCAGCTTGCCGGGTTCCAAGCTCCCCTTGTCTTTTTCCGCAAACTCGGCGTAAGCGGATGTGAGCGTATAAGCGACGACAGCTTGTTCGCGTGTGATCGCTTCCTGCGGCTTACCGGGATAGGTTGTTGCCAGCATGATGTTGAGAAAGGGATTCGCTGGCCCGTCCGAGCCAAGAGCCAGCGTGATGCCAGCTTGCAGCAGAGACCGCAAGGGTTGTAGCTGATTGGCTCGCTCACTCCCGTACCGCCTAATCATCAAGTCGCGCAAGGTAAGGTGAGTGGGATTCTGCACAACGATCACACCTAGCTCACGAACGCGGGGAATGAGGTCGGGGAAGACTCCATCCCCGTGTTCCATCCGCACTCGCCGTTTGCTCCAGACCGCCTTCCCTCCGGTCGCGTCCATCGCCTTCACGAAGGTCTCGACGGTGCGGTCGCCAACCACGTGAACCAGCAGTTGGTCGTCGCGCTGCAACGACTCGCGCAGTATTTCTTCCATTTCCTTCTCGGAGAAGTTCAGTTCCCCTGAAGTACCGGGACGATCTGCATAAGGCTTCCTCATGGCTGCCGAACGTTCGATGGGGGTGCCGTCGAGAATCCATTTCGTGCCGCTCACCGTGACCAGCGGAACCGGGCGTGCAGGTAAGTCGCGTCGTTGCTTTCTCAGACGACCGTGTTCATCGGTTAGACCAAACCACATGACGCGCACGCGGATGGGCGGGGGAGCCTTCTCGAAAAGGGCAACACAGCGTTCGGCAGAGATGGGGTTCGCCATATTCTGTACGGTTGTGATGCCCCAACGAGCCTGTTGATCGAAGAATTCGCGCAACTGCTGCTCTGCCTGTTCCTGACTCGCTAATTCGCTGAAGCGGCGACTGGCTTGGAATTGCGCGAATTCAAAAACCATCCCTGTCAGCTTGCCGTCCGCTTGGCTCCGAATGTACATGCCACTTTCCGGATTCGGCTCGTTCTCGCTAATCCCCAGCTTCCTAAGCGCAGGGGTGTTCATTAGCGATGCGTGTCCCGTCCAGTCCCACAAAATCACCGGATTGTCCGGTGCCAGCATGTCAAGCACCGTCCGCGTGGCTTGTGGATCTTCGAGAATGCTTGCTCCGAATGCTGCGTCGATCCACCTTCCCTTCGGAACCGTCGCAACAGCCGACGAAAGAGCGTCTTTTATCTGTTGCCATTTGGGATCGTTCTCTTGAATCGGTAGGTCATAGGTCTCAGGCGCGACTCCCAAGTGATTGTGCGCGTCGTTGATCCCCGAAATAACCACGCGGCTGCCCAAGTCTATGCGCTTCGTCTCCTTCCCGGCGAGCGCGGCAATCTCGTTCGATGATCCCACCGCAAGGATGCGTTCCCCTCGTATTGCGATGGCTTCTACATACGGGCGACTTGCATTGCTCGTGAAGACCTTCCCGTTGAACAGGATCAGATCAGGAGTGGGTTGTTGGCTGAATACGGCCGAGGCTCGCAAGATCGCGACAGACGCAACCAGAAGGATTTTCAAGACAATTGAGCGCATGGTTGTCTCCTGTGTGGGTAATTCTTAGTTCGCGAGGTGGCAGCTTGAAAGGCGATTACACCCATCCCGCCGCCGCCCAGCTTCTCGACGACGCGGTAGTGGGAGATGGTCTGCCCGATCATGGGTGCGAAGATTCAGGTTGAAATGGTAGGGGTGACAGGAAGGGGAAGTCAACGAGCGGCGTTCGCAGGAGTGTGCTTGCGCTACCAGATGCGCACGCGGTCGGCTGGCGCGAGGTAGAGTTTGTCTCCGGGCTTGACATCGAACGCCGCGTACCATGCGTCGAGGTTCCGCACCGTAGCTGCCCGGAACTCGTCGGGAGAGTGTTCGTCGGTCATCGCGATCACCCGAAGAAACGCTTCACTCGACTTTGAGCACCAGAGATGAGCGAAGGCAAGGAAGAACTGCTGGTCGCCGGACAAGCCGTTCTGGACGGGAGCGGGCTTGCCCGCGAGGGAAGCGTGGAAGGCGTCGTAGGCGGCGGCGAGACCGCCGAGGTCTGCGATATTTTCGTTGAGCGTTTGCTTGCCATTCAGGGCGAGGTCGGGAAGAGGCTTGTAGGCGTCGTACTGCGCGACGAGGCTGGCGGTGACGGCGTTGAAATGAGCCAGATCAGCGGGTTTCCACCAATTTCGCACACGCCCGGTAGAATCCACCGCGCTGCCTTCAATGTCAAAAGTATGGCTGATTTCGTGCCCCATGTAGGCACCGAGTGCCCCATAGTTCGCAGCGGCGGTTGCCTGCGGGTCGAAGAACGGCGGTTGGAAGATTGCGGCGGGCAAAGTGATTGCGTTTTGCAGGGTCAGTTGATTCGCGTCCGCCGTCTGCGGTGTCATTATCCACTCTTTGCGATCCACCGGATGACCGATTCGGGCGACATCGCGGTGGTAATCAAACAGCCCGCCGCGCCATAGGTTGCCGAAGATGTCATCCGCCCTGACTTCGTAGGCAGAGTAGTCTCGCCAAGTCTCCGGGTAACCCACTCCTACATAGAGAGTATCGAGCTTGGCTAGGGCTTCAGCCTTGGTCGCAGAATCCATCCACGCGAGGGCACTAATCCGCCGTCGAAAGGCGGCGATAATGTTCGCAACCATGGCTTCTACTTGCGCCTTGGTTTCGGCTCGAAAGTAGCGGCGGGCGTACATCTGTCCGACTGCGAAGCCGAGCACACCCCTGCCTTCGAGCAGAGCGCGTGCGGTTTCGTCGTAGGGGTTGTTGATCAGCGAGATGCCGCGCTGCGAGCGCGGAGGAGGTTCATTCATCCTGCCAGAAAGCGTTTTGCCGAAGAACGCGAACCGTTCGTCAGCGAACCTTTTGGGTAGGACGGCTGCGTAGGTGTCTATTAGGTGGAGCGCCAGCCAGTCTTTCCAAATATCCAGCGGTATAGAAGCGACAAGAGCAGACTCTCCAGTCAAGGCGGTGGGCTGCCATACGATGAAACTCGCTTGCTGGCTGAGACCCGCGCCGCGAAAGTATTCTGCCCAGTCGAGACCGGGGGCGTTGGCGGCAAAGTCAGCTTTCTTCCAAGTGTTGTTAGCCGCATGGATGTCTTGCTCGTCCGCGAAGGGTATATGCTTTTCGGCGATTGCGTGCTCCAGTTCCACGATGTGCTCTGCACGAGCGGCGGCATCGCTGAATCCCGAGAGTCTCATCATCATCGTGACATGCGTCCGATACTTGCTACGAAGATCGACCATTTCCGGGCTATCGGAAAGGTAGTATGCGCGGTCAGGCATTCCCAGCCCGCCTTGCACCAAATAAGGCGTGTAGTGTTCTGGGTCATTGAAGTTGGGCGCTACCGACAGCCCGAAGAGGTTGGGCGTGTGAAAGTTGTCGTTCAGGGGATCGACATCCGACCGAAGGGTTTCACCCAAAGCTCGTGCAAGGTCGTGCTTGTTGCGGATGGCGGCAATTGCGTCGAGGCGCGGGCGCAGTGGAGCGATGCCTTTAGCTTCGATTCCAGTCTCATCCATAAAGGACCGGTAGAAGTCCGCAATTTTGCGGGTATCGGAACCAACAGGAGCATTGGCTTTGATTGCTTCTTCTATTAGCTGGGCGATCTGTTTGCGAGTTAAATCAGTCGCGCCGTTTGACCAGCCCTCAATGGCAACGTAACCGCTGTCCGGGGGAATTTCGGTGCGCTTGATCCAGTCGCCGTTGGCGTAGCGGAAGAAATCGTCACCGGGTTTAACCGAGCGATCCATGTTGGCAACGACAATGCCATGAGTGTCTGGCGTGTTCGCTTGTTGCGAAAAGGCGGCGAGCGGAACGAGGACAAAGAGAGCGTATGCGGCGGGGTTTCGAAGCAACAATTTAAGTGTGAAGCTCATGAGTGCGCTCCAAGCCACCACCGAGTTTTTCAGCGGCACGGCAGTGCGAGCTGGTCGCTCACTTGATCTTCTTGACGTGGATTTCCTGTCCGTCAACGCGGTGATAGGTGTAGCCAGTCACACGACCCTGAGCGTCACGGGGAAAAGCGAAAGTTCCGAGATCACTCTTGATGAAGAATGTTTCTGCACCCAACGGTAGGTACTCATCCACGTCCTCGCCCTGTTTTGTCCATAGCTTCCCATCCTTGAGGGATACGGTCTCCACGTCATCACCGGGACGCCACTCATATTGACCCACATAATCTTTGTAGGCGCTTGTATCGACGGCAACTGGCTTGTGAAAATTCACCGGTAAATTGCCCCATTGCCTCGCAACCAACAGCCAAGAACCGTTCCGCTTGACATAGGTCTCCGTTTGACGCTGCTCACTGATGATATCGGCATCAGTAAAGCGCTCGTGTACGGTGATTCGGAAGTTAATTACTGCCGCATCGTCGTACATGTGGACGACGTAGTCACGCGGATTCACCGAGTGGTCATACTCGGGCGGCAGTTTCCCTACATGCTCTATAACTTGGGCCTTTGTGTTGAGTTCTCCATCATCGGTGCTGAAGATGCAGTCATCCGCGACGTAGCGAGACCAAGCCTCCATATCCCGCCTAAGAGCGGTTTCCCTTAGTGCGTTGCGGACGTCGAGCACTTCCTGTTGGGCGGGTGAGAACTTCGGCTGGTCTTGAGCACAGATCATGCTGGCGGACAGGCAGAGTGCAACCAAAAGGCATGTGAAGTAGCGCATGTTTTGTCCTCCCTGATGAACGGCGACCCCTCCCCCGATCTTGCGGAGAATGCGGTAGTGGGAAACCGTCTGCCCCACGGGTTGGGACGGCGTAGTCACTGGCGGAAATGGTACGAGGAAGCCGGGTGAGGGTCAATCTGAGCAGCGCCGCCAGCGGATTAGGAATTGAGCACCGAACCGCCTGTTGATCCGGTGCCCGTTTCACGGCGCACTAGCGGTCGCTGAAACTGATCCGCGTGTTCAAGCGTCTTTCATACGGTCTTCGCCGTCTCGGTACCCGCGCACCTGACTGGAAGCACTTGCCCAACTGCCGCAGACGTGATCGCATGCGGCAGAGAGGCTCGCCTTCGTCGTGCCCAGCAACTCGGCGGCAGCGCCGGGCGTCACGGTCGCTGCAATCGCTTCCATCGCTGACAACACGCTCAATGCCGACGCTTGGGGTGTCATTCTCTCGCTTCGTGCAAAAGCACAGAAGCTCTTTGGCGAGAATCTAGAGCTTGACTGGTACATGTTCCCACACGCAGAAGGGTATTCCAAGCTTGAGCCAACGAAGTCAATGAGCGGATGGCGTTCCGCATGGCGTAGCCTAACGCGAGCGATTCAATGTCCGACGTGCGGTCAGCTACAACAGCCCGCCAATGTGTGCGCGAACGATGAGTGCAAGGCCGACCTCAGCAGAGTAAAGAGTCCGTTGCACGGCCTCCGCTTCCACGACTTACGTCACCACGCGATCACGGAGCTAGCGGAGAGTCAAGCAAGCGAGCGACGAACCATCATGGCGATTGCTGGTCACATCTCGCCCCGGATGCTGGAACACTACAGCCACATCCGAATGGACGCGAAGCGGAAGGCCCTTGAAGCACTCAGCGGGAGGGGTTTGACGGGGGGTTATGACACAAAAGACGGCACAAATTCGCGCCCTCAGTGCGTGCCATTGCCGCAACTCACTGAAAAGAATGGCGGGGACGACGGGGCTCGAACCCGCGACCTCTGCCGTGACAGGGCAGCGTTCTAACCAGCTGAACTACGTCCCCGCGGTGAGCTTACTGCGCACGGATGGTGGGCAGTGCAGGGCTCGAACCTGCGACCTCCTGCTTGTAAGGCAGGCGCTCTAACCAACTGAGCTAACCGCCCTCTCTGCTCACATTTATTTATATTACAGGAACCCCCGCACACCGTCAAACGAATCCCCCGTGGCATCGCCCTCTCACATCGTATCTCCCTGCGAGGTGGAAATGTTTGCGTGAAAAGAGGCGATCGGAGTTAGCTGGCCGGCCGAGGGGAGAGCCGGCCAGCGCGCGGCGAATTGACACCTATTTTCAGCGGATGCTATCGTCATTACTAAGGCCGAGGTAGCTCAGTGGTAGAGCAGCCGATTCGTAATCGGCAGGTCGCGAGTTCAAGTCTCGCCCTCGGCTCCACCTTCCTCCTTGAAAATCAATGGCGGGCGAATTCTGGCTCGATGGTTCCTCAGCTATCCCTGCAAGGTCGTTGTAAATTAGCTCCAAGATGCGCAACTCCTTGGGCTGTCTCCCTGTAAGCAGCGTTAGTGCGCCGCGGTTTGACGTCCTGCTTGCCAATCGACTTTTGCATCTCGTATTGGCTATTCGCGGCTGTCACTCCCTGCTGTGCCGCGCGAGCGCGGGCGCCAACAAGAGTTCTTGGGCTGAGTTTCGTCGCCTTTGCTTTCTGCCTTTGCGCCCTGAATCCTTTCTCTGCAGTCAGCATCACGTGTCCGAGCCGGCTCGTGCTGCTGGGCAGAAGTTTTAGAATTTAACCATGATGGCAATCGTGTTGACGGCTTGGCCCCTGCGAAGATCAGGTTGCCAGGCGGTCCATGGGTTGCCGGGCGTACTGTATTGTTCAGCGCAGGATGCCGCCACTGCGCCCTCGGCGTTGTCCACGGTGAAGCCGAGCCCCGACGGCGCAAAATTGGAAACCGCGGAGGTGGATCCATTCGTGCAAATGTAACTTCCACCGGTTCCCAAGACTCCATTGTTGGCCACGGGCGCGACGTTGCCTCCAGGCGGAGTAATCCCCTCCCGGCCCGACCAGTAAGGAACGTTTGCGTGGCGATAACCGCTCTCGAAGCGGAACGTGATGTACTGGGCAGGCATCCAATCGAATGTAAGCGTGCCATCCCAAGCCTTGTAAATGCTCCCGGGATACGCGGGGAAGTAGGGCGACCCGGAGACAGCGGTTGCCCCATTGATGGGCTGCAGCAACGTCAGGTAGCGACCGGGGTTGTCCATCCTACCACCGCCGAGCGTTAGGCCGTACCGGTCCTTGTGGAACCACCACCGGTTATAAAGCATCCAGCCCGCAAAACTTTGCTTGGGATGTCCGTTGCTATTGTTGTGACAGCTCACAACTGTGCCCGGCGCTGAACCGCCGTACTCGCATCCCAGATCGCCCGTCACAGAGAAGGCCATCTTGTCCAGGCCCAGGTTCTCAGGGTGATTGAAGTATCTGACTTCTACGCTGTCGTCCGTATGGATGCGCGAACGTCCCGGTACGCTCAGCGTATCCGTGCCCATGCCGTAATTGTTAAAGACCATCGAGAGCCAAGGTTTTGGCCGGTAAAGGATTTGTCCTCCCAAACCAGGGTGACCGTTGTATTTCGCGTAGGATTGCCATCCGTTGATGAACCAAGGCTCAATCTTCAATTTGTCCGTGGGGAACCACTGTATGCGCACGCCATTGAAGAACCACGGCGTGTTCGAGGAAACAAAGGATGGCTGGTAGGCCCAATTGTCGAAGTTGTAGTAGCTGAAGAGCCCGATGTACGAGACGAAAATTCCCGCGTCAATGTTCAGCCCGTGGTTCACGTTGAAGTGGTATCCGCCGTAGGCTTCGGAGAAGTATTTGTAAGCATCGTTGAGGTTCCATTGGCCAACGCCTGCGCTGCCGTCATTGCGCGGCGTTGTGGTGGCAAACAACCCAAACATCGTCAAAATGCGGCCGCGAACGTTCCCCACGTGCAAGTCGCCGCCGAAGCTCAACTGCTCCAACTGCACTTCGCCGTTGCGGAAACTCTCGGTCGACCCACCCATCGTGTGGTCTTTTGGCTGGTTGTAATCCTCGATGTAGTTGGAGTCGACTCGGAATTCCGGAGTGAAGTATTTCGAATCCCACACCTCATCCTTGTTGCGTGCGTTGCCGTTCAGCCAGGTCCAGTCCGCGTAGGCGAAAGGTGTGGTTGGCTGCGCGCTGGCGGCACTGGCTGCGCTTTGATCGAGGGATTGCGGAGGGCCTACAGCCGCCGCGTCGTGACTGCTGGAAAGAGAGCCCGGGTTTGCCGGCGTCGGTGAGACGCTTATGTGGCTCAGGGCAGCAGAAGGATTGGCGGCATTGGAAGGCGCAGGCTGTGCGGCGGGCGATTCAGCCGCGGCAGCCGCAGGCGCCACGGATGCCGCAGGCGGATTGACCCTGGACTCAAGTTCCGCGACGCGCCTTTTGAGGTCCTCCACCTGATCGAGCAGCCATCTCTCTCGCTCGGTCAAGGGCGCTGGCGCCTCCACCTTTGCCGCAGCGGGTTTTGCAGAGGGATCACTCGCTTTCTTGGCTGAGTTGTCGTCATTCGCAAGGGAACAAGCAGGAACCGAAATTGTACCGATCAATACAATCAACAGCAGCCAAGCAGGTCTACAACCACAGCCATTTTCAATTCCTCGCATCTCACTCTCCTGTTGTCTGGCCGGCAGCGACACCTTGCCTGGCTCTGAAATTTTCCCCCTGCCCCCTGCACACCGCCTTCGGCTGCCAACGAACGCGTCAGTGCTAGTGTTGTGTCCCGAAAATAGGTTCGATAAGTTCTGGGCCCTAAGTTGTTCAACATCAATGCAATCTCATCTGCTGCAAATGTCAGTTATTTATGGGACAGCACACTAGTCATAACTGTCATTAGAGGTGCGAACGCTGCCATCTCGGGCGCTCGAATCCGATTATCTGCGCGCGCGGAAAAAGAAGCTACACATTATGCTGTTCGTGACGATAGGGAAGTGCGCGTAAGAAAGTCGTGAAGATTCTCTTAAGAGGCCAGTTCGCACGCAGGATTTGTTTTCTGGCGTGGCTGAATTTTTTGCAGCAATTCTCGCTTTCCTTTCCCTCATTCAGGCACTCGTAACTGGTAGCCGACCCAAGGCTCCGTCAGCAAATACTTGGGCTTGCCAGGCTGCAGCTCGATTTTTTTTCGCAGTTGCTTCATGTACAAAGGATGTGCCCGCATGGTGATGATTGGGCCGGTCCCTGGAAATTCCGTATGAACTGTTTGCCTTTGCGGCTAGAAGCTATTTCAAAACCCCTTTTTGGCCACCCTAACCCATTGATTCTAAAGGGACTGAAAAGGGTATTGAAACCAACTCTAGGGGCTCTACGCGCTCTTCAAAGCTCGATTCACCATGGCCTGCGCTTCTCTCACGATTGCGTTCAAGTGCGCCTGGCTTAGGAAACTCTCCGCGTAAATCTTGTAGATGTTTTCCGTCCCCGAGGGACGCGCCGCGAACCAGCCGCTCGTCGCCGCAACCTTCAGCCCGCCGATGGCCGCGTTGTTCCCCGGAGCGCGCGTCAGCTTCGCCGTGATCGGTTCGCCGGCGAGCGTCGCATCCTTCACGGCTGCCGGCGAAAGCTGCAGCAGCCTGGCTTTTTCTTCCGGTGTGGCCGCTGCGTCAATCCGTGCATAAAACGGCGTGCCGAATTCAGTGGTCATCACGCGATAGTGCTCGCCGGGATCTTTTCCGGTGCGCGCAGTGATCTCCGCTGCCAGGAGGCCCATGATCGGCCCATCCTTGTCGGTTGTCCAAACGGCGCCGTTTCGCCTCAGAAAGCTCGCTCCGGCGCTTTCTTCCCCGCCAAAACAGCAGGAGCCATCGAACAACCCCGGCGCGAACCACTTGAAACCCACGGGCGCTTCAAACAATTTCCGGCCCAGCTTCCGCACCACGCGGTCAATCATGCTGCTGCTCACCAGCGTTTTTCCCACCACCGCGCCGCCCGGCCAGTCTGGCCGGTGCGTCAACAAGTATTGGATCGCCACTGCCAGGTAGTGATTCGGATTCATCAGCCCCGCCGTGGGCGTGACGATCCCGTGCCGGTCCGCATCGGGATCGTTTCCAAACGCCACGCGAAACTTCTCTTTCATTTTCACCAGTCCCGCCATGGCATACGGGCTCGAACAATCCATGCGAATTTCGCCGTCATGATCCACCGTCATGAACGAAAATGTGGGGTCGATCTTTGGGTTCACCACCGTAATCTCAAGCCCGTAAATGGAATTGATCGGCTCCCAATACGGCTCTGCCGCCCCGCCCAGCGGATCCACGCCCAATCTCAGGCCCGCAGCGCGAATCGCCTCCATGTCAACGACGTTTCCAAGATCTTTCACGTAGGGCAGCACGAAATCATCCTGATGAGTTGTGGCCGCCGCCAGCGCCGTGGCATACGCCACTCGCTGCACCCTGGCATTGCCCGCCTGCAGCAGCTCATTCGCGCGCGTCTCCACCCATGTTGTGATGTCCGTATCCGCCGGGCCGCCATTCGGCGGGTTGTACTTGAACCCTCCGTCCCGTGGAGGGTTGTGCGAAGGCGTGATGACAATGCCATCCGCCAGATGTTCTTTTCGTTCGCGGTTGTAAACCAAGATCGCGCGGGAAATCACCGGCGTCGGCGTGACGCCGTCGTTCCGCTGAATCACCGTTTCCACCCGGTTCGCCGCCAGCACTTCGAGTGCCGTGCGTTGCGCGGGAGCGGAGAGCGCGTGCGTGTCCTTCCCCATGAACAGCGGTCCATCGAAACGTTGCGCGCGGCGGTAGTCGCAGATTGCCTGGGTGATCGCCAGGATGTGTGCTTCCGTGAACGTGCCCTTCAGCGAGCTGCCGCGGTGCCCACTGGTGCCAAAACTGACCAGTTGCTGCGGATCGCTCAAGTCGAGCCGGCGCTCGTAGTAGCTCCGTTCCAGTTGCGCCAGATCCACTAGCAATTCCTTGGGCGCGGAAAGTCCCGCAAGTGGCGAGAGATGCGTATTGTCATCCGCTTCGTTGGGAACCGCCGGTGGTTGTGACATTTGGTCTGCCCTCGTCATCAATCTTAACCTGATACCACTGCTCGCACAGGAACTCCAATCCTCCCTAAAAGTACCTCTTGATTTTCGCCCAGAATTCATCCGGCAGAGATGTAACCTCTCCGGGAGAGGGAGTATCATACAGGGCCGAGTACTCCCTCTGGGAATGAAACCGGACCGGCCATTTGCAATTGCGTGATCGCTTTGCCCGCAACCTCTCTTAGTTCCCGGGCATCCCTAACCTGAGAGAAGGATAGCTGAGTGAATTGCGAATCACCGGCGACTTTCGGCTTTACGCGGCTGCTGAAAAACGCGTTTCGCCGTCATTCCGAGCCTACCTGCGGCAGGCAGGCGAAGCGAGGAACACCATGCCAGATCCTCTCCCCACCAATCCCGGCGTGCAGATTGAAGATGACCGCACCGGCTCGAGCGTCGCAACCCTGAAACGCGCCATCCTCGACAATCTCTTTTACGTGGTAGGCCGGGCTGCCGAACACGCTGGCCCCACGGACTACTACCTGGCCGTCGCCTATACCGTCCGCGACCGCATCCTTGCACGCTTCATGCACACAATTCACGCCTACATGGAAACCCCTGTTCGTGCCGCTACCTACCTCTCCGCGGAATTTCTGCTGGGTCCACAATTGGCCAACAATCTCCTCAATCTTGGCCTCGAAGCGCCATTCCGCCAAGCCGTCAAGGAACTTGGCTTGGACTTGGATGTGCTCATCGATCAAGAAGCCGAGCCGGGACTCGGCAATGGCGGATTGGGACGCCTCGCCGCGTGTTTCCTCGATTCCTTGGCGACATTGGGCGTTCCCTCAACCGGCTACGGCATCCGCTATGAGTACGGCATCTTTGACCAGAAAATCCAGGACGGCTGGCAGGTCGAATATACCGACCATTGGCTCCGCAACGGCAATCCCTGGGAATTGCGCCGAACGCGGCTTGCCGCTGAGGTGGGCTTCCATGGCCGGACCGAGCAATGGACCGATGCCGAAGGCCACGTCCGCGTTCGCTGGATTCCGCAGACGGTGGTGATGGGCATACCCTACGACACTCCCATCGTGGGTTATCGCTCCGGCGTCGCCAATGTTTTGCGCTTGTGGCGCTCCGAAGCGCGGGAATCCTTCTATTTCGAGCGCTTCAATAGCGGCGATTACGGCGGCGCGGTCGCGGAAAAAGTGTTCGCCGAAAATATCACCAAAGTTCTCTATCCCAATGACGAGGATTTCCGCGGCAAGGAATTGCGCCTGCAGCAGCAGTACTTCTTCACCTCTTGCTCGCTTCAGGACATCATTCGAAGGCACTTCCGCCGAGGGCAGAAGCTCGAGAATTTTCACGAACTATGGGCCATTCAGCTCAACGATACCCATCCCTCCATCGGAGTTGCCGAGCTGATGCGCCTGCTCATGGACGAACACGGCATGACCTGGGAGCAGGCTTGGAACATCACCTCGCAAACCTTCAGCTACACCAATCACACGCTCTTGCCCGAGGCCCTGGAGCGTTGGCCGCTTCCTCTGTTTGCTTCGCTTCTGCCGCGCCATCTCGAAATCATTTACGAAATCAACGCCCGCTTCCTGGCCGAGGTGCGCCAGCGCTTCCCGAATGACGAAGCCCGGGTCGCGCGGATGTCCCTCATTGACGAATCCGGCGAAAAGTACGTCCGCATGGCCCATCTCGCCTGCGTCGGCAGCCATAAAATTAATGGCGTCTCCCAAGTCCACACAGAGTTACTGAAGAACGAATTGCTCCGCGACTTCGCCGAACTCTGGCCGGACAAGATCGTCAATGTAACCAACGGCGTGACCCCGCGTCGCTGGCTCGCCGTCAGCAACCCCGAGCAATCCGAACTCATGACCAACAAGATCGGCGACTCCTGGATCGCTCACCTGGAAAATCTGAAGCGTCTGGAAGATTTCGCGGACGATGCCTCCTTTCGCAGGGATTGGCGGAAGGTCCAGCGCGATGTGAAGGTCCGCTTGTCCCGCTTCATCTTGCAGCAGACGGCTGTTTCCGTGGATCCTGACTCCCTGTTCGACGCCCAGGTGAAGCGTATTCACGAATACAAGCGCCAGCACCTGAACGTCCTCCATATCCTCACGCTCTACCAGCGCCTGAAGAGCAATCCCCACTTGGAAATCACTCCGCGCACATTCATCTTTGGCGGCAAAGCTGCTCCTGGCTATCGCATGGCCAAGCTCATCATCAAATTGATCAATTCAGTGGCCGATGTCATCAACCAGGATCCCGATGTGAAAGACCGCCTCAAAGTTGTCTTTCTGCCCGGATACGACGTGACCTTCGGACAGTTGGTCTATCCGGGGGCCGACCTGAGCGAACAAATCTCCACCGCCGGCACGGAGGCGTCTGGCACCGGAAACATGAAGTTCGCCATGAACGGGGCGCTCACCATCGCCACGCTCGACGGCGCCAACGTCGAGATCCGCGAAGCCGTCGGCGCGGAGAATTTCTTCCTCTTTGGTTTAACAGTAGATGAAGTCCGCGCCACTTGGGCCGCCGGCTATGATCCCCGCCACCTCTATGAATCGATTCCCGCTCTGCGTGGCGTCATGGATGCCCTCTATTCCGGCCAGTTCTCCCACGGAGACCGCGAACTCTTCCACCCCCTGCTCGATTCGCTCCTCGGCTATGACTCGTATCTCCTTCTTGCGGACTACGAGTCTTACGTCCACTGCCAGGATCAGGTGGCCGAGGCTTATCGGGATCAGGAAGCCTGGTCCCGGATGTCCATCCTCAATGCCGCGCGGATGGGAGCCTTTTCATCTGACCGCGCCATCGATGACTATTGCCGCAAGATTTGGGGCATCCACCACCTCGCAGCACCCATGGTGCAAAGCGCCTGACCCACTCCTGTTGCGAAGTCCTCGGGCTTCAGGCGGGCCTTCTGGGGTTCCATTCCAAGGAATAGGCGGGTGGCCCGGACGCTAAATGGGAGGTGAACCTGGGTGCCCCGTCCTCGTAGTTTGAGGCCGGGTCTTGGGGTGCGCTTCCTTCCCCTCCATGTACCAATCTCGAAACTCGTGCCTCATATATACTGCCGTAATTTTTCGGTTGTCAGCAGACCAATAAAGTGGCATCGTCTCCCCTCTGGGAGGGTGTCCCTATTGCAGTCCAGGTTCATTAAGCGAGTGGCTGCCGTTCCCAGATTCTGAGTGGTGTCCTGGTGCCCAGCCGACGAACTGTCACAAAGCACGGCGTGAATTCCTCGTGTGGGAAGTGCGCTTTCCATTCCGAGTTGCTCCTCAAGCTGCACTTGGAGAGCAACCCGCAAGCGCTCGCCCTCGTCCGCGCCGCTATTGAGCGCGCCGCGGAGGTTTTGCATTTTCACGAAGAGCAGTCGCGCGCCATTGTGCGCGCTGTGGATGAGGCTCTCGCCAATGTCATCCGCCACGCCTACCGGGGGAAATCCGGCTGCCCCATTGAAGTGACCTGTCGTCACTTGCACGGCACCCGGAATGGCGCGTGCGTCAGCGGAATCGAAATCATTTTGCGGGACTCCGGTGTATGTGCTAATCCCGCGAAAATGACTGGCCGTCACCTCAAGGAGATTCGCCCCGGTGGGCTGGGGCTTCATTTCATGAGGCAAAGCATGGACGAAGTTGAATTCAGCCGCAAAAAAGGCAAGAATCGGCTTCGCCTGGTGAAGTACCTGGCTCCGGCTGCTCCTGCAGCAGTGCCGGAAGGAGAATAGACTGTGCAGATTGTCGCGCGTGCCGTACAAGGTTGGACGATCCTGGACCTCTCCGGTGATATCGACTTGGCGCACTCGCCCGCCATGCGCAAGGCCTTGCTTGGCGAAATCAAAGAGAAACACACGCCCAGAGTTTTTCTGAACCTCAAGAATGTCCGCTATATTGACAGCTCCGGCATCGCCTCTCTTGTCGAAGGTCTGAAAGCCTCCCGTGACCTGGGATCCCGCCTCATCCTGTATGGTCTAAACAAAACCGTCCGCGAAGTGATGCAACTCTCGCGCCTGCAGAAGATCTTTGAGATCTATGAAGACGAGGAGCAAGCGCTCGCTTCTTAGTGTCCTGAGCCAGAAACGTATGCGCATTTCACCGTACCATCCATGTCATTCCGAGGGTCCCGCGCTGCGCGGGGCCCGAGGAATCTGCTTTTGTTTGCTACGCGGCAGAAAAAGCGGATTCCTCGTTTCGCCTGCCTGCCGCAGGCAGGCTCGGAATGACGGCGAGTCGCATTTTTCAGCAACCTGCTAAGAGGATGAGAAGAGTTCCCCCGCGAAGGTAGAGTGGCCCAGTGGAATTTGCGCGAAAAGTCGGACTTGCCGTCATCCAGGCTCTCTCCTATCTCGGCTCCCTGGCCGCGCTGGCCGGACGTGCCGCTTTTCACGCTTTCATCGGCCCTTTTCTCGGCAGGCCTGTTCGTTTTCAGAGCGCCGTCGCGCAAGCCATGCAAGCAGGCGTGCGCGCCCTGCCCATCCTGTCTCTCATTACATTTTTCATCGGCCTGATCCTGGCGTTGCAAAGCGCCTACGAACTAAAGAGGTTCGGCGCGCTGAACTTCGTCGCTAGTGCCGTGGCCATCTCCATGTCGCGCGAACTCGGGCCGCTCATCACCGCCATCGTCGTGATTGGCCGTTCGGGTTCGGCCTTCGCCGCCGAGATCGGCACCATGAAAGTTTCGGAGGAAATTGACGCTTTGGAGACCATGGCCATCGATCCCGTGCACTTCCTGGTCACTCCGAAATTCGTCGCCATGGTGCTGATGTTGCCTTGCCTGACCATCTGGGCCAATTCCATGGGCATCTTGGGGGGATCCCTGTTCGGAGTCCTGCAAGCGGACTTCACCTGGACCCGCTATATCCACGCCTCGCTCGAAGCCTTGTTTCTCCGGGACGTCGTCACCGGCCTCATCAAGAGCTTCATGTTTGGCGTCGTCATTACGGCAGTGGGCTGCCTCGAAGGACTCTTGACGAGTGGCGGCGCGGAGCAGGTCGGCCGCTCCACCACGCGCGCCGTCGTCGTCTCCATTTCCCTGGTGATCCTCGTCGATTTGATTTTCACAACGATGTTTTTCTTCCTTGGAGCGCGCTGAGAACTATGTCCGCCATCGCCGACCCAATTCGTCCCAGCGTGTCGTTGGATGACCCCATGATTTCCCTGCGGAACGTCCGCGTCAGCTATACCGGCAGGGAAATCCTGCACGGCATCTCGTTCGACGTCCAACGCGGTGAAACTCTTGTCATCCTGGGCGGCTCGGGCTCCGGCAAAAGCACGCTGCTGCGGACTCTCGTCGGCCTCGAAAAACCGACCTCCGGCGAAGTCTGGATTGCCGGCAAGAATTTTTCCGCTATTTCCGGGGCGCAACGCGACGCTATCCGCAAGAAAATCGGGATGTCCTTCCAGGGCGGCGCGCTTTTTGGTTCTATGACCGTCGGCGAAAACGTCGCACTTCCTTTGCGCGAGCACACCAAGCTCGAGGCTTCCACCATAGACATCATGGTTCGCCTCAAACTCGACCAGGTCGGCCTGTCCGGGTATGAACAGTACATGCCCGCGCAACTCAGCGGCGGCATGAAGAAGCGCGCCGCCGTGGCGCGTGCCCTGGCCATGGATCCAGAGATTCTTTTCTTCGATGAGCCGTCCGCGGGGCTCGACCCCATCATTGCCGCCGGCATCGATCAACTCATTCTGGATTTGAAACAGGCCTTCCGCATGACCATTATCGTGGTCACCCACGAACTGGCCAGCGCCTTCCTGATCGCTGACCGCATGGTCCTGATTGACAAAGGCGATGTGGTGGCCATGGGCGCCGCAAAGGAAATGCAGAACAGCACGCATCCCCGGGTTCGCCAATTCCTGGATCGCGTTCCCGAACCCGCCGTGGCCCAGGAACTCGATTATCTGCAGATGCTGACGGAGCAGCAGTCCAAACAGGGGTCGCCGTCTCCGGGGAAGAGCAGGTAGAGATGGAAGCAAAACGTGAGCAAGCCTTTGTTGGATTCTTCGTGCTGATTGCCACCGCGCTGTTGATTGTTACGGTCTTCGGCATCACCGGCGCCTTCCGGGGCGGCGCAAAGACCTTTCACTCCAAGTTCCCCAACGCCGCGGGCCTGGAACCCGGCGCCTCCGTCCACTACGCCGGTGGCCAGAAAATTGGCCGCGTCGAGAAAATGCAGATTGATCCCGGCGATCCTTCTCTCATTGACATGACCTTTAGTGTGAAAAGCGATCTACCCGTGAAGACCGACAGCAAAGTGGCCATCTTAAGTTACAGCCCCTTGGGCGATAACCACCTGGAAATTCTGCCGGGAACTCCCAGCGCGCCTCTCGCTCGTTCCGGCGCTCTCTTGGGCTCCAAGCCCTATCTCGGTTTTAACGATTTGGCGGAGCAAGTTAACAAGCTGGTGCCTCAAGCCCAGGAGCTCCTCACCAATCTCAATGACCGCATCAAACAACTCAACACCACCATCACTCGCGTCAACGACCTGCTCAATGATCAGAATCGCCAGAACATTTCCGCGAGTCTCGCCGATCTCCACGGCATGCTCAACGAGGACCGTCCGGTCGTCCGGTCGGCCTTGAAGAATGTGAATGCCGCCAGCGAGAAGATCACCCCTCTCCTCGATCAGTTGCATAAAACCATCGATCAGGCCAACGAAACCTTGCAACATGCCGATGGCATGATCGGGGAAAATCGCGAAGAGCTGCGCGCCTCGCTCGCCAAACTCCATGAATCTCTGAATAACCTCTCCGGCCTTTCGCGGCGCCTCGATCAGATGTTGGACGTCAATTCCGAAACTATTGATGAAATTCTGGAGAACCTCCGCCAGATTACCGAGAACATGAGAGAATTTTCCGACATCATCAAGACCCGCCCTTCCTCGCTTATCCATTCCGGCAGTCCACGCCAGCATGTACCGGGAGAACATCCATGAGCTACACTCCGCGCAGACTTGAAACTCAAACTGACTTCGCGCCCGTTCCCGGAGAAAGAACCCGGCTGATGCGTTTCTCCCCGGCCATCGCGGCGCTCGCTCTGCTGCTGGCCGGGTGCGGCCACATGCAGCCCGTCAAGTACTACGAGATCTCCTATCCTGCCGTGGGCCCGGCCAAGCAAGAGCCGCTGAACGCCACCCTTCTGGTGCGCGCCTTTGCCACGTCTCATCTTTATCGGGAAGATCGCATCGTCTATGGTTCTGGTTCGGAGCAGATGGGCATGTATCAAAATGAGCGGTGGAGCGAGCCTCCCGCCGAAATGCTCCAGAATGCCCTGGTGCGCGAAATGCGCTCCACCGGCCGCTTTAGCAATGTGACGGCCCTCCGCAGCGATTCCAATGGCGATTTTCTTCTCACCGGCCATCTTTACGATTTCAAGGAAGTGTCCGGTAATGGCATCGTCGCCCGGATCAGCTTTGACGCCGAGTTGCACGATCTGAAAGCAGGCAAGACCCTCTGGACCTATACCTACAATCATGACGAACCTTGCAACGGTAAGGGCGTTGCCGCTGTCGTTGCGGCCATGGACCGCAATGTTCAACGTGGCGTTCAGGAAGTGGAAGCAGGCATCCAGCAGGCCTTGGTGGCTTATCGCGCGAAGTGAGGTCCGCTTGCTTCAGCCGTGCCGAAAAGCCCCGCGGAATCAAGGGTTTTAACCCCTGACGTGCCAAGGATGGTAGCTCGCAGCATTTATGAGATAGGCTGCAGTCTCAAATGGAATTACACTCTATCTCGGGGGCCATCACTCATGCCGACATCTGCCCACAGCAAGGAATCTGCCGCTGCGGCGGCCAGCCCAGTCTCGGCCGTCCCTGCCAAGCCCGCCTTCGATTTCCTGGACCTCCGTGCCCAGTTTGTCTCTATTCGGGAAGAAGTAATGGCTGCGGTCACCCGCGTCTTCGAAAGCCAGCATTTTATTCTTGGTCCGGAAGTGCAGCTCTTTGAGGAGGAGGTGGCCGCGAAGCTTGGCGCCAAGTTTGCCATCGGTTGTGCCTCGGGCACCGATGCCCTCATTCTTTCCCTAATGGCCGCGGGCATTGGCCCCGGCGACGAGGTTATCACTACGCCCTTCAGCATCATTGCTACTGCGGGTTCCATTGCCCACGTGGGCGCCAAGCCCGTCTTTGTGGACATCGATCCAGTCACCTTCAACATCAATCCCGCCCTGATTGCCGCGGCCATCACTCCAAAAACACGCGCCATCATGCCCGTGCACCTCTTTGGATTGCCCGCCGATCTCCATCCCATCCTGGAAATCGCCAAGGCAAGAGGTCTCCGGGTCATCGAAGACGCCGCGCAGGCCATCGGCTCCCGCTACAACGATCGCTTCACAGGTACCCTGGGCGATTTCGGATGTTTCAGCTTCTTCCCCTCGAAAAACCTGGGTGGTGCCGGCGACGGGGGCTTGATTACCACCAACGACCCGGCCTTGGCAGAACGCCTCCGGATGCTTCGCGGCCATGGCAGCAAGAAGAAGTACTACCACGACATCCTCGGCACCAATAGTCGCCTGGACGCC
>Ga0187784_10001080_pt1 | contig 21249 bp, 19 predicted proteins | sample 1015_SJ02_MP15_2_FD_132964 | JGI IMG/M metagenome (GOLD analysis project Ga0187784, IMG submission 132964) | Tropical peat soil microbial communities from peatlands in Department of Meta, Colombia - 1015_SJ02_MP15_20_MG | ecosystem: Environmental > Terrestrial > Soil > Wetlands > Peat | place...
CCGGTGACGTAGAAATGCGGGATCGTCTGCTTGCTCTGGGCGACGCCGCGTGCGATCGCCTGCCGCATCCGGGACTGCGCAACGTCCTCGTAGTCGGCGCCGGCCGGCGCCACGGCCGCCTGGCCGGGCGCGGCGGGCGCGCCCGCCGCCACGGCTTCGATATCGCGCTCGACGATGCGGCCGCCTGGCCCCGTCCCGGTGACGCGCGTCAGGTCGACACCGCGCTCCGCGGCGAGGCGCCGGGCGAGCGGTGAGACCTTGAGGCGCCGCGCGGGACCTTCCTCCGCGACTCCCGCGGGGAGTTGGGCCTCCTCGGCCGGCTGCGCGGGGCGCGGCTGGACCGCCGGCGACACACCGGCCCTGGCCGGAATATCCTCGGCCGGGCCCGTCCGGGGTGCCGCGGCGGCGCCCCGAGCTTCGCGCGCGGCGGTGCCCCCGCCGTTGATCTGCGCGATCACCGTGCCGACCGGGGCGAACTGGCCCTCCTGCACGAGGATCTCCGACAGCATGCCCGCCGACTCCGCCTCGATCTCCACGTTGACTTTGTCGGTCTCGATTTCCGCCAGCACGTCGCCCCGCCCGACGCGGTCACCCACGCGCTTGCGCCAGGACAGCACCTTGCCCTCTGTCATGGCATCACTCATCTTTGGCATAATGACTTCGGCCATCGTTCCCCCCTCCGGCGCTACGCGATGGTGCGCCGGATCGCCGCAGTAATCTTCGCCTCGTTGGGTTGCGCCAGGAGCTCCAGGCTCCGGGCGTACGGCATCGGAACATCCTCACCCGAGACGCGCGCCGCGGGCGCATCGAGATCGTCGAAGCAGCGTTCGTAGATCCCGGTCACGACCTCGGCCGCGATGCCGTACATTCCACCCTGTTCCTCGACAACCACCGCGCGGTGCGTGCGCCGCACGCTCGCGGCAACGCTGTCCATATCCAGGGGGCGCAGCGTGCGCAGGTCGATCACCTCGCACTCCACCCCCTCCGCGGCCAGATGCGCGGCCGTGGCGAGGGTCACGTGCAACATCCGTCCGTGGGTCACGAGGGTCACGTCGCGCCCCTCGCGCGCCACCGCCGCGCGGCCAAACGGCACGACGTAGTCCCCGTCCGGCACCTCGCCGCGAATCCCGTACAGCGAAGCGTTCTCCAGAAAACACACCGGATCGCTGCCGCGGATCGCCGTCCGCAACAGCCCTCGCGCGTCCGCCGGTGTGGCAGGGGCGGCCACGATCAGCCCCGGGAAATACCCGTACAGCGACTCCAACGCCTGCGAGTGCTGGGCCGAGAGCTGCACGCCGGATCCGTTCGGACCGCGAATCACCATCGGCGCCCCGATCTGTCCGCCCGAGAAGTACCGGACCTTCGCGGCGTTTTGGATGATCTGGTCCGCGGCGACGAGCGAAAAGTTCCAGGTCATGACCTCGATCACGGGGCGCAGGCCCAGCATCGCCATCCCGATCCCGCAGCCGACGAACCCGATCTCCGAGATCGGCGTGTCGATGACGCGCTTCGGCCCATACCGCGCAAGGAGGCCCTCGGTGACCAGGAACGTGCCTCCGTACACGCCGATGTCCTCGCCGAGGAGGAGCACACGGGGATCCCGGTCCATCTCCTCGATGAGGGTGCCCTTCAAGGCATCGCGATACGTCAGTTCGGACACCAACATCCCTCCACATGCGCCACGCCGCGTCCGCTCACCGGGGCGCCCCGCCGTCCCCGTAGACGTCCGTGAAGAGCTCATCCGGCGCCGGGTCGGGGCTCGCTTCCGCAAAGGTCACTGCCTCCTGGACCTTGCGGTCGGCCTCCGACGCGATCGCAGCCACCGCGGCCTCGTCCAGGGCGCCGGCGTCCCTCAAGCGCCGCTCGATCTGCACGATCGGATCGCGTACCTTCCACTCCTCGATCTCCGACTTCGGACGGTAGGGTTGGAGCAGGTCGGCCGCACCATGCGCCGCATACCGGTACGTCAGCGTCTCCACTGCCCACGCGCGGCCGTTCCGGCGGACGTCGTCGACCACCCGGCGGACGACGTCGTAGACCGCCTCGGGATCCATGCCGTCGCACCGCTCGTTCCGGATGTCGTACGCGCCGAAGCGCGATGCGAGCATGGTCACCGCCGACGATCGCGGCACCGAGGTGCCCATGCCGTACTGGTTGTTCTCGATGACGAACACAACGGGGCAGAGACCGTCGTGTCCCCACAGACCCGCAAGGTTCGCCGCTTCGTGGAATGCTCCGGTGTTCATGGCACCGTCGCCGAGGAAGCACATACACACGCGGTCCCCGCCGGTCTCGTAGCGCAGGGCGTACGCTGCACCCACCGCGAGCGGGAGGTGGCCGCCGACGATCCCGTAGCCGCCGTAGAACCCGTGCGGCACGTCGAACAGGTGCATCGAACCTCCCTTACCCTTGCACAACCCGGTCGCCTTGCCGTAGAGTTCAGCCATTACCGCACCGGCATCCGCTCCGCGAAGGAGGACGTAGGCGTGATCGCGGTACGAGCCAAACAGAATGTCGTCGTCCCGCAGCGCGGCCAAGGCGCCGACCGCCACCGCCTCTTGCCCCACGTACAGGTGCAGGTAGCCGCCCACCTTGCCGCGCCGGAAGCTTCGCTCGGCCTGCTCCTCGAAGCGGCGGAGGAACACCATCGAACGGTACCACTCCTGCAGGCGCTCCGTCTCTACCCTGCGGTGCTCGACCTTCTTCGCCATCTCTCGACCGTCACCACCATCGGCATTGGACAGTCCCGGCTCAATTGCCACACAGGTATTCCCCCGGCAACCGCCGACCCCCTCTCGACCGCGCATCCGTCCCCGTCGCCGGCTGCTCGGCACCGACAGGACCGCGTCAGGGTCGGGCAGAAGCACAGGTCGCGGACATCGGCGCGAACCATCCCACGTTCTCTACCATTCCGGACCGGACACGGCGCGGGCGCGGCTCGCATCGTTCGGGGCAAAGATGCGCCGGGCAGAGGGAGCCTGGCGCCGGAGACCGCCATCGCGCACCGGCGCGGAGCCGCGACCATGCCGGACACGGCGTCCGGAGGGACCGCATGAACGACGGGGCATATCACATCGGCATGGTCGGACTCGGCACCATGGGCCGCAACCTGCTGCTCAACATGGCGGACCGGGGCTACGCCGTCGCGGGGTACGACAAGAACGCCGCCAGCGTCGGGGCGCTCCTTCAGGAGTCGGGCAGTCGCGCGATCGGGGCGACGTCCCAGCTCGCCGAGTTCGTCCAGATGCTGCGCTCCCCGCGCGCGGTGATGATGTTGGTTCCCGCGGGGCCCGTGGTCGACTCGGTGATCGGGGACCTCCTGCCCCATCTCCGGCGGGGCGACCTCCTCATCGACGGCGGAAACTCGTTCTTCAAGGACACGGATCTCCGCGGGCAGATGCTCGCCGGGCACGGCATCCACTTCATGGGGGTCGGCGTGTCCGGCGGAGAGCACGGCGCGCGTCACGGTCCGAGCCTGATGCCGGGCGGCCCCCCGGAGGCGTACGAACGAGTCCGCCCCCTATTCGAGGCGGTCGCCGCGAGCGTCGGGGGCGATCCGTGCGTGGCATACATGGGTCCCGGCTCGGCGGGACATTACGTGAAGATGGTGCACAACGGGATCGAGTACGGCCTGATGCAGCTCATCGCCGAGGCATACGATCTCATGAAGCGCGGGCTCGGCATGGGGGAGGACGACCTGCACGAGGTGTTCGCCCGCTGGAACACGGGGGAGCTCGCAGGGTACCTGATCGAGATCACAGCGGACATCTTCCTGAAGGTCGACGACCGCACCGGGAAGCGCCTGGTGAACATCATTCTGGACGCGGCGAAGCAAAAGGGCACCGGCATGTGGACGTCGCAGAACGCGATGGATCTGCACGTTCCGCTCCCCACGACCGACATGGCCGTCGCCATGCGCGACCTCAGCAGCCTGGAGGCGGAGCGGACCGCCATGAGCCGGCGGCTCGCTGGTCCGGTCCCGACGGTCCACGACGATCGCGGCTCGTTCACGACGACGCTCGGAAGCGCCCTCTACGCTTCGATGCTGCTCGCCTACGCGCAGGGCATGGCGCTGCTCAGTCGAGCGTCCGCCGCTTACGGGTACGGCGTGAGCCTGGAAGCGGTCGCCCGGATCTGGCGCGGCGGCTGCATCATTCGCTCCGCGTCGCTCGAGAAAATCCGCGCCGCGTATCTCGCGCGCCCCGACCTGGCGACCCTGCTGTCGGACCCCTCGCTCGCCAGCGAGGTGGCCGACCGATCCGGCGCCCTGCGCGCCATCGTCTCCACGGGCGCCGCGTGCGGCATCCCTGTGCCAGCGTTCGCCGCGTCGCTCGCCTACTTCGACGGGTACCGCAGCGCGTGGCTGCCGGCCAATCTCATCCAGGCGCAGCGCGACTACTTCGGCGCCCACACCTACGAGCGCATCGACGAGAAGGGCGTCTTCCACACGGAGTGGAGCCGTGAGTGATCACCGCCGGTTCCCGGCCGGCACCCGCCCCGGCCCCACCGCGGTTGTGATCTTCGGGGCGGGCGGCGATCTGGCGTGGCGCAAGCTCGTGCCGGCGCTGTACAACCTGTTCCTGGACGAGTGGCTGCCGCCCGAGTCCGCCGTGATCGGCATCGACCGAAAGCCCCTCACGGACGACGTATTTCGCCAGCACCTCCGGGACGGCGTGGACCAGTTCTCTCGGCGGGGACGCGCCGACGAGGCCTCATGGCGCGACTTCGCCGCGCGGGTCTCGTTCCTGCCGATGGACTTCGTCAACCCGGGCGGCGACGCAATCCGCGGCCACCTCGAGCCGATCGAGAAGGCGTGGAGTGCCCCCGCAAACCGCATCTTCTATCTCGCGACGCCCCCCACCGCGGTGCCGACGATCGTGGACCGGCTCGGCGAGGCCGGGGTGGCCCGCGGGGACCCCGGCGTTCGGATCGTCGTCGAGAAGCCCTACGGGCGTGACCTCGCGTCTGCACGCGCGCTGACACAGACGCTCTACCGCTTGTTCGAAGAACGGCAGATCTACCGGATCGATCACTACCTCGGCAAGGACACCGTCCAGAACATCCTGGCCTTCCGCTTCGCCAATGCGTTGATCGAGCCGATCTGGAACCGACGCTACGTCGATCACGTGCAGATCACGGTCGCCGAAGAGGTCGGCATCGAGCACCGCGGTGCGTACTACGATCGGGCGGGGGCCGTGCGCGACATGGTGCAGAACCACCTGCTCCAGATCCTGTGCCTCGTCGCGATGGAACCGCCCGTGTCGTTCGACGACGACGAGATCCGCAACAAGAAGACGGACGTGCTCCGGGCTCTCAGGCCGATCGACCCCGACCATGTCGCGGACACGGCGGTGCGGGGCCAGTACGGGGCGGCGACGATCGCCGGGAAGTCCCTCCCCGGGTACCGCCAGGAGGCCGACGTGCCGCCGGACTCCGCCACCGAGACATACGCCGCGGTCAAGTTCTACGTCGACAATTGGCGCTGGCAGGGCGTCCCGTTCTACCTGCGGACCGGCAAGCGACTGCCGGCCAAGGCGTCAGAGGTCTCGGTTGTGTTCCATCCTGCCCCGCACCAGCCGTTTCCCGCATCGGCGGTCGAACACTGGCAGCCGAACCGAATGGCGATCCGCATCCAACCGGCGGAGGGCATTCTTGCCAGACTGCAAGCGAAGAGCCCGGGCCCGATCATACACCTCGACCCGGTCGACATGCTGTTCTCGTACGAGCAGGCGTTCCGCACCCCGTCGCCCGAGGCGTACGAGACGCTTCTCCTCGACGTCATGCGCGGGGACGCCACGTTGTTCATGCGCGACGATCAGGTCGACCAGGCGTGGTCCGTCGTCGCACCGCTGTTGACGGCCTGGGACGCCCGGCTGCCGGCACGATTTCCGAACTACGCGGCTGGCTCGTGGGGACCGGAGGCCGCTGACGCACTGCTCGCGAAAGACGGACGGCGGTGGTTGCTTCCCACGAGCCTGGAGCCACCCAGGGACGATGAGTGATCTCGACCAGAATCCGTGATGTTCATCCGAAAGGAGGCAGTTCTTCCGATGGAACGTAAAGCGCTCTTCCCGCCCGGGCGGCCGCGTCCGGCCGCGCCCTATTCCCCAGGGATCCGCCTCGACCGCCTCGTCTTCACCTCGGGCCAGGTTGGCAGCGACGCCGGAGGAAAAGTCCCGGCCGACGTCCGCGAGCAGACGCGAAACTGCATCGACAACTGCAGGATCGTGCTCGAGGCCGCCGGCTCCAGTCTCCACCATGTCGCGAAGGTCACCGTGTTTTTGACGGACATCGGCGACTTCCCAGCGATGAACGAGGTGTACCGGAGTGCGTTCTCGGGCGACCTCCCGGCGCGCAGCACCGTGCAGGTCGCCGCGCTCGCCAGGCCGGAGCTGCACGTCGAGATCGAGATGATCGGGTACGTCCCGTAGCGCTCCGGGACGAAGCCCGCAAGGGCCCTCCTGAACTGCGCTGTCGCGCGCCCGCCCGCGGACGCGACGCTACAATTCCGCGAGCAGGCGCGTGAACCACGCGAGCCGCGGCGTGATCGCGGACACGATGATGTGCTCGTCGTCCGCGTGCCCGCCGTCGCCCACGGCGCCGAGCCCGTCGAACGTCGGCACCCCGACGGCGGCGGTGAAGTTTCCGTCGCTGCCGCCTCCCGTCCCGGTGGCCGAGAGCTCGACTCCCTCGTCCGCGGCCAGACGGCGCGCGAGCTCGTAGAGTTTACGGGACGCCGCAGTCTCCTCCATCGGCGGCCGGTTGAGGCCGCCCGTGACCTCGGTAGTGACGCCTTCGACAAACGTCGGTCGTGCCTTGATTCGCTCGTCCGCGCGGCGCGCTTCGTCCATCGTCCGCACGCGCAGGTCGATCTCGGCCTCGGCGGACGCAGCGATGACGTTCGACCGCGTGCCGCCGCGCACGACGCCGACGTTTACGGTGGTCCCTTTCGCGGCGTCGTTGATCGCGTACAGGTCGATGATTTGGTGGGCCAGTTCGAGCACGGCGCTGCGACCACGCTCGGGGTCGGCCCCCGCATGACTGGCGACGCCCTGCAGCAGCAGCCGGTACATGCCCACACCCTTGCGCCACAGCTTCACGGCGCCCTCTTCGCCGACGGCCGGCTCCAGGATCAGCGCGCACTCGGACTGGCGGGCGAGCCGCTCGATGATGGGGCGCGACGTGGGACTCCCGACCTCCTCCTCGGTGTTTCCGAAGAACACGAATGTCTTGTCCGCGGCCGCCCCGCTCTCGACGATGGCCCGGAGCGCCCACACGGCCTGGATGTCACCGTACTTCATGTCGAAGCATCCGGGCCCGGTCATCCGGTCTCCGTCGATCCGGCACGGCAGCCGCTGGAGCGTTCCCACAGGCCAGACCGTGTCGAAGTGGCCGAGGAGCAGCACCCGGCGCGGACCGCTCCCCACGCGCGCCTCGAAATGGTCGCCCCAGCGCTCCTGAGGATGCCACACGATTTCTGCGCGGGCGGCGTCCGCGAACCGGCCGGCCAGATGCTTGCCGGCGCGATCCACGGCGGCCTTGTCGGTGGTGGGCGACTCCAGCTCGACAAACGCCTTGAGATCGGCCAGGACGTCGCTAAGATGTCGGTCGGCGAATCCTCGGTAGCGGGTCAATGCGGCACCTCCTCAGGGTACGCGGCGTCGCTGAGACCGCGCAACTCGGCGAGGTTCTCCCGCGCCATGACGCGGCGTCCCGTCTCGAGATCGTGGATCACTTCGATGAGCCGCTCGTTCAGCGGCAGCGCAAGCCCGTGCGTTCGGGCGATTTCGACGACCGGACCGAGCTGGTGGTCCACCTCGGTGGGCCGGTGCCGGACGGCGAGGTCCCGCCAGATGCCACTCTTCTGCTTGAGCGATTTGCGGTTGAACACGGTGAGGCGATCGAGGCTCTCCCGGATCCCGGCCCAGTTGCGCGGGGTGGCGAACCGCATCGCGCCCGGCTCGTACCCGTCGAACCCCTCGCTGCGCACGCCTTCGGCTTCCGCCGTCCGGACGACCTCCGCCGCCAGGTTGGCCAGAAGCGCCGTGTTCTCGGGCGCCGCGAGAACGTTCGCCATGGTGTCGTCCACGGTCGCCGACGCGAACAACTGCGAGGCGTAGCCGAGCTTGCCCCAGAGATACCCCCAGATATTCGGCGTCAGCGTGGTGTTCCGGAGGAACGCTCCCTGCACCGCGGCGCCCAGCTGCTGAAGCCGTTCCGTCATCCGGCCGTCGAGCTCGCCGAGATACAGCGCACCGGCCCCCCCGTACATGATGCGGCCGGGAGCCTGATAGTCCGCGCCGAAGTTGACGAACGCTCCGATGGTTCTCGCGGGGCCGATCCGGCCGGCAATGATGCGCTCGTTGAGGCCGTTCTGCATCGACACGACGTAGCTCTCGGGCCCGAGCAATGACACCACCGGCGCGAGTGCGGCGGCGGTGTGCTGGGCCTTGACGGATAGCAGCACGGCCTCGGGAACCCGACCACCGAGTGCCGTCGCGAGCTCGGCCGGCGTGACGGCGGGCGCGCGAACGCGGAATTCTTCCGCTCCCTCGATCAGGAGGCCCTCGCGCGCGATGGCTTCCACGTGCTCCGCCACGTTGTCCACGAACAACACGTCGTGTCCCGAACGCAGAAGGTACGCGCCGACCGTTCCGCCGATCGCCCCTGCTCCGATCACGGTGAAATGCATCGCTCCCCCCTCCTACCAGCCGATCGCGTAACCGTTCCGACGGGGATCGGCCGCACCCGCAATCCATCCCGAGCGCGCGTCGACCAGGATGCCTTGGACGCCGCCAACCCGCATGGACCAGGCACCGAGCGGTTCGACCGTGTACCCGCGCGCCACGATCGCGTCGCGCGTCGCGTCGGCGAACCGGGACTCCATGCGCATGCGTTCGGCCGGGAGCGGATCACCGACGTCGTCCACCCAGCGAAACCGCGGCGCGGCGATGGCGTCCTGCAAATTGAGCCCGAAGTCGACCAGATTGACCAGCACCTGCACGGTCGTGACGAGGATGCCGTACGATCCCGGCGTCCCGATCGCGCCCCACAACCGGCCGTCCCGGAACAGGTGTACCGGCGCAATCGGCCACTCGTGCCGCTTGTGGGGCTCGATCACGTTCGGATGCCCGGGCGTCATGGAGAACCAGTGGAGCGCGTTGTTGAGGCAGACCCCGGTGCCCGGCACGACGACTCCGCTGCCGAAGCCGCTGCCCAGGCTGTGCGTGATGTTGACGGCGAGCCCACTCGCGTCGGCGGCGGCGAGGTGCGTCGTCGACGCGGCGGCCGGGCCCGACCCGCCCGCCGCGATCCGGCCGCCGGGTCGGGAGGTCCTCTCGAGCCTCTGCGGGATCCGGCCACGCAGCTCGTCGATGTGGGACGCGGACAGTACGCGGTCCACCGCGGCGGCCACGCGGTCGGGATCGCCGACGTAGCGGCCCGTATCCACGCGCGCCAGCCGCGCAGCCTCGGCGACGAGACCGACGTGCTCGGGTCCGAGATGCGCAGTGCCGCCGAGGTCGAAGCCGTCGAGAATTCTGAGGGTCTCGAGCACCTGCACGGCGCTGGTGGGCGGCGGCGGTGCGTACACGGTCACGCCTCGATACGCGGCCTCGATCGGCGCCACCCACCGAAGCTTGCCGGGGTAATCGCGAAGGTCCGCTTCGGTGATGAGACCGCCGCGCTCGCGCATCACGCGGCCGATCTGGGCACCGAGCGGACCGCCGTACAGGTAGGCCGGGCCTTCCGCAGCAATGGCCCGGAGCGTAGCCGCAAGATCGGGTTGGCGGAAGAGTGCGCCGATCTCCGGCACATGCCCCTCGTGCAGGTATGTCGCAGCGGCTTCGGGCCCGAGCCGGCCGCACAATTCCTGAAACTCGAAGTGGTCGAACGGCGTGAACGGGATGCCGCCCTCGGCGTACTCGACCGCCGGCTCCAGGACCCGATCGAGCGGCATCGTGCCGTAGTCGGCGAGCAGCCGGGTCCAGCCGGCGAGGTTGCCCGGCACGGCCGGGGCGAGATAGCCCTCGATGGGAGGAGTGGTCCCGAACCGGTCGGGCGTTGCGCCCGAGGGTGCACGGCCGAGGAAGACCAGCGCGCGCGGGGTGCCCCTCGGGGGCGTCACCACCAGGGTGCCGCACCCCGCAAGCCCGGACATGTACGGTTCGACGACCCCGATGGCCGCGGCGGCCGCCACCACCGCGTCCACAGCGTTTCCACCCTGAGCGAGCATCCGCACGCCTGCCAGCGTGGCGAGTGGGTTTGCGGTGGCCACCATGCCGCGCCGGCCGTACGCGATCGGTCGAAGCCCAAACCGCGTCGCATACGTTTCATGCGGCTCATGCGTCATCGTGCACCCCCAACCGATGATCCTGGGAGATTGCGAGAGGGCGACTCAGCGCGCGCAGGATCGATACTCATGTGTTTGTGTCCCCCAACGGCGAACTCCTGCCGGTTCGACACTTCGGCAACAAAGCACTGGGGACGGCCTCATCGGCCGTCCCCAGCACGCAGCGTCGTTTGTAGGGTCGAAGCTACCGAAGCACGCGCACGTTTGCTGCCTGCGGACCCTTACGCCCCTCAGACTCCTCGTACTCGACCTTGTCGCCTTCGTTCAATGACTTGTAGCCGTCTGCCTGGATCGCGCTGAAGTGCACGAACAAGTCCTTGCCGCCGCCGTCGGGTGTGATGAAGCCGTATCCCTTCTCCGAGCTGAACCATTTCACTGTCCCTGCCGCCATACTATCCCACCTTCTTACCAGTGCTACCAACCGACTTTTCAGCCCGCTGATGCCGTATTAGTATGGCATATTCGATCCATAAAGTAAACAAAAAAAGCTACTGCCCATAATCGCCGACCACCCGGTCGGACAGGCGGGAAGACCGAACCGAACCGTAGTTCGGCTCACAAAAGCGGCACCTCGAGGGGCGTTGCCGCGGCATCGCTTCAAGCGCCTATGAGAACGACCAGGAGGTCCCCGATGCCGTCGCCGCCATCTTGGGCCCTGTCCGCGTCGGGAGTCGGGTGCCCGTCACGCCAAACGGGCCGGACGGCGTGGCGCAACGGCCGAACGATCGTCTGGACCGAAGTGGTCGTCCCGTCGGCGCGTCGGACGCGCAGCGCGGCCGTCCCCGTGTCGCCGCCCGCGGGTGAACCAGAGGCGGGACCGAGCCGCAGGGGCTCCACACACAGGTCGTTCAGGTTCGTGCCGTGCATGTCGTCCGGCACCAGAAATCCGAACGTCTCCGCAGCCGCGGCGTTGGCGCGGAAGATCCGCCCCCCTGCTGACGCCCACAACAAACCGACGGGCGCACCGTCCAGCAGGAGCCGGTAGCCGTGTTCGGACTCGCGGAGCGCGCGGATCGCTCGTTCACGCGCTCCGATCCGGTCCAGCAGGACAGCATTCTCGGTGGCGATCTCGAGCACCCGGCCCGCCTGTTGCCTGAGCACTCCCACCAGCAGTCCGGCGATGGGAACCGCCATCACCCACACGATTACCCGGCGGAGATTCTCGGCGGTGTAGGAAAGGAAATGGCCCGGACTCGAGAGGACGATTACGAAGTAACATGCCGCGGCCGCGGCGGTGGCCAACCCGGTAGACACTCCTCCGGCGAACGCCGAGAACATCACGGTCAACAGGACGATCGGGCCAGGGACCATGATCGTGTCCCGGCCGAGCCACGCTACGGCCACCGCGCCGGCCGCAACCGGCAGCAGCCAGCCGATTCGCGGCCCTGCCCACGCCTTGACCGGCTTTCGATACCATTGAACGGTACGCATACTCGCGATTGCGCCAGAGGTGTCGTGTCCCGAACCTCGGACTGCCCCACGAGCAACATTTCCCCGAAACACGGCCGCGTAGACGCCCGGACGCCGAAAATGTGCTCGCCGCGGTACCCACCGGGCTAGAGCACGGGACGAATGGGAACGACTTGAAGAATCCAGGTGTTGAGGCGGTACACCCAGTCGAACAGAAGCGCGGTTCCCATCGCTACGAGGAACACGCCGCTTGCCACCTCGATCGCCCTCGCGTAGCGGTGAGCGGCGCGAAACACGCGCCAGGCCCCGGCAAAGAACGCCGCCGCGGCGAGGAACGGAAGACCAAGCCCCAACGAGTAGACGAAGAGCAGTACCGCCCCACCCCCCGCCCGTTCGGTCGTCGCGGCGAGGGTCAGGATCGCTCCGAGGATCGGCCCCACGCACGGTGTCCATGCGAACCCAAACGCCATGCCCACGAGAAGGACGCCGATCCATCCCGTCGGGCGGCGCGTGATGAGGATGCGCCGCTCTCGTGCGAGACCCGGGATCGCGACCACGCCGAGCACGGTGAGTCCGAACAGGATCACGATCGCCCCGCCCAAGCGGCTGAGGAGGTCGCGGTTCGAGAGCACGAAGCTTCCCGCGAGCGATGCAGAAGCGCCGAGCGCCGTGAAGATCACGGAGAACCCGATCACGAACAGCGCCGTCGCCCCGAGCACTCTGCCCCGGTGCCCGATGCGACCCGTCTCCAATTCGTCGAGCGACAATCCGCAGACGAACGACAGATAGCCGGGGATCAGCGGCAGGATGCACGGGGAGAAGAACCCCAGCACCCCCGCCGCGAAGGCGATCGGGAGGTTCAGAGCTGGCATCGCAGCACCGCACTGCTCTTCCGCGACGCGGGAACGCCGATCTGGACGACCCGTGTCCCCCTCATCGCCGCGCCAGCATCGTGATCGCGGCAACCAGCTCACCACGATCCGATGGACCGCAACTCGCCAGTCGCAAGACGCCGTCCAGCCCGATCCATCCTACGACACGAGCAATCCGCATCCGCACCCCGACTCACCTGGCGCCACGTACCGGCCCCGACGTTCAACCACAATCTTACACCAGAAATTTGCGAAGAACCGACATCGTGCACGCCGGCGTGTTGCCGGGTGCCGCCGACCCGCGGGGGGTGACGCAAGGAGTGCCGGATTCCGCAGCCAACATTGTCGACGTAGGTGCAAGGGTGTGGTACTCGGGAGGCGTTCCATGGGATGGTTCTCCCGCAGGGCTCGAAAGCCGGGAGTCCAGCGCCTCGGTCCGGTGGAACTGGCGTTGTCGCTCACGGCAATCACCGGGAGGGGCTTTGACGGCGCCCTCAAGTCCGCGCGCGAGCTGAGTTTCACGGTGCTCCCGCTCGAGCTATTCGCGGTCGGCGTGTTTGCGACCGCATGGAATGCGTCGCGCCACGCATTGGTGACCGGGCTCACCCGGGCGCAAGGCCGGGTCGTGATGGACGCCTATGCCGTCCTGGCCTATTGCCTGTGGATCAATGGCCGCGAGGGACTCTCAAAACGTCTGCCCGGAAGGCTCGACTGGGCGGACTTCGTGAGGTTCAAGCAAACCGTCGATTGGCGCCAGTACGGGGTGTTCACGGAGGTCGTCCGCGAACGCTCCGCAGAGTACGGCCCTCTCGCCGCGGCCTCCACCGCGGGAACCGAACGAGGCCCGCTGGAGATCCAGCTCGGGAATGCCATCGCCCGTCACGTCCTCGGCCACAGCACCAAGGTCGGGCCGATGGAGTCGCTCTGGTGCGCCGGGCTCTTTCGGGAGATAGGCGCAACCGTCCCCGCGGCGCTCAACAATTGCCGGTACCGGCCCGACCCCGAGGCGGAAGCTCAGGCGGCAGCCGCGCCTGACGAACCGGAAGGCGATCTGATCCTGACGTGCGGCGCATGCGGCCAGAAGAACCGCGTTCGTGCCGGACGCCGCCGTCAGGACGCCGTCTGCGGCCGCTGCGGCAGCCCGCTGTGACACTCGCTGCAGCCCGAAACACGGCGCGCACGTGAGGCCCCGCCCCTGACTCGCCGATCCGGGCGCGCCGGAGACTGCACGATCTCTACCTTCGCGCGGGCACGGCCGCGGGTGCGCTGAAGGGCCCGAATCACTCCCGGCGCTCGGAGGTGCGCGAGCGGCGAACGGCCTGCCACACCGTTTCCGGCGTCGCAGGCAAGTCCAGAGCCGAGACACCCATGGGACGCAACGCGTCGAGGATCGCGTTCACGAGCGCCGGCGGCGCGCCGGTCGTTCCCGATTCGCCGATGCCCTTCCCTCCGAGCGGATTGACGGGAGAAACCGTTTCCACGCGGCCGGTCTCGATCCTCGGCACCTGGGAGGCGTGCGGCATGGTGTAGTCGAGCAGCGACGTCGTGAGGAGTTGACCGTTGTCGTCGTGCGCGACGCGCTCCAGCAGCCCCTGCCCGATGCCCTGAACGATGCTCCCGTGCACCTGGCCTTCGACGAGGAGCGGGTTCACCACTCTTCCGCAGTCGTCCACCGCGACATACCGGAGGATGCCGACCGCGCCCGTTTCCGGGTCGATCTCGACGACGGCGATGTGCGCGCCCGCGGGCACCGTGCCGTGTTCGGCTTCAAAGCGGACGCTTACGGAGATTCCGGACTCTTCCGCGCCGCCGGGGCGGGCGGCCTCCGCGATCTGCGCGAGGGTAACCGCACGTGCGGGCGCACCCCTGACGGCCACACGGCCGCCGCCGAGTGAGAGATCGTCGGGAGCGGCCTCCAGCAACCGGGACGCGATCGTGATCACCTCCCGCCGAACGCCCTCCGCGGCCTTCGCAACCGCAGAACCGCCGACCGACAGCGAGCGGCTGCCGAACGTTCCGATCCCGGCGGGAATCACATCGGTGTCTCCGTGCAGCACGGTGATGCTCTCCAGTTCTGCGCCGAGGATATCCGCGACGATCTGGCTGAACGCCGTCTCGTGGCCCTGGCCGTGCGGCGACGTCCCGGTGAGCACCGTCACGTGACCCGACGGCTCCAGACGCACCGTCCCGTCCTCCCAGAGTTCGCCGCCGCCGGCGATCTCGATCCAGGTCGAGAGCCCGATCCCGATCGGGCGCGCACCGTCCCTGCGGCGACGCGCCTGCTCCTCGCGCCAATGCCTGTACCCGACGAGCGCCAGCGCCCGGTCAAGCATGGCGTGGTAATCGCCCGAGTCGTACACAAGCCCCGTCGGGCCATGGTGCGGAAACGTCTCTATGAAATTCCGGCGGCGCAGTTCCGCTGGGTCCATGTCGAGGCGCGCCGCGATCATGTCCATCATCCGCTCGATGTAGTAGGCGCCTTCCGGCCGTCCCGCGCCGCGGTACGGCCCCGTGGGAGTCCGGGTCGTAACGACCCCGCGCAGCCGGAAGCGGGCGTGTGGAATCCGGTAGGCGCCAAGCGCGACGAGCGGGGTGAGCGACGGGATCGCCGGCCCCGAGGATAGACAGTAGGCCCCGAGGTCGGCCAGGATCTCTCCTTCGACCGCGAGGACCGTCCCATCCCGCGAGGCGGCCGCCCGGAGGCGCGCGCGCTGCCCTCGGCCGTGCGTCATCGCTTGCAGATTCTCGAGGCGGTCCTCGACCCACTTCACGGGCTTGTGGAGGCGCCAGGCCAGGTACGCCGCCAGCGCCTCGTCCGGGTACAACGCCCCCTTCGCTCCGAACCCTCCGCCGACGTCGGGAGCGACTACCCGAACGCGCTCCGCAGGGATCCCCAGTACCTCCGCGATGACGTCGCGAGCTTCGTGCGGGACCTGCGTCGAGAGCCAGACCTCGAGGCGGTCCCGAGTGGCGTCGTAGGACGCCACCACACCGCGGCACTCGAGCGGCAGTGGCGCCAGTCTCGGCTGGATCATCTCCGCCTCGACCACGACGTCGGCCTGCGCAAACGCGGCCGTTGGGTCGCCGCCGCCCACTTTGAGCGTGAAGACGACGTTCGAGCCGGCCGCGGGATGGATCACGGGCGCTTTACGCGCAAGGGCCCGATCCAGATCCGCAACGGCGGGAAGCGCCTCGTACTCGACGTGGACGCACTCGGCGGCGTCCCTCGCCGCGTAGCGGTCCGATGCGAGGACGGCGGCGACGGGTTCCCCCACGTACCGGACGACCTCGTGGGCAAGCAGGGGGTGCAGCGCCGCCGCGACGCGGGGAGACATGATCGCCGCGGGCAGTCGCGGAGTCGGGGACGGCAGGTCACGGGCCGTGAAGACCGCCGCGACCCCGGGCGAGGCCGCGGCCTCCCGGATGTCGGTCTCACAAATTCGTGCGTGCGCGTGAGGGGACCGGACGACCGCCATGTGCAGCATGTCCGGGAACCCGAGATCGTCCACAAACCGGCCGGCGCCGGTAATGAGGGAGCGGTCTTCGCGCCGCCGTACAGGGGATCCGACGTAGGCCATCGTTCACTCGACCGTAGAGCGCATGTCGCCGTTTGCGCACCATTGTACCAGGCGCTCGTCGGGCGCGGAAGGCGCCGCACGTGATGCCAAGCGAACCTCGGGGCGAGAGCGCCGGCGCGGCGTCGACGCCGGCGGCGAGCATCACAACGGTCGTGTGGCTGAGGCGCGCTCTCTTCCGTGCCACAAACCCGGTCACGGCGGAGTCCGCGATGCCGCGCGGAGCGTCCGCGCTCGGCCGGGCCCGGCTCTCAATCGAAGAACGCCATTGGAGGTCGCGCGGTCGTCACCAACACGACGAGCGCGCCCAGCTTCGGCATGGGCTCCGGGGCCGGCCACTCCGGGAGAGGCACGCGGCGGCGGGCTTCCGCGAATACCTCTGCCCACACGTCACGGCGTGCCCGCAGCGTGTGGCCGCGACCGCCGTCCTGGTAGCTCAAGCACTCGAGGCGGCGAACGCCTCCCGTGCCGGAGTCTCGTCGCCCCTGGGCACGCTCGGTCTGCAAGCAGATCTCAGCGCCTGCATCGGTCGAGCCGACCGCAGCGGAATTGCCCATCTCGTCCACCCCGGTGCACGAGGCTACTCGCATCATGCGCCTCGCGCGGTCCCCCGTGCATCGGGTTCGCGCCCGATTTCCGCGAACACCGTCACCCATGAAGCCGAGGAGTAGAAGGAATGCGGATCTCGCGCCTGCCCCGGCCGGGACGCACACCCACTGACCGCAGGATGGCGTGGGAACGCGTGTCGCCAAGCCCCGGCGCACAAGACATCGATGTATGATAGCAGGGTCAGCCGGTTACGACGGAGGGCCGACCATGCCCCGTGTCTGCGTCGACGGGCCCGCTGGATGCCGCGGAATGCACCGGGCGGTTGGTTGCGAGGGAAGTGTTCCGGCGCCTGGAACTGGCTCGAAGATGGCAGACGCGGAGGCCACCATGACAGCGACGCGCGCAGCGGCGCGACCGGCCGGGTGGCAAGGCGAGGCCGTGAGATGACCGACGACCGACGAGTCGGCGAGTTCGAGGCGCTCAACGCCGCGCAGCGCGACCGATGGGACAGGAACGCCGAATGGTGGGACGCGCACGCCGGCAACGGGAAGCTCGAGTTTCAGCGCGTTCTGGAGGGACCGGCGACCGACCGGCTGCTCGAGTTGCGGCCCGACGAAGTGGTGCTCGACGTCGGCTGCGGCACCGGAGCCGGTGCACGGGCGATGGCGGAGCGCGGCGTGCGGGTCGTCGCGATCGACTTCAGCGCGCCGATGATCGAACTGGCGAAGCAGCGCACGCCGGTGGCGGCGGATCGCATCGAGTACCAGGTGGTCGATGTCACCGACGTCGGCCAGCTCCTGGCCCTCGGGCGGCGCCGCTTCGACGCCGCCGTCTGCAGCATGGCGCTCATGGATATCGCAGCGATCGATCCGCTCGCGGCTGGCCTCGCCCACATCCTCCGTGAGCACGGCCGGTTCGTGTTCTCGGTCTCCCATCCATGCTTCAACGGCGTGGGCTCAGTCAAGATCGCCGAAGAAGAGAACCGCGATGGACGCCTCGTCGTGACGCGCGCCGTCAAGATCGTCGAGTACCTGGGCGCGGAGCCGCGACCCGGAGTCGTCGGGCCGCCGGGGCAGCCAACGCCGCATTACTACTTCGACCGGCCGCTTGGCGTGCTGTTCGGTGCGTTCTTCAGGCACGGCTTCGTTCTCGACATGCTGGAGGAGCCCGCGTTCGCTCGCGACGCGGGAGACGGCGGGCTTTCCTGGCGCAACTATCCCGAGATTCCGCCCGTTCTGGTCGCGAGGTTACGGCTCGGTTGAGCCGGCGCCGCAGACGAACATACCGATGCTTATCCGAATGGATCCCGGAGACTGGCGTCGAGTCCCATCGAATGCGAGATCAAAAGAGATCGGGAGGGAGGGTGTAGACGTGCCGATCGCCGTGGTGAGGCTCGGGTCTCCGAGGACGCCAAACGAGGGCTTGCGGCTTGGCACTGTTCGCAGACCACCGCGCGGAGTGCCGAAGACGCAATTCGCAAAGCTCGACTTCTACGATGTCTGGCTGCCGGACCTGGCCCCGAGCCAGGAGCTGGTGACGTTCGCCCAACGATCGCAGGACGAGCGGTCGTGGAAAGCATTCACACGCAAATACCGAGCCGAGATGAACAAACCCGAGGCGGCGAGAGTCCTCGATCTCTTGGCGGCGTTTTCTCATCACACCAACTTCTCACTGGGGTGCTACTGCGAGAACGAGAAACGGTGTCACCGCTCCGTTCTCAGGGAGTTGCTCGTCGAGCGCGGCGCCGAATTCTCCTGAGACGCGCGATGAGTGTCCGCGCTATGTTCGTTCCGGGTTGGCACCCTGGCTGGGAGGAATGTGGGCGTCACAACGGAAATCACGGTCGATGACCTGCGGAGTTTCGCGCGCATCCGGGCCAGGAGCGGGCCGCGCGCGAGCGGCCGGCGGTCGAGAATCCACTCTCCAGCCAATGACGCCCGGTCGGGGCGTCCGATGCGGTAGCATCGACCGCCGGGGCCGGGCGGGCGGACAGGCTGCACGCGCGGTGAGGTACATCCGGAAGACGATCGAGGGGGCAGTACCTTGACGACCGAGGAGCGAACCGTCGCGTTCCTGCAGCACGTGCAGGGCGGTGGGACCGTCGAAGCGACAGACTGGATGCCGGACGAGTACCGCCAGCGCCTGATCCGATTCATCGAGGCGCACGCCAACAGCGAGATCATGGGGGCGCTTCCGGAGCGCGAGTGGATCCCGCGAGCGCCGTCCCTCAAGCGCAAGCTCGGCCTCACCGCCAAGGTGCAGGACGAAGTCGGCCACGGCCAGCTTCTTTACCGGATCGTCGAGGACCTGGGGAAGCCGCGCGAGCAGATGCTTGAGGACCTCATCGCCGGCCGGACGAAGTTCCACAACGTCTTCCACTACCCCACGGGCACTTGGGCCGACGTCGGCGTGATCGCCTGGCTCGTCGACGGCGCCGCGGTCATCAGTCAGGGCGCCCTGCTCCGGACGTCCTACGCGCCGTACGGGCGTATCATGAAGCGGGTCTGCTGGGAAGAGGCGTTCCACCTCAAGCACGGCGAGGACATCTGCCTGACGCTGGCGGCAGGCACCTCAATGCAGCGCGCGATGCTGCAGGAGGCGCTCACGCGGTGGTGGGGCCCTATTATGATGTTTCACGGTCCGCCGACCCCGCCGGAGACCGACCAGGACCTCCGCTGGCGCATCAAGCCGAAGCCGAACGACACGCTGCGCCAGGAGTTCCTCGACCACTATGTCCCCCAGATCTGGGAACTCGGGCTTACGCTCCCCGACCCCCAGCTGCGCAAGGATTCCGCGACTGGGCGGTGGGGGTACACCGAGCCGGACTGGGGTGAACTCCGGGAGGTCATCCGCGGGCGCGGACCCGCGAGCCAGGTGCGACTCGCCTTCCGCCGCCTCACGTACGAGGAGGGAGCATGGGTGCGGACCGCAATCCTGGGCCGGAGCGCCGCCGCGTAGCGGAGGCCGCGCCGATGAACGAGCACGCCCTCAGCGTGTTCGAGGTATTTCGGCAGGAGAAGCCCACCGACGCGTTCACCCACGAGGGCAGCGTGGTGGCTCCGGACGTCGACCTGGCGTGCCAGTACGCTCTCTCCGTGTTCTCACGGCGCGCCGAGGCGTACCGCCTGTGGGTGGTGCCGCGCGCGGCGATCCGCCAGATCGACGATCCGGACCTCTTGCGGCCGCCGGGCGACCACCGGTACCGCCTGGCGCGCACATACCGGGGGACGATCGAGAAGCGCCGCAAGCTGCGCGCCCGGGTGCTGGGGGAGGCCCCGTGACGCCCGCCGCGCGCAATGCGCTCGCGCGGGCCTTGCTCGCGATCGCCGACGACGAGTTGGTGCTCGGCTACAGGGACACCGAGTGGACCGGCGCCGCGCCCGTCCTCGAGGAGGACGTCGCGTTCAGCTCGATCGGGCAGGACGAGGTCGGGCACGCCCGCCTCTTCTACGCGCTACTGCACGACCTGACGGGGGCCCCGGCGGATTACCGCGCCCGACGGCCGGACGAGTACTGCCACGCGTGCTTCGTCGAGACCCGAACCGCGCCCCGCTACAGCCCCGAGGGGGACCACCGGGGCGGCAGCGACTGGGCGTACGCGATCGTCCGCCAGTATCTGTACGACCTGTTCGACGCCGAGCGCCTGAGCGCGCTGCGCGACTCCTCCTGGGACGCGCTGGCCGAGGCGGTCGACAAAGTGCAGCGCGAGGAGAAGTACCACCTCCAGCACGGCCGGATGTGGCTCGACCGCCTCGCCGGCGGCGGCCCGGCCGGCCGCGAGCGGCTCGAGGCGGAGCTCGAACGGGCGTGGCCGCACGCTCTCGCGCTGTTCGAGCCGCTCGACGGGGAAGAGGTGCTGGTCGCCGAGCGACTGTCGCCGGTCGGCGCGCGCGAGCTGCGGGATCGCTGGCTCGAGCGCCTCTGGCCGGTGTTCTCGGCGCATCATCTGGCGTTGCCGGGCGCGCGCGGCGGTCCGGGCGGCTGGAACGTCACAGTCGCCGCGGCGGAGGGAGGCCGCAACGGCCGGCACACGCCAGACTGGGAGGACCTGTGGAACGAGATGACGAGCGTCTACCGGCTCGATCCGGCGGCCGTGTGGTGAGCGCCGGAGGGCGGCCGGACCCGCCCGCGGCTCGCGCCGACAATGAGCGGGCCGCGTGGGTGATCCTCCGCGAGATCGCGGACCCGGAGCTGCCCACCCTCTCACTCGTCGATCTCGGGATGATCCGACGCGTGCGGCCCGACGGGGACGCCCTCTGCGTGGAGCTGATGCCGACCTTCCTGGGATGCCCGGCGCTCGCGATGATGGAGTCGATGATCGAACAGCGCCTGGCCGTGCTCGGAAGGGTGCGCGTAGAGATCGTGCGGGACGAGGCGTGGACCACGGATCGGATCACGCCGGAGGGACGCGACAAGCTGCACGCGGCCGGGTTCGCGCCCCCGCCTCGCGGCGAGATCGCCGACGTGGCCTCGCTCGCGGGCACGCCGTGCC
>Ga0187784_10001081_pt1 | contig 21248 bp, 24 predicted proteins | sample 1015_SJ02_MP15_2_FD_132964 | JGI IMG/M metagenome (GOLD analysis project Ga0187784, IMG submission 132964) | Tropical peat soil microbial communities from peatlands in Department of Meta, Colombia - 1015_SJ02_MP15_20_MG | ecosystem: Environmental > Terrestrial > Soil > Wetlands > Peat | place...
CACAATGCGAGTGGTAGGCATCCCTCATTGCGGCCTGGTGCCGCCACGGAGAAGGGAGCCTCATGTCCAAAAAGCTCATGTTCGGAGCACTGTCCGCCTTATTGCCGGTGGCCCTTCTTGTGGTGGCTATCGGGGCGGGGTCAGCCTCCGGCAAGGTCCGCCCACACCAGCCCGTCACCTTCACGGGGGCGGTGAGCTGCAACCTCCACGGCACGCTCAGCATCAGTCCTCCAGCGCTTAATAGTGCGTCCAGTGCTTATTCGCTTTCGTTCACGGGTACGAACAACCACTGCAAGGGGCTTCCATATCCGACCGCTACGGGAGCGACGGGTACAACGTCACTGACGCAAGGCGGAGAGACGCTCAAGAAGAGCACGGAGAACTTCAAGTTCAGCATCGGCACCACCGCCAATCCGGTGAACTTGTGTTCCGACCTTGAGTATGGAGCCGCAGCAGTTCCATGGGGAGGCGGAGGCGGGTCCATCACCTGGCTGGGTACGAGTCCCATCGCTGGGACGACACTCAGCACGCCAAGCCCCCTGTCTGCGCTGAACATCTTTCCCACGGTCATTCCGCTCCTGAACTGGACGGCGACGGGGTCCTTCGCAGGCACCGCCGACCTTCTGCTCGGCTACAACGTCGCTACGGTCTTTGCCAAGTGTGCTACGACGACCGGACTGTCCACCCTCCCGATAAACCACCTGGGTGGCGACAATCTGCTCGTCGGGCCGGGCTTCTAGCAGCAAGACGCCTGAGGTGCTGGGGCAGAGGAGCTGCTCTGCCCCAGCACCTGCACCGCGTCTGTTCAACCAAAAGTGACGACTTGTCATCGGAGTAAGCGAAGCGTTCAATAGGAGCGCCCCGAGCGGCTGACGGCCAAACCAGGAGGGGAAGCCCTGCCTCGCCTCGGTCGCTTGGGGCCTTTCGCTTCCACCAGGACTTTCGACAGTGCCATCCTGAGCCGCTACCTTGCGCGTCCATGGGCAGCGACCAGCGGCGGTACCGCTTACAACTGCTTCCCCTGCCACGCTCCGACGATGCCTCTGATGTCCGGCCAGATTCCCCCGAGGAATCTGGCCGGCAGCTCGTAGCGACGAAGGTCGACGACGAGGGGCGAACCGAGCAGCGGGTCTACCGGCGACCGGCGTGAAGGATTGACGGGCCGTGGGAGTGTCGGTTGGCGACAAGGTCCGAGTACTGCCGAGCAAGTCGGGTCAGCCCCCGCGTGATGGAGTGGTGACCGGCGCGACGGGGTCCATGTTGCGGGTCCGGTGGTCGACGGGCGAGGAGTCAAGCTTCATCCCTGGGCCAGGTGCGGTGACAGTGATGGGCAAGGTGAGGACGCCTGCCAAGAAGGCGGCAAAAACCACGAAGGCAGGAACGAAGACCGCTGCTGCGAAGAAGGACAAGTCGACGAAGTAGCCACTGCTACGAGTCCTGCGAAAGGGCGCTTTCGAGGTAGTCCGAAGTGGGGGACATCGCTCTCGGGTGGGCACTACCCTCAGGCGTTGTTCAAGCCATGGTGGTCCACGCCGAAGATGGCAGAAGCGGTTCCTACCTAACCCTAACGGGGAGGGACTTGCAGCCGAGGTGGAAGGCCGAGCCTTTCACGGCATTCCTTACAGTCGACCTCCGAGTCGTCCCCTTGCCACGACGCAGTAACGGCCTCGTAGGTCCGGTCGTCGCACAGGGCTTTTCCCTTCGACTCCTGGGCGTGGACCACACTGCTGCCGCCGATGCGAATGAGGTCACGAATCATGAATGCTCGGCTAGGTCACATCGCCTAAGGAATCTCTGGTAGCTGGTCAGGGATGGTCACCATGTGGGAGATGCTCGACGGAAGATAGGCGAGCTGACCTGGCCCCATTTTGTTCGTGGCCTCCCAGCTCCATACCCAAGCACTGGCGATGACCGGCCGGTTGATGTCCGCAGCAAGTCGCCACTCACCAGTGGGAGAGTGGTTCTGCGTGCGACGATTGGGTCATAGGACATCGGCTGGGGTCGTTGCGATTGTCCTCCTGGCGTTCATGCTGGCCTCGTGCTCGGCACCACCGACTTTCCAAGTCTCGGTGAGTCACGGACAGACGTCGGTCACATACGGTGGCATCACCGTCGAAGTCCCAGCGTCGTGGTCCGTCACTCGACGCTCGGACGCAGTCTGCGGCATTCCTGGCCCTGGTGTGCTCGTCGGGCCTCCTCGGCCTGAATCGGATTTCGTCCAGAGCTGCCCCGGCATCCCACTCAAAGGTGTCGTGGTGACCTTCGGCGGACCCGACCCGATTGCGCCTGTCGGTCATGAGCAGCGGAAAACTATCCACGGGCTCCACCTGGCCATCTCCGAGCGGATTGATGGAAGCGAAACAACAGGAAGCGGCGTGACGCACTGGCTGTGGAGAGAGGTCGTCCGATTTCCGGGATACAGCGTGTGGCTTCAGCTGGACGCGCTGGGGACGTCGACTGGAGTGCCTGCGGCCGTCGCCGAGGTGGTGAACACCGTCAGGCTCGGGTAGCCGGGCGCCCGAGGAACCACCTGAACCCTGGATGAAGTCACCAAGTCAAACGCTGGAGAGGAGTGTCCGTTACAAAGCACCGAGCCGTTTCCCAGATGGCGGGCGCCTCCCCACCCTCCGAAGTTCGCCAACAATAGGGGTTGGACCGCCCTGGGCGGAGTGCTATCCCACTGCTTATTGCGGCCTCGTGCCGCCAAGGAGAGGGGGACCCCATGTCCAAGAAGCTCTTATTCGCAGCACTCTTTGCACTCGTGCCCGTCGCCATTCTCGTGAGTGTCGGTTCGGGAGTCGCCTCAGGTCACCCCAACAATCCACCGGTTACCTTTACCGGGGCGGTGAGCTGCAACCTCCAAGGGACGCTCAGCATCACTCCGGCGGCTTTGCAGGGTTCTGGCAGCCCCTCGTACACGCTCATGTTCAAGGGGACCAACAACCACTGCGTCGGCCTTCCTTACCAGACAGCTAGCACCGGTACGTGGACGACAACTCCCCTTGTCCAAGGAGGAGAGACGCTCAAGAAGAGTAAGGAGAGCTTCACCGTGACCGTTTCCCTTCCTGGAGCTGTCATTAACCTCTGCAACGACCTGGAGTTCGGTGGGGCATCCCTGGCGGTGACACCGTTCGCTGCCGCTATCACCTGGATAGGTACTAGCCCCATCACGCCGACACAGGTCTCGTTCCCTGCCGGCAGCTCCCTGACCATTCCTGTTCCAGGGGTCATCGCTCTCATGAACGGAACGACCGCAGGTTCGTTTGCCGGGACCGTTGACATTTCACTCGGCTACAACGTGGCCAAGGTCTTCGCTGGCTGTGCCACCGCCGCCGGGCTGTCCACGCTTCCCATCAATCACCTCGGTGGCGACAACCTCTTGGTGGGTCAGGGCTACTAGCGGCAAGAAGCCGGAGCTGCTGGGGCAGAGGAGCGGCTCTGCCCCAGCAGGCATCAAGGGCGGGCGGTTGACGCCTCGACCGGTTCGAGCGTTACAGGGCAGAACTAACGTTTCACCACGTGAGCAGTGTGGCTGGGGTCGGGCAGGTGGCTCGTCGTCGACGCTGTGGCCGGCGCATCAACCTCCCCGATGGTCGCGTGCTTTGGATGGACCGCAACGGCAACAAGCTGTGTCCAGGCTCCAAGCTCTTCCACGTCAGCTCCAGGGCAGACTATGGACCGCTGCCACCCAGCTCGCTCGCTCGTGCTGGGTTGTTTGGGCCTGGAGGCGATGAGCAGCGCCGACCTAGCTGACCCACCTGCCTGTCCGGCGTGCGGCTCCACGAGGTCACCCCGCCACCGGTTCACGACCCCTTCGGTCCATCGAGACGCCAGGAATGCCGAGCGACCTGGCGGAGTCCGACCGACGATGCGGGACCAGGGCATGCTGGCGACGCACACCGCCACGCCTGACCTATGGGTCAAGCCTCTGATGGAAAGGGCTGCTCCCCCCGTGACGTCCCTGGGGGGAGCGGACAAGGGGGAGCCAGCGCCTTCCCTACCTCCATCCGGTCCACCGCCGGTCCCCCTTTCGGTGTTACTGCCTGCGAAGAGCGGCGAGGCCGCCGCGTCCGGCAAGGGAAACCGACCCCGCGTCGATACGGAACCCGTGAGGAGGCAAGATGACGCCTGGCGACTACTGGCCTACCGGGACCAGGCCAGGGCTGACCAGCGCGACGCCCTGGACCGAAGAGACGTTGACGCCGCCACCTTCGCCGCCCACCGTCGTTTGCGGGCCGAGCGTGCCCTGGACAGGCTGCGGGCGAAGAGGACAGAGAACCAGTAGGGAAACGCAGGAAGGGGTCGGTGGTCTCCCAGTGGCCTCCTGTCGACCAAGCCGACCCCTTCCAGGCCCTCGGGGGAGGGGGAGGGCCGAGCGAAAGGCTCGCCCAGAGTCAGGACTTCAGGCGTGGTGTCAACGCCCAGCAGGCGATGGCGACGGAGGTTCGGGTCTTCCACAGGAACTGGCGGAGGTGGTTCAAGGCTCGACTCCTCGTCGTCGGTTTCTCCCCAGCGTAAAGACCGCCAGTGAACCGCAGGGGTCGAGAGGATGACGGCAACATGAACTCATCCCCGACCGCCGCACAACCCGAATGAAGCAGCCGGCCGGCTCGTATTCGAGGTCGTCTCGGCGGCACCTGCCGACCCGGACTAGGGGCTCTTCTGAACTGTCGGGGTGGGTGGAACCGACAAGGACCGCACTCCTCGTCAGGTTGAACTAGGCGACCGTATCCGCCGGCACCGTGAACACCTGGTCTGTCGCAGGAGGGCCTCGCCTACAAGGCGGACATCAACCGGACCTACATCGCCTCGCTCGAAGCCGGCCAGCGAAATCCATCGCTCGACCTGATGGCTCGACTGGCCAAGGCGTTGGGCATCGACCTTGGCGAACTGGTGAAAAGCCTCCAGACGAAGAAAGGCCGAACCTGATTCGATAGTTTCTCCTTCACCCCAGGAGGGAGCCGATGGACGAGTTCGCACTTGAACTGGAGTCGTTGCTGGTCATCGCTGAGGACATCCGCGACGGCAAGCGCTCAGAGCCGTTCACCTATGCGGAGCTTGTGAAACTCTGTGAAGGAGTTGAGCGGGCCATTGCGCTTCTCTCCGAGACCCCCCCGGAGTAGCCGGTCCTGGTTGATACAGCCCGTAAGTTGGCGGCGGGGTTGGGCGTCAACCCGGCCGTGCTGGGGAAAGGGCTCAAGCGGCCGAGGTGAGCTAACCCGACGTCACCGACAGCGTGAACGCCTGGAGCACCACGACCCTCCTGTGGCCCTTCCCAAACGTCGCCTTGAACGTCAGCGAATATTGACCAACTTCGCTCGGCGACTGGGCCTCACCGAACAGCGTTCCGTTCCCATTCCCATCGGCGACGAAATGGACACCTTTGGGTAGCTTCCCCTCTGTCTTCTTGAGCCTTGGGACAGGCAGACCTTCGGTTGCCACGGTGACTGAGAACGGTTGGTCGACGGCGACCGACAGACTGGTTGAGCTGCTGAAACGGTCCATGTTCACGACAGTGAAGCTCTGAGTGGCGGTGGGAGCAGGGAGATAGTCGGCGTTTCCGTCCTGGTTGGCTGCAAGAGTGCAGGTGCCGAGCCCGAAGAAGATGACAGAGGCTTCCGAAACGCTGCACACAGATGTGGTGGCCGAGGAGAACGTTATGGGATTTCCAGAGCCGCCGCCGTCGGCGGTCAACGTGTAGCTGGGACCCCGCGCCACCACAGGCGACGGCGGCGTAGAGGTGATGGTGATGGATTGAGTGGCTTGGCCGACGCCGAAGCTGTCTTGCACCTGGGACGCTGCGCTGTAATCGGTGTCACCGGCTTGGTTCGCATCGACGACGCAGGTCCCGACTCCCATATAGCTCAACGTCGTGCCGTTAGTTTCACTGACTGAGCACACGCCCGTGCCACTGGAGGAGTCCACGCTGAAGACGATCGGATTGTCCGAGCCACCTCCTGTCGCCGAAAGAGTGGCACTGCCATCGTAGGCACCGGACGTCGGCTCGTTGGACCAGGCAATGGTCTGGCTTCCCTGACCAACTGCGAAGGACTGCTGGGCCTGAGGAGCAGGCAGGTAGTTGGCGTTCCCAGCCTGGTTGGCGTCGATGACGCATTGGCCGACGCCGATGAAGGTGACCTCATAGCTAATCTGGCAAACGGATGACGCCGAAGAGTCAATAGTTAGTGATACAGGCATGTTTTCCCCGGCTGACGAATAAGCGCTTACCTCATAGCCTGGGCCTCCGACTTGGGCATCGCTCGGAGGCGTAGTGAAGAAGCTGATGGTCTGGCTTCCCTGCCCTACGGTGAACGACTGCTGAGCGACTGGTGATGGCCCGTACTCGGTGTCGCCCAACTGGACGCTATCGACAGTGCAAGTGCCGACAGTGTTGAAACTCACAATGCTGTCGGACATGCTGCACACGGAGCTGCTGGTCGGGTCGATGTACGTGTTGACCGGCAGGCCAGAAGATGCACTGGCGGTGACGTCGTATTCTGACCCTCCAACAGTTGCATCAGTCGGCGCGTCCGTGGTGAACGAGACCGTTTGGGATGTTGCACCACTCCCTGCGAAGGCAATCACCGGGCTGATGGGTGACCCCGAGGGAGACACGGAGCTGGTTCCTGTCGGGAGGGTGTCGTTCGGGTAGGCCGTGCAATCCAAGGTGATAGACGGAATCCCCTCGCCATTGGGAACCAGGTTCAGGGTGGCTGAGGGGTCCTCTTCGATGGTGGGGTCGGATGTCGTAGCGGTCAAGGGTCCGAGCGACGTGGCCGGGTCGGGGATGACGAGTTGCATGCCACTACCAGGAACGGGGTTCGGAATCGGCTGGTTGAAGCTCTGGGTGCCGGACGCCACGGTCGATGGACTGGCGTCAGTGGTGTCGAGTTGCGTACTCAGCGAGCCAGAGATGGCAGTGGCTCCGAGTCCGGCCATCCCATTCACCAACCCGCTTGGTAGGTAAAGCCAGGTCTGATAGTCCGTTACCTGGAAGGACTGGCCAGGGCTCGGAGTTAGAGGCGACATCACGGCTGTCGTAGTGACGTCGTTCATAACCAGATTTCCCGCGGACGTGTTGGGGCAGAAAAACTCGTAGGGCCCGGTAGTGCTGGAAGGGCCATCGGTGTCGAATGCTCCGATGTCACAGGGGGCCGAACGGGGAGCGCCACGCTGGTCGGTTGACGGGCACAACGAGGAGGTCGTGACGGCGTCGATGGCCGGGCTGCCAGGTTCGAGGGCAATGGTCTCAGTCGGTCCACCATTGTTCTGAAGGCCAGTGGTGTCGAGCATCGGGTTGGTGTCGGGTAAATCGTTGTTGGAGGTGGTGAAACCGCACGAGCCGTCGTCGTCGAGGTTGTAGCCAAGGTCGGTGAAAGAGCCTCCCACTTCGTTACAGTCTTGGGCCGAGGTATTGCTCAATGCGACGATTGACGCGCCTATGGTCACGTCGCCATCGATTGTCTTCAGGTCGCCTCCCGAGTCCGTCGTATTCGGGACAGTGTTATCAGCAACTGTGCTATTGGAGATGTTCAGTGTGCCGCCGCTGTTGTAGATTCCGCCTCCGGAGTTATATGCAACATTGTTCGCCACCGTACTGCTCGCAATGCTCAAGGTGCCGTCGTTGAAGATGCCGCCACCGAAGCCAGTCGTCACTGACGAGCCGTTGTTTGAGACAGTACTGTAACTCATCAGAGCTGTGGTGGCGTCGGTGCCCCCGTTCCAGACTCCCGCACCGAACTGGGCGGTGTTGTTGGACACCGTTGTGTCGGAGATGGTTATGTCACCGCTCTGGTCGAAGATGCCACCTCCTTCATATGAGGCTGAGTTCTGCGAGACGACGTCGTCCTCCAGGGTCAGCGTCCCGTCGTTATAGATACCTCCACCAATCCCGCCGCCAGCGATACCGTCGTTATCGCTGGCGTACCCGTCTTCAACCATCAAACCGGAGATACTCACCGTACAATCAGTGATTTCAAGGACGGGGTTAGCGTTGCCACCACTGAGAGCTAGGACGTTCGCACCCGGACCTTGAATCGTGATGGTGGTGCTCACCGCTATCGGACTGGCCAAGTCGACGGTCGAGCACGCTGGAGACATCGCGAATGTGATGGTGTCTCCCGAGCTTGCGTCTGCCACGGCCTGACGCAACGACCCAGGCCCGCTGTCGTTGCAGTTCGTCACCGTCCAGGTGGCGGCACTGGCGGGCAGAACCAGGTAAAAGCCCACGCCGCCGACCACAAGACCGAGCCCGAGAAGACCAACCACGACCGGGTGCCGATACAGCGCCGCACGCAAACGCCTCATCGCCCCACCTCCGAAGGCTGAAACCTTCAGACCGGACGTTGGTTTACCAGGTCGGTCGCCTTGAGTCCTCATCAACGATGAGTAGAACAGCCCTTTTCAGGCGTGGCAACGGGCGTTTCAGTCACTCGGCCTCCTTGGGTCTGAACCCCGACTGGCGCTGCATCTCCCTTGCCATCCCCCGCGCGACCTCCATCTTCTCGTCCTCGGGCAGCTCGTCCCAGTCGGCCGGGACCTCCACCGCACCCAACCAGGTCAACCCCGTGGCCCGGAACTCTCGGTCGCACACTGGGCACAGCATGACGGGGTCGACGATTCGTCCCCGCTCGTCGCGCGGTTGGTCGAGCGGCAGGATGCCGAGTGTGCCGCAGGTCGGGCAGTGACGCGCGCTCGTCATGCGGCATCACCCTGCTCGATGACCTGTTCGTCATCGGGCTCAGGGCTGTCGCCCTCGGCCTGGAGCAGTTCATCGACGTGAGCCAGCCAGGCGTCCAAGGCGGCGCGAGACCGTCGCTTGTCCATTGGTCCTCCCATCGAGCGTGGCTTTCGCACCGTGCCTCTCGGTCGGTTGCGCCGGAGTCGTAGGGCCACGCCCCTCGTCCGGTCTGGATGGAACTAACGGCGACCGTTCATCACCATACCGTCGCGCTGAGCGCTGATTGGTGGCGTCTGACGGCCACCTCGGAGCTGCTCATTCTTATTGATGATGCGAAGAGAGCGGCCGTGTCAGTAGCTTTCTCGACGTTGCCTAGACCTTTGGCGCTTTGCCAGTGGGGCGTCGTTCCTGAAGAGAGCTGGCGAGCCCTGTGAAACAGAGGAACGCACTTGAACGCATCGAAGGTGGAAAGAGGGCTCCGTCGAACCTCCTATTGGAGGTGGTACGGCAGAGGAATCGTCCTTTTGTCAGTCGTGACGCTGCTCGGTTTGGTGCTGGCCCCAGCCACCTCGGCGTCGGCCGAAAAGGCCCCCAGTTACTCGGGACCTGCCCCCGGTTCGGTTGCCTGTCAGTTCGAGGCCAGGGTGGTCTTCTCTCCCGGTCTCAGGACTTCGAGCGAGGAAACGAACCCAGCTTCTGTAAGCGGAAGGGCGCTCGACTGCGGAGCCGGGAACTTGTCGGTGGATATCAAATCCGGCAGAATCACGGGCTCGTTTGGCGCTGGCTTTGGTTCGGGGTGTGCCTGGAACGGCGACCAGGCGGCGACGCTCACGATTTCGTGGCGAGGGGACTTCTACGGCACCGTCGGCAACACCACGTACGGGGGAAAGGCGAGCTTCACTCCCAGTGTCGTGAGCTACAGCGGCGAACAGGTCGTGACCGACCCTGGTGGTGGCTTGGGATTCGCCCTGCCAGGGAACGCCAACTCCTCCAGCGTGACAGGGTCGTTCCCCATCTCCAGCATGGATGGCCAGGCCGCTATCGCCTACTCTTCGCTCACGTCGACTGCCATCCAACAAGCGTGCTCGCAACACCCTGGACTCAGAACGCTCGAACTCTCGGGCACGATTGTGCTGGGCAGCGGAGTCATCGAGCCCTCCGCCATCACCACGGGACCCGACGGAGCTCTGTGGTTCACCGACGCGTATGGAGTCGGTCGTATCACGACAACGGGCCAGTTCAGCCAGTACGTCGACCCGGAAGGTGCGCTGTTCGGTGGCAGCATCACCACCGGTCCTGATGGCGCTTTGTGGTTCACCGAGCCCGCCGAGAGCGAGATAGGTCGCATGACGACCTCGGGGGTGTTCAGCAACTATTCCAGTTCAAGTATCGACCTTCCGGTAGATATCACCACCGGGCCTGACGGTGCGCTGTGGTTCACCAACGACGAGAGCGACACGATTGGCCGCATCACCACCTCGGGAGGGGTCACCAGCTTTACCGACCCGACGTATGACGCCGGTCCTGATGGCATCACGACCGGCCCCGACGGGAACCTGTGGGTCACCAATGAGGGAAGCAACTCCATCTGTCGTCTCACGACCGCTGGTGTGTGCTCCATCTACATCTCACTGGCCATCAACGGACCCGTCGCCATCACAACCGGTCCCGACGGGAACCTCTGGTTCACCAACGAAGGAAACAGCACCATTGGCTCCATCACGACCTCTGGTGTAGCCACCATGTACACCGACCCGAGCATCTCGGCCCCCAGCTCCATCACGGCCGGTCCTGACGGCAACTTGTGGTTTACGAACCTCGTCACTGATGGCTCGGTCCTCTCAGACGGTTCGGACAGTTCCAGCAGCTCGGGCTCCGGCGAGTCGTTCTCATTCGGTGGCTCGATAGGCAGCATCACGACGTCTGGAGTGGTGACCAACTACACGGACCCGAGCTTCAATGGGCCGACGAGCATCACCGTTGGTCCCGACGGAGCCCTGTGGTACGTCAACGAGCTTGGTGGGACGATAGGTCGCATCACTACGTCCGGCGTGATAACCAACTACGGCTGAGCGGGAAGGCTCTCGTCTCACTGGACGCTCGTCGCCGGTGCGGTCACGTGTGCCGAGCCTCTTGACCGAGACGGTCAGGCGGTTCGGGTAGCCGCCGGGATAAGCTGCCTTCCCACTCCTCCTAAACGCCCTACGTCTGGGCTCCTGGTGGTGCGGTAGCAACGGCGGCAACTTCCACGACCCTCCATTCGCTTCCGTTCCACTCGACGCGGCCCACCCAGTTGGTCCCGTCCCAGTATCGCTGGATATATGAGTTGTCACCTTCAGGATGCCAACCGACGTTGCGTGTCGTGGTTACGGCAGGTGCAAGCGAAGCAGGAGAAGGTACCGGTTGCGACTCGATGACCCGGCCGGTCTGGCCTGATGGCTCGTCGGCCGATAGGAAGTCATCGAGGGTCGGCAAGGCTGTGTCTTGTGCAGGTCTTGACTGAGTCATCGCTCCGGCAACGCGAGCGGCTTGCGGCACATAGACACTCGCTGGCTGAGGAGCCTGACGTGTCTGCCATGGAGGGGCGGTCGTCCCGGTCAAAGGTGCTGACGCAAGGGCGAAGTCAAAGCCGGTTACACCAGAGCCCCGGCGTCGTCGATTCAGGCGTCGCACCAGGACCACTACTGAAGCTATCAACCCACCGATGACGACGGCTCCTACCGCTGCTTGGACCGGGTTCGTGCCCGGTGGCGCAGGAAGCAGCGCGTATTGACTAACGGCAATGCTGTCCGCTTGAGGAAGGCTGACGGGCGGCGAGCCGTTTACTCCGAGTGATTCGACCATTTCAATCAGGTCACCCTTGCGGGCCATGATGGCCGCCAGTTGTACCGAGCCATCCTCGGCGGTGCAGAGGCTGGACAAGGAACCGGGAAGACCGGCCGCTGCTGTGACCGAGGTGGGATTGTTGCCGGTGACTTCGACGCACTCGTCATCGAAGCCCACCTGCATGACCTGGCTCCAGTTGCTGAGATTCGACGGCAACTGGCTCAAGGTGATGTCCAAGAAACCAGAGCCGTTGGTGTCGAGCCAGAGGTTGGCGGCGACGGATACGTTTCCACCGTTGAGGGCGTTTGAGTCAATCTTTTCCAGGCGCTCCGTGACCTGGGACACTGCTGATGCGGGTGCCACGGACCATCCCGGTTCGGGGTCGGGAAGAATGAGGGACGCAAGGCTCGGTTGAGTCCCGACGGCCGGGGCGGCCGCGGCCACACCCGGGATGGCCAGAGACGCAAGACAGATGGCGGTGAGGGGGACGAGCAAGGAACGCGAACGAGCAATCCGCATCAGGTGGTCATCGACAGGCCTTGGCCAGTTCTGAAGAGCACCCCGAAAAGGCGCGGTCGAAGGAGAGTCGCAGCCCGATGCCGACGGCCACTTTCCCACTTCCGGCACCAGAGCCAGGAGTGCCAGCAGGAAGGCCGCGACCCGGCCGAAGGTAGATGCAGCCATGTGGACCACCGCCGGTGTCGCGTGGTGGCCCAAGCGGCTTCGAGCACCTCGTCGACGGCCTGGTGGAGGTCCGGCTGGTCCATGACCTTGGTAAACGCCCGTTCGGCCACAAGGGGTAGGGGCGTGGGCAGGCCTGTGGGGTTCTGCCCGCGGCCCCATCCCTGTCGGTTCCCGACCTTCGGCCCTTGGTCTCTGACCGGGTCCCTGGCATCAATGGGTCCGTGGCCGATAAGCGGAAGGGTGCAGCAGGTGGAGCTGGGGGCCTTTGGTTCCTCGGGTTCCTCGGAGCCCTCGTCTACTACATCCACACTCACTCTGGGACCTTTTGGCTGGTGCTGTGGCCATCTTGAAGGCCGTCGTGTGGCCAGCGTTTCTCGTCTACCACCTGCTTTCGCTAAAGCCCTAGCGGCAGGGCTCGCCCGTGACGCGCTACGACGGAGTCCGGTATGCGAGCGAAGGGTGTCGCCAAGTGCAGCCGGAACAGCACGGTCGGAGCCGGTGGGCTCGCTCTTGTCGAGCTGGAGGATGGGCTGGGGAGTTTCGTAGTCGTGTCAACCGGAGGCGGCACTGCGACGTCAATCATCTTGTGGCAGCCCTCCCTGCGGTGCGGGCTAGGGGGGTGGCACCCGCCCTGTTGGTGGCGACCATGATCCTGGCCACCTGCGCCTGCTCTGCTCCAAAGCGGGCGACTGTCCCAGGGACCTCGACTCCTCCTCCGCAGCAGTCGGTCACAACCACCTACCCCACGACGCCGGCTTCGTCGACACTCCCTCCTTCCTCAGCTCTCGCCGTCGGTGCGTCGGTTCCGGGCTATGAAATCGAGGCTCTGTCCTTCATATCCGACGCCGAAGGCTTCGGACTCTTCGAGCCGACCGGTAGGACGACTCAACAGCTCGCCGTGACCAGCGACGGAGGATTGAGCTGGAAGGCAGCAGCACCCACTGTCCTGCCCGCATGGGCTTCCACGCTGGAGTTCGTCAACGACAGCACCGGCTATGCCTGGGGCCAAAGCGACCTAGAAGTGACTTCTGACGGTGGCCAGCATTGGAGGGTCGCCTTGCAGGTGGCACAGGGGAGAGAAGCGGTCTCACCCATCGGAACCAACGTCTGGGCCATCACGCCGTCCAACGTCCTTGAGGAGTCCAGTGACGGAGGGATTTCCTGGCACAAGACGGCATCAGTTCCGGTCCCGAGCCCGGCTCTTCTCAGCCGGGTGAGTAGCACGGTGGCCTACGTCCTCGGGTGCGGCCAGCTCGCCGTGAACGGCACCCAGCCAGGGAGCCTTGCCTGGACCCGGAACGCCGGCCACAGCTGGACGAGGGTCACACTGCCGAATGGCTGCACCGCCGCCGGGACGGGGTCGTCCGACCTTGTCGCTCTGTCGGTGAAGGACCTCTGGCTCGTCCAGTTCGGCCAGCCAGCGACCGACTTGTCCTCCAAGTGGGTGTATCGGTCCTACGACTCAGGAGCCCAGTGGCAGCTCATGGCGAGGGAAGAGTTAGGGAACCCGGCCGACAATGTCGGCCAGCTTCTCAGCACGGGTGATTTTGGACCACTCAGCGTCCTGGCTTCCAACCCCAGCAAGGCATGGCTGGCCGAGGACCGAGGTGGCCTTCTCGTAACCACCGACGGTGGAGCGGACTGGGCACCTGCCTATCAGGACCCAAACGTCGACGCTCTCGGTCCTGCGACCGTGTCCTTTCTCGACTCCACTCACGGCTGGGCGGCGGCGGGCGATGGACTATGGAGAACGACCGACGGGGTCACCTGGACCGACATCTCTCCCGCATCGTTTCCATGAACGGCGTGGCAAGCAGGGGGGTGATGTGCGCTCTGGTCGTGGTGGCCGTCACCCTGGCTGCCTGTAGCTCGCCTCCTCCTGTTGTCAGTGCTCCGACCACCATCGGCATCGCTCGCACCACGACGCCGCCATCGCCTCCACCTTCGACAACAACCACTCTGCCCAAGCTTTCAGGCTTTCTCGCCCAGTCCGCGAGCTTCGTCACGGCGAACGACGGATATGTCCTGGGCGTGGTTCCATGCAGCTCCGGCGCGTGTCTCGCCCTTCGACACACAAACGACCGTGGCGCAAGCTGGACCACGGTGACGCCGCCACCCACCACATTGGGCGACGCATCTAACACGACGGGGGTCTCCAACCTGCAGTTTGCCGATACCGAGGACGGGTGGGCTTTCGGCCCAGCGCTTTGGGCAACACACGACGGTGGCATCCACTGGCAGACAGTGGACATCGGCGGAACGGTGGTGGCGATGGGGTCGGGTGCAGGCACCGCCTACGCCGTGGTGGTTGAACCCTGTCAATCCGGGGAGGTCCAGTGCGGGTACGCAGGCCACCTCTTTCGCAGCCCCGCCGGTCAGGACCACTGGACTGAGGTCCCGAACGTTTCGGGTCAGTTCGCGCCCGACTCGTCCAGCTTGGTGGTCGAAGGACAAACGGTCTACCTTCTGACCTCTTATCCGAACTCCCAGCTCCTCAGCTCTTCTGACGGTATTCACTTCGCCCCGCTTGCGATTCCTTGCTCACCAAAGGCGAACCAAATCGGCCCGTTCGTTCCGACTGATGTGGCCGCAAGTGACCCGGACGATGTCGCTGTGGCCTGCCTCGGGGGTGCTGGGGCAGGAAGCCAACAAAAGGAGGTCTTCATCTCCCACGACGGAGGACACACCTATGAGGGGCTTCCCGAGCCCCCGATGGGCGGCGATGGAGCCGAACTGGCCATGCCGGCTCCTTCGACGTTGCTTGTGGGTTCTTCGTCTGCTGCTAGCTGGGTCTACCGGATTGTTCAATCCGTTCCGACATGGACGATGCCGGTTTCATTCCCCGACGGTGGTGTTGGACTCGGTGACCTCACATTCGTAGACCCAGCCCACGGAGTGTTCATCCACGCCATGGCTACGGTGGCGTTGTCGATTCTGTCGAGTACGAACCGTCCAACACGGCTTGGGACGCTGTACGAGACAGACGATGGGGGCGTCGATTGGTACCCAGTGAACATTCCGACCTGACCCGCCGCCGGGGAACGGACAGTAATCGCCTCGGTTTGGGTCTCCGACGGTAGCGTTCAACCGGCATTGCTGACGAGCCAAACTCTTCGTGCCCACTCCGACGTCCATTCTCCACCCACCTGGCGTTACGAAATCCCCGAGCAGTGCAACGTTCCGGTGAGCGCCCAATGAACGGTGGCCAATTAGTTGGTGCATCCCTTGGCGTGACTTGTTGACATCGTTAGCGTCCGCTGAGGAGTCGGTGGCTGCTGAGGGCGAGCGGACTGCGACTAAGCGTCCGAGGGGGACCTCGTCACCGCCGCCCTCGACCCCTCCCCAGAGGGGGACGCCCACCTCCCCGTGGTGTCCCCCTGTTTACCTTTTATTACTGGCATGTCGACTCGCTCCAACTCTCCGTCCAGCCTTTGCCTAGTTGCTGGTCGCCGGCTGTCACCTCACGTCCATCATCGAAGGCAATGGCGGGCAGGTGCAGGCGGGTCACTAGGATGACGATGGCGAAAAGCGGTGCGCTCGTCATTCGGTCACTCACCGTGCTCTAAACCCTTGCGAACTAGAGCGTCAGCTGAGGCTGATTCAGAGCAGATAAATTCGCTGATTTCGCTCCGTCAAACCATGACCACCACAACCCCACCCAGCGTCACCAACGACATCGCCGACTTCCTGCGGGCTACGAGTTGAGCCTCCGTGCCCGGAGCCGCCTGTCCAAGACCATCACCGGCTACTCACACACCGTCGAGCGTCCCAGCACCTGTCACAGCCATTCCATCAACGTTGACATCTTGTCCCTGTCCCCGACGAGGCGTTCAAGAGATTCGGTGCCGAGCGGCTCTGACGACCCAACCGGAGGTGGAGACGCCTCCAAGCCGAGGTCGCTCGGGGCCGTTCGCGTTCGGGTGCTCGGCTGTTTGCCAGAAAGCTCAACCAGGAGGGGAGACCGACCGGCCACGAGGGTGTTCGATGGCACGGCCCGACGGTAAAGGGGGGACCCTCCCCGACATTGGATGGCGCTGCCCTTCCGCCACTTACTGGTGGAAGAGTGGTGTCTGGGGTCCGATGCTTCGCCATCCAGCCGCAGCCAGAGGGATCACGTCGTGGATCAGCGTGGTGGCCCTGGCGGCCCTGGCTTTCTCCGGGTGCGGTATGTCTGCCAGTCGATTCGGGCCGCATCTGCGACTTACCTCTGAGCAGGCCATTTCCCTCCTCTACAACCAGGGCATCGCTCATGTCCCCGGAGGTTGGATCCTGTCAGGCACCAGCCTGCCCTTCCCCAAAACCGACCTCCTGGTGCGTACCGATGAGCACTTCCACGTCCTCGCCGAGAAGCGGCCCGCCATTCCCCAACCTTGGCGCTCAGAAGGCTACGACCACATCGGGGACATCGACGTGGTCGGCAATGTGATCTATGCCCCGTTTGAGCAGCCGGACTACGCCAAGGGCTACCAGGCCACCGCCTGCTTCAATGCGACGACGCTGGCCTTTATCGACGCCGTTGTGCTTCCCCAGCACCAGAACTCCTTCGTGGCGGTCGACCCGAGGACCATGATCGCCTACTCGATGAACGAGTTCGGCGGGGACAGTCTGCTTCGTTACGACGTCACTCATGACTGGCAGCCGCTCCCATCGCTCAATTTGTCGGAGCTACTGAGAAATACCCAGGGGGCGAGCATCGGCGACGGCTACATCTGGATATCGACCTCCGATGCCCATAACGACCTCTACCGGGTGAGCCTGGCCAGTGGGAAGGTGACCTGGATCGGTCATCAGGGGCATCCCGGAGGCGAGGGCGAGGGGATCGATGTCTCGTCATTGCCATCGGGCTACATCCACGCGATGGTCGTAGACCCGAATCGTCTCCAGGTCTGGGTGGAGAACTTCGACCTGACGACCGGGTAGACAGATTGCCAATGGGCTGATCGGCGAAGGAGTCGTCACCGGGCATGAGGCGCGACCCGGCACCACGGTACCGCCAACAGGAGGGGGGAGCTTCATGTCCAAAAAGCTCCATGCTTGCCGCATTGTCTGCTCCACCCGTGCACTGGCTGGCGGCCATCCCCTCGCTCGCCAACGTGACATGTGTCATGCTTTTACCGTTTTGGGGGGTGGAGGTCATGGCCCAGGCGACGGTGTTCGTGGATGATGCCGTACTCGGCAGGCTGCCACCTGTGTGCGTCAAAGACGGGGTTCTCACCGACGACAGCCTGACTCTTCACACCCAGGTGGGAGGCTCGAATGGACTTGGCATCGCGTGGCTCCTCCTCCTCGCCGGACCACTCGGATGGCTGGGCCTCCTCATCGTCGCCGTTTCCAGGCGACCGGCTGACACCCTCACCGTCAGATTGCCCTTCTCGCAGGCAGCGTATGAACGGCTCCGAAGAGCCAAGAGAGACATCTGGCTGTTCGGCTTGGTAGCCATCGTTCTGCTGATCTTGGCACTGTTTGCCGTCGGTCACGACCAGGCACTGCTGGCTGGGGCGTTGGGAGTGGCGTGTTGCGTGGCGCTCGTCCAGTGGGTCCGCAGTTTGGTTCGTGTGCGGGCAGACTCCGTAGTCGTGAACCTCGATGCCTCACGCCGTTGGGTGACGCTCTTTCGGGTCCATCCGACGTTCGTGCAGAGTCTTTATCCGAACTCGCAGACCTCCACGTTCGTCTGACCATCAGCGCCTCTACCTCCTCGGGCCACAAAGTGTGGGATTCGGACGACAATCCGTACGGCGATGTCTACAGCTGTCCTGCCGGTGGGATTCAGTCCCAGCGGAAAAGGTCGAAGACCCGCTCGTGGTTGTCGTCGTCGACGAGCGCCGGCATGGAGCGGGTTGGGGCGAGGTTCCAGCGCGGCCGGCCCTCGGGGTCGACGCCAGTAGCGAGCCGGGCTTGGCCAAAGGTGGTTGACGTCGATCGGACCCATTGAAGGACCAGAGACGTCGGCGTAACCTGCAGTTCTGCAAGCGCGGACCCTTGGAGGGTCTGGCTGGCACGGGGGGACGTGATATGCGACGTGGAGCTGGATTGCGAATGAAGCATCGTCACATCGGGGCGGTAGCAGTTGTGAGTTGTATGGCAGCTGTCGCTCTTTTTACTGCAGCGATCGGCACATCGACTGCTCATGCCACAACCAGAAGCGGAAGCGGACACACCTCGTCGCTCAAAGTCGTTTGGATGGCCGGCTACCACGTCCCGTGTCCACCGGATCCTTGCACCCCGAGCAAGTACGACAAGGTCGGCGTGATCAAGATCGGGGCGACGAAAGCCAAGAACGTGCTCGTACTTGAGCCTGGGACGTCGGCCGCCGCCGCGTACTTCGTTCCCCTTGCCCAGTGGATTGTCGCCAACGAGCCAGGGTGGCAGGTGTGGGCCGTTCAACGTCGTGAGAACCTCCTCGAAAAGCTAACGGAGGTGAACAAATACAAGGCTGGCAAGATCGACTCGACTCAGCTGTTCGACTACTACCTGGGTTACCTCACCGATCCCAGCGTCACTCACCACTACAAGCCAATCAAAAACTCGAAAGTGGGCTTCACCAAGAACTGGGGCATGGACGTCGCGGTCCAGGACCTCCACAACGTCATCGTGGCCGCCGAGTCACTCGGCGGCCAGGTGGTCCTGGGCGGGCACTCGCTGGGCGGGTCGGTCGTGACCGCCTACGCAACCTGGGATTTCGACGGTAGCCCCGGAGCCGACGGCCTGGCAGGTCTCGTCTACATCGACGGCGGAAGCGGTCCAGCGGTGACCGCCTCGGAGGCGACCTCCGAACTCGCCGCTCTTGATGCCTCCACCGCCTCGCCCTGGCTGTCATTCGGCGGTATCGCCGCCCCCTACGCCGGGCTGTTCGTCACCACCGGGGCAGCCACCGCCCTCTATGACCCCAACAGCGCCTCGTTAGGTCAGTCTTCGGGCCTGTTGCCCGACGATCTGGTGCCGTCGGTGCCGGTGACGAACGTGGCCCAGTTCGGCTACGCCCTGAACGTGGCCACCTCGCCTTCCTCGTTGGCAGCCGCCCAGGCCAACCTGGGTGCCGGCATCGACACCGAGGGCCAGGCTCCCTACGGCTGGGACAGCACCGGAGCGCTCACGCCCATCAGCCGTTACGCCCAGATGTTCGTCGGTGCCGGAGTCGACGACGCCGTCGGCAGCGAGTGGTATTTCCCCCAGCGCCTCACCGATGACACCGGAGCAGTGGGAGACGGAATCGCCAACCCGGCCCAGAGTGTGCTCGACGTCGACGCAACCATGGGCAGCGACTTGCCGACGACCCTGAAGATCTACGCCTTCTGCACCAGCCTGGGGGGAACCGGTGTGCTGGAGGCTGCCGAGACCCTGGCCACGCAGTCGGAGATCCCTTCGACCAACCTCTTGCTAGTGAACGCTTCGGGCACTACCTCCAGCGACCCGTTGGTGATGAACGAGCCGGTCACCTACGCCCACAACGATCCTGCCGGCGCTTATCCCGACAACTACTTTTTCGACAACCTAGTGAATTTTCTCACCGGCATCGCTTCCTAGCTCTCGCACCGGCTTGGGTCTCCATGGCATGCCGGCTTCTCCCGTCAGTTTCCTTCTTCGCCAATGTCATCTCGCCTCGTCCAGGTGGCTGCTTTCGGTGGGTCTACGGCGGGTCGGGGTTTCGGCGACCACCCAGGCCCGTGTCCAGGGCCGGTGGAGTGGTGTGGGGTGGCGGTCAGGCCGGACGGCAAGCGGGTGGCGGCCGAGAGCCCGACCGGACACCATCATGTGCCCGGCGAAAAGCGCCTGGCGCTGGTGCAGGAGTGGCTCGCGGTCCAATCGCCAGTGCGACGCGCATCTGCCCCCGAGGGATGCCGAGGCGTATCGCTCTGAGCCGGGAAACTGGTTGCCTCGTGCTCCAGTCAGCCGAAGGTAGCCCCTGGCCAGGCGGGTTCGATCGCCGGGCGCCGCGCGCTACCCATCGCGGGTGGGAACATGGCTCAATGGCAGACCTCGCAAGGCGCCGGACGACGGCCGTGGACAAATCCGAAGAAAGTGAGCCTGATGTTCGATTCACCTATGCCAACGAGCGGACGTTTCTGGCATGGAATCGCACGTCGTTGGCGCTCATCGCCACAGGGGTTGCCGCCACACAGCTTCTCCCCAAGTTCCAGATTGCTTGGGGCAGGCGGATCCTTGGATTACCCCTCATCGCTCTCGGAGCGGTTCTCGCCATCGCAAGTTTCTTGAACTGGCGCTCGAACGAACAGGCAATGCGTCGAGGTCAGCCATTGCCGCGCTCAGTCATGCCCCTCGTACTGTGCGCTGGCATCGTCGTGGTCGGGCTGCTCGCCATCGTTATCGCCGCCATCGGAAGGGCATGACCAGGGTGCCAGCCGACGAGCAACCGGGAGACCCCGGGCTTGCCCGGGAACGCACCGCCCTCGCCTGGAATCGCTCAGGGCTAGCGGTCATTGTCTGCATCGCCGTGGTGTTGCGCCACCTCTGGCCGCTCAAAGGGAAGAGCGCAATGGTCGCTCTCGGCATCGTCGCTGCCATGGCAATCGCTTGGGCGTTGACGCTTCTTGCATTCCGAATCGGTCGAAGCCGGCACAGAGACAGGTCCCGATATCGCAACCAGGCTTTCGGGCTTGTGACGGCAGGAACCGTAGTCTTGGCCGTCGTTGCAGTAGTTCTGACCGTGCTTGTCCCCGGGTAAAGGTCACATCGGTGCCTTGCACGTGCAGTGGTGTACCCGGTGGCCCCATGCGTACACAATGGCCCGGTGAGTCATGCGCATGACATTTCTGCCCCAGACTCTCACCGCAGACTTCTTCGGGTCATGAGCATCGACCCGTATGTCATCTTGGGAAGCGCTGTCGTCGGATTTCTCGTTGGGCTCACCGGCGCAGGTGGCGGCGCCCTCATGACCCCGATGTTGATTCTCCTGTTCGCTGTGAAGCCTTCGACGGCGATCTCTAGTGATCTGGTCGCCGCGGTCCTGATGCGACCCGTGGGGGCGCTCGTACACGGGCGACAGGGGACGGTCAACTTGCGTCTTGTTGGTTGGATGGTGGTGGGCTCGGTGCCG
>Ga0187784_10001082_pt1 | contig 21241 bp, 13 predicted proteins | sample 1015_SJ02_MP15_2_FD_132964 | JGI IMG/M metagenome (GOLD analysis project Ga0187784, IMG submission 132964) | Tropical peat soil microbial communities from peatlands in Department of Meta, Colombia - 1015_SJ02_MP15_20_MG | ecosystem: Environmental > Terrestrial > Soil > Wetlands > Peat | place...
CCGGCTGCTCCCGCTCCTCTTCGACGAAGTCTTCGAAATCGGCGTGGCTGCCATCCTCATGCGCAAGGACCGCCGCGACGGATGTCTTCTTTTCCGCAGCGACCTCCTCGTCCGTCATGAAGTGCTTCGGGTTAACCGGGCGCACGAGCAGATTGCACAAGAACCCCAGCGCCAGGAGACCGGCCAGCACATACATGGTCTGATTGTATGCGGCTTCGCGCGGCACGCCGGCGGTGAGCTGATACTCGCGCAGATAATTGACGAGCACCGGCCCGAGCACGCCGGCCGTCGACCAGGCCGTGAGCAGCCGTCCGTGGATCGCGCCAACCATGTGCGTGCCGAACATATCGGCGAGATAGGCGGGGATGGTCGAGAAACCCCCGCCATACATGGTCAGGATCACGCCGAAAGCCAAAACGAAGGGGATGAGGAGCCCCGCATGCGCCGCTTCGGGCGCAAATGTGTAGAGCGCGAAGCCTCCGACGAAGAAGAGCGCGTAAGTGAGCTTGCGTCCGAGCTTGTCCGAGAAGCTCGCCCAGCCGATGCGTCCGAAGATGTTGCAGAGGCTGAGCAGTCCCGTGAAGCCCGCGGCTATGGCCGCGATCTGAGCCTTTTCTGCGGTGTCGAGACCGTCGAACCCCTTGTCCACGCCTATGAGCTTTCCGCCGAACACCTCCTGCAGCATGGGCGAGGCCATGCCGAGCACGCCGATGCCGGCGCTGACGTTGAGGCACAGCACGCCCCACAGCAGCCAGAACTGCGGCGTCCTCCAGGAAGTGTCCAGATGCACGTGGCGATGCGTGACCATCGCATTGGCCGCTGGCGCCGGAGACTCCCATCCGGCGGGGGCCCAATCGTCGGCAGGCACGCGATAGCCGAGGGCGCCGCTGACCATGTAGACGAAGTAGACGCCGGCGAGCACGAGCAGGGTCTGCGCGACGCCGACCGTCGTCGCATCCGCAAACCGGCCCATCAGATAGGCGGCGAGCGGCGCGCCGATCATCGCGCCGCCGCCGAAGCCCATGATCGCAAGGCCCGTCGCCATGCCCCGCCGGTCAGGGAACCATTTGATCAGCGTCGAGACCGGCGAGATGTAGCCGAGTCCGAGGCCGATCCCGCCGATCACCCCCGCGCCGATCCACAGCATCCACAGCTGGTGGACATAGACGCCGAGCGCCGAGATCAGCAGCCCGCCGCACCAGCAGAACGCGGCGGCGAGGCCCGCTTTTCGCGGTCCCGCAGACTCGAGCCAATGACCAAAGACCGCAGCCGAGGAGCCGAGAAACACGAAGAACAGCGTGAAGGTCCAGCCGAGCGAACTGATGCGCCAATCGCAGTCACGCGCGAAGGCCTCGACGAAAATGCTCGTCTCGGCGGCGCAGGCTTTCGGCTCCGTGACGCCGATCGCACGCGACAAGGGCAGCCAGAACACGCTGAAGCCATAGGCCATGCCGATGCACAGATGGATCGCGAGCGCCGCCGGCGGCACGAGCCAGCGACTGAATTCCGGCCCCGCGATGGTGCGCTCGCGGCTAAAGAAACCCGGCCTCGCGACAACGGCCTTCAACATGCGATCCCCCAAGATATCAAGCGCGACGGATGCGCCATCATAAGCGCCGAGGGCCAGTCTTCAAGTCGTTTTTGCTGCGCCGCGGCAATCCGGACGAGGTCAAGCTGGAAGAATATTCCAAAGATGGTCGGGCGGCCCGGACCCGCCGCCGATCCGCGCCCCGGCGCCTGCAAGCAGCGCGCCTTCAAGCCAGCGCTTGGCGCGCTCAACCGCTCCCGCCGACGACATCCCTTGCGCGACGCAACAGGCGATCGCCGATGACAGCGCGCAGCCGGTTCCATGCGTATTGCGCGTCTCAATACGCCGGCCCCGAAACAGCGCCGCCGCGCCTTCGGTCCAGAGCAAATCCACGGGGTCGCCGTCGAGATGGCCGCCTTTCACCAATACGGCCCGCGCGCCGGCGGCCACGAGCGCGCGCGCCTGCGCCCCCATCTCCGCTTCGCCGCCCGCCGGCGCGGTTCCCGTCAGTGACGCGGCTTCGGCGAGGTTTGGCGTCAGCAGCGCTGCGAGCGGCGCGAGCTCCGCGAGGATCGCCGCGGCGAGTCCGGCTTCGGCGAGCGGCGCGCCGTGTGAGGCCGCGAGCACCGGATCGACCACGACGTTGTGCGCCCCTGCGCGGCGCAACGACGCCGCGACCGCTCGCGCCGTCTCGACGCGCCCGAGCATGCCGATCTTCACCGCGTCCACGGCGACATCCTCGAAAATCGCGTCGACCTGGGCCGCCACGACGTCGGGCTCGACCGTGATGACGCTCCTGACGCCCCGCGTATTCTGAACCGTGAGCGCAGTGATCGCCGCCATCCCGTAGCAGCCGAAGGCCGCGAATGTCTTGATGTCGGCTTGCGCGCCGGCGCCGCCGGACGGATCCGAGCCGGAAATCGCCAGGACCCGCGGTCGCCTCATCGCTTTGGCAGCGTCAGAACGCCGCCTTCGCCATTCTCGGCGCCGAACGCCAGGCGGGCGCCGGCCGCGTCCCAGGCCAGAGCGGAAATCTTCGCGCGCGTGCCGGCGCCCGGCCTGCTCACGAGCAGCTCCGCGCCGTCCAGGATGCGGCAGAGAAGCGTCATGCCGTCCTCATAGCCGACGGCGACGACGAGCGCCGTGGGATGAAACGCGACGCGCGTGACCCTGACGCCTGCGCGCACGCCGCATTCGCGCGGCGCCGCGCCCATCGGCCCGTTCTTGCCGGAGAAGGGCCACAAGATGCAGGCGTCGGCGCCCGAGGTCGCGAGCCAGTCGCCATCCCCGGAAAAGGAAAGCGAACGCGTCTTGCCGGGATAGCCGGCCATTCGCATGTTCTGGCCGTCGGCTAGGCGCCAGCCGTGCAGCGTGTTCTCCTGCATCGACGTCAAAACGTATCGCCCGTCGGGAGAGACGATCAGGTCGAGATGCGACCCCTTCCACTCCAGCAGTTCCGGTTTCGCCGTGGCGTTGGGATACCAGAGCGTGACGCCATTGTAGTGAGCGAGCGCGAGGCGGTAGCCCTTCGGCAGAAAAGCGAGGCCGCGCGAGGTCGAGGGCAGGTCGAGCGATTTCGTTTCGCCCGCTCCGTCCCGCGCCCGAGCGACACGCCCGGCGGTCCAGGCCAGCGCGCCGTTGTCGCGTAGCGCGACTGCGTCGATCCAGCGGCCATCCTCGTTCGCGAGCTCGCGCGTCTCGCCGCTCGCGAAAGTGGCGACGAGACGGCCGTCGTCGCCGCCGGTGACGAATCGGCGCCCGTCGCTGGCGGCGCAAAGCAAAGCGCCGTCGCCATGCGCAACGACGCGCGCGCCGGTCTCCGGGAACAGAACGACGCCATGCGCAAAAGCGAAGGCGGGCGCTCCGTTGACGAAGGCCGCCGCGGTCACGGCCTCCTCCGCGGCGATGGGCGCGACATGGCTGAGGAGCGAGCTGTCGTCGGTCACGTTGGATTGCATTCTGGGCCGCCGCGAGGATCTCGAAAGATGGCGCGGAGGTTCTAACCGCTTCCGACTCGCAATGTCACGCGCCTGGCGCGATTTCGCCCGCCGGGCGGACGTCTTCGCCTCGGCGAAGGCGCGACTCACCTCGCCTTTGGAGCTTCCCCCACATAGCCGGCGAGCAGGATGAGGCCGCTCTCCGTCTCCCGCAAGGCGAAGAGGAACGGCTTGTCGACGACCATGTGGACCGGCTGCTCCTCGGTGGGCCGCATCGCGCGCGTCGCAATCACGGCCGTCGCGGCGGCGGCCTCGGCGCCTTCTTCGTCGACCTCAATCGCCGTGCGCTGCAGCACCCCCGCGAGAGTTGCGCCGGGCCCGAAACCAGCCAAGGCCGTCGGCGACCGGCGCGCTTTCGCAAGTCCAAGGTCGTCGAGCGTCGGCAGAAGGTCGTAACGCCCGGAGAGCGCGAATTTGGGCAGAGCGAGATCACCCTTGCGCAGCGTGAAGCCTTTGCCGGCGACCCACTCCGCAAGTCCCGCAAATTCGGCGGCCCGCGCCGGACGATCGATCGTCGTCACGACGACGAGCGAGAAGCGCTCGTCCGCGAATGGAAGATCGATGGCCACAAACCGATCCTCGGTCCTCAAGGCGCGGCGACCCTCGGCAAGATGCATCATGCGCGCGTCCGCCCGAGCGCCGTCCGCGCCCGTGAAAGGGGCTGGCGAAGTCAGCTTCGCGTCGAACGGCGTCTGCCACTTGCCCTTGAAATGCAGGGCGTTGAGCGCGACGAACGCCGGTCGCGGCAGCGGCTCGCTCAGGATCTCGGGGATGACGCCTCGCGTGAGACGCCGCACCCAGGCATTGACCTCCCGGATCGCTTCCGCCTTCGAGAGATCCATCTCTTCGGCCGGGACGCCGATGTCCGTCAGGCGCTTCACGAGCTCCGGGCTCAACGCCGCGCCCGGCTCGACGATGAGACGATCGGCGGACTGCAAGACGTCGCCTTCATTCTGGGCGAGCCGGGCGCGCGCCGCCAGGATCGAGGCGAGGCTCCTCTGCGCCTCGCCGCCCTCGAACCCTAGGGCCTCGGCGATCGCCGCCCGCATCGCGGCGTCAGCGCCCTCGCCGACGATCGCGAAGGCCTGGTCGAGCGAAGCCGGCGACACTGTCGTGGCGCCGGTCCCGTCCTTGGCCAGTCGCTCGATCAGCGCCAGCGCCAGACGCGCCTGCGAGCGCGACAGCGCGGGATCCGGGGCCGACCACGCTCGCGAAGTCGCGGCGGCGAGCATCCCTGAAGCGACTGTGAGCGTCGCGAGGAAGACGGCGGTTGGTAGCAGGTTTCGCATGTCGGCCTCCTGCGCAGTAGGCGCGCTGAGGAATCTCGCGCGGCCGAGGGATTTTGTCTATTGCCGCCGGAGATGTCATCCGCCGGCCGCGCGACAAGCGGCGATTGTTGATAAGCCCGCCCGCGCTCGTTAATGTGACCTCCATGCGGCGTCGTTCGAAGTGAGCTTCTGTTGGAGGCGCGGGTTGCGCCGGATGAGGAAACCGGAACGATCTTGAGAACACTCCGGTCGATGCGCCGCGCGTCGGCCGGACGGGGTCAAGGAAGCGTCTCGTCCCATGCGGCCCGTCTTCGTCTGGCTTCACCGATATGTCGGTCTCGCCCTGGCGGCGTTTCTATTCATTGAGGGCGTGACCGGCGCAATACTGGCGTTCAGAGCGGAACTCACGGGAGTTCTCGACCCCCGCTTCGTCGCCGCCGCTCACCCCCCGGGCGCTCAGCGCCTGAGCCTCGCTGCGCTCGCGCGACGGGCCGAGGCGCTCGAGCCGACGGAGCAGGTCGCCTATTTCAGCGAGAACACGGACGACCGCGTGACGCTGCGCATGCGCGGACGCCGCAACCCCGAGACCGGCGGGCGCTTTCCGGACGAGCCGTTTCACGTCATGCTCGATCCCTTCACGGGAGAGCGGCTCGCCGGCGCCGAGCCGACCTCGGCCTCCGCCCGCTTTTTTGCGCAAGTGATGCCTTTCGTCATCAGGCTTCACCTGCATCTCACCTTCGGCGAGCCAGGCGTGTGGGCGCTCTGGATCGTCGCCCTATGCTGGACGATCGACTGCTTCGTCGGCTTTTACCTGACTCTGCCGATCACGTTCGAGAAGTTCTGGCGCCGATGGAAGCCGGCATGGCTCGTCAAATGGCGAGGGGGCTTCTACCGAATCAATTTCGACCTGCATCGCGCCAGCGGACTCTGGCTGTGGCTCTTGCTCTTCGTGTTCGCCTGGTCGAGCGTGGAGCTCACCGACCGATTGGGGCTTTTCGACTGGGTCATGGGCCAAGTCACCGCGTTCAGCGCGGCGGCGCCGGACGACGTCGAGCAGTTCCCGGCGCGCGAGAGCGTCGCGCCTTTCAAGCTCGACTGGGAGGCGGCGGAGGCCGAGGGCGGACGCCTCATGGCGGAGGAGTCGGCGCGACAGGGCTTCAAAATCCTGCGTCCGTTCTCCCTGAACCGCTTCGAAGAGTCGCGGCTTTACAACTACACCGTCCTGACCGATCGCAGCTTTCCGCAAGATCAGGAGTGGACGGTGTTCTTCGACGCGGACACGGGCGCCTTCCACGCGCGCATGCATGCGAATCAGGGACCGGCCGATGACCTCCTCTCGAACTGGCTGCGCGGGCTGCACATGATTCGCGATCCGGTGGATTATTTCGCCTATCGGGTCTTCGTCGTCGTGGTCGGGCTCGCCGTCGCCGGTCTCTCCGTGACGGGCGTCTATATCTGGTGGAAGAAGCGCAAAGCGCGCGTTCTACGGCGATCCCGGCGATCCGAGGTCGCATCGCGCGACGCCGCATGCGAGCGCGCCTCAGCTGCGGGGAACCCGAACATGTGAACGAGCTCGAGCCGCCCTTGTCGCTCGCGCCTAGTTCGTGCTAGGCGCGAAGCGTTCGCGTATGCTCCGGTAAGGTGCCTGGAGCGGTCATTTCGTATATGGCTTCCTCGTGAGCGTAGCGTGTCTCGGAGCGCTCGCCGGCCCGCCCTTCTTCCCTCGCGGAGACTCATGGGACCCATCGCCAGATTCTTCGGGTCAAAGCGGGGCTACGCGTTTATCGCCCTCATGGCCGCGCTCGCGCTCGCCTGGTACGCCAGCGGCTGGCTGACGGCGGGACCCGCGCCCAAATATGTGACGGCGAAGGTCGTGCGCGGCGACATCGAAAGCACCGCCCTCGCCACGGGCCTCGTCCAGCCCATTCGTCAAGTCGACGTCGGCACGCGCGTGACCGGCCAGCTGAAGTCGCTCAGGGCGAAACTGGGCGACCATGTGCGCGCAGGCGACCTGCTCGCCGAGATTGATCCGCTCGTGCCCGAGAACGAGCTGAAGGCGGCGCAGGCCGAGCTTGCGAATCTCGAGGCGCAGAAAGCCTCGGCGATCGCGAAGCTCAAGCGCGCCAAGCTCGAGTTGGAGCGACAGCGCGGCCTGATCAAGGGCGCGGCGACGTCGCGGCGCGACCTGGAGGCCGCCGAGGCCGAGCAGCTTGCGGACACAGCGAGCCTCAACGCGCTCGACGCGCAAATCGCCCAGGCGAGAAGCAAGGTCGGCGTCGCCGCCGCCAATCTCTCTTACACGAAGATCACGGCGCCGATCGAAGGCGAGGTCGTCGGCGTGCTGACTCAGGAAGGCCAGACGGTCGTCGCAGCCCAGATCGTGCCCGTGATTCTCAGACTCGCCCAGATGGACTCCGTGACGATCAAGACGCTCGTGTCGGAGGCCGACGTTTTGAACGTGAAGGTCGGACAACCCGCCTATTTCACGGTCATGGGCGAGCCCGGCAAACGCTTTTCTTCGGTGCTCCGCACCGTCGATCTCGCGCCGCAGAGCTATTCCGAACCCGCTTCGGCGTCCGGGGGGCTATCTGCGAGCGCGTCGACCGGCAACGCAGCAGTTTTCTACAATGCGTTCCTCGACGTGGCCAACGCCGACCGTCAGCTCCGGATCGGCATGACGGCGCAGGTTTCGATCGTCACCGGCGTCTCAAAGGACGTTCTGCTCGTCCCCTCGACGGCCTTGCGTGGAGAGGCTCCGGACGGGCGTCAAGGCGTCCGCGTCCTTGGTCCCGGCGGAAAGGTCGAACGACGCGAGGTTCGCGTCGGCGTCAACAACCACACGCTCGCCGAGGCGCTCGACGGACTGAAGGAGGGCGAAGAGGTGATCACGGGAGAGGTCGCCTCTCCGCAGGAGAGCAGGTCGTGAGCGACGGCGCGTCGCCCGGCGCCGAGGACGCCCTTCTGGAGCTGCGCGGCGCAGTGCGCAGCTATGCGTCCGGACGCGCGCAGGTCGTGGCGCTGCGCGGAGTGGACCTGACCGTGCGCCGTGGCGAGATGGTGGCGCTCGTCGGCGCGTCGGGGTCCGGCAAGTCGACGCTGATGAACATTCTCGGCTGCCTCGACCATTTGAACGAAGGAACCTATCGCGTCGCGGGCCGGGACACGTCGACGCTCGATCAGGACAGGCTGGCCGAGCTGCGCCGCGCCCATTTCGGCTTCGTGTTCCAGCGTTACAATCTGATGTCGCAGCTCTCCGCCCAGGCGAATGTGGAGATGCCGGCCGTTTACGCCAACATGAACTCCGATGAGCGCCATCGCCGCGCGAGGGCTTTGCTCGAACGGCTCGGCCTCGGCGACCGCCTGACGCACCGGCCCAATGAGCTCTCCGGCGGCCAGCAGCAGCGCGTCTCGATCGCGCGCGCGCTGATGAACGGCGGCGACGTGATCCTCGCCGACGAGCCGACCGGCGCGCTCGACAGCGCCAATGGGCGCGAGGTGCTGGAGCTCCTCGAGGAGCTCAATCGTCAGGGCCAAACGATCATCATAGCCACCCATGACTTGCATGTGGCCGCGACCGCCCGCCGCATCGTGGAGCTCGCCGACGGCGCCATCGTCTCGGATCGCGCGACGAGCCTCGCGGCGCAGAGCCCCGAGACGCCCGGCCTCGCCGGGACATCATTTGTCCCGGGCTCGATTTTCTCGCGGGCGTCGTGGGAGCGGCTGCTCGAGGTCACGAAGATGGCGTGGCGGGCTCTGCTGGCGCATCGCCTGCGCTCCGGACTGACGCTGCTCGGCGTCGTCATCGGCATCGTCTCCGTGACAATGATGGTCGCGGTGGGGGAGAGCGCGACGCGCGTCTTGGAGGAGCAGTTCGGATCGGCGCTCAAGATCAAGGAGCTCATCGTCTATCCCGGGCATGTCGCCGGAGACGCCTTCGCGCCGCGAATTCACACATTGAAGCCGTCGGACGTGGACGCGCTACGCCGCCAGCCCTACGTCGCAGAAGCGACGCTGCAAACCTATGCGTCCGCGTTTCTGCGCTACCAAGGCCATGACGGCGCCGGCTCCGTTGTCGGCGTGAGCCCCGAGTATTTCGATTTTCACGACCTGGACCTCGTGCTCGGCAGCGGCTTCACGCAGGAGGACATCCGCACGCAAGCGCCCGTCGCGGTCATCGACGATCGAACGCATCGGCAGTTTTTCGCCGGCGCCGATCCGCTCGGAAAGGTGATCTACCTGGGCTCGCTGCCCTGCGTCATTGTCGGAGTCGTGGCGTCCAAGCGAGGCTGGGACGAGCCCGGCAACAAGCTGTCGGTCTACCTCCCTTACACGACGAGCAATGCGCGTCTCACCGGCCGCAACTATCTCGACATGATCTGGGTGCGGCTCACGAAGGACATGGACGGCGAGGAAGGGGTCGTGCAGATCCAAAAGCTCCTCGCCGAGCGACACCGGGCGGACGACGTCTTCGTCTACAACAACGACGCGGCCATCCGGGCGATGGAATCATTCTCGTGGTCGCTGCGGATGCTGCTCGCGGCCATTGCGCTGATCTCCCTCGTCGTCGGCGGCATCGGCGTCATGAACATCATGCTCGTCTCCGTCTCCGAGCGCGCGCGCGAGATTGGCGTGCGCGTCGCGGTCGGCGCGCGCCAGATCGACATCCGCCGCCAATTCCTCATCGAAGCGGTCGTGCTCTGCCTGATCGGCGCTGCGCTCGGCGTCGCGCTGTCCTTCCTGTTGAGCTATGTCGCAGGCTATTTCCTGCCGCCGGGCTGGAACATCCGCCTCTCCGCGGCGGCAATCATCGCGGCGACGGTCTGCGCCGCGATGACCGGCCTGGTGTTCGGCTATTTCCCCGCGCGTCACGCCGCGGCGCTCGATCCTGTGGAGGCGCTCGCCCGTGACTAGCGCCCTGCTCAAGAAGACGCTGCCCGGCGTTCCTCTCGCGGCGCTGCTCTGCGCGGGCTGCGCGGTCGGGCCCGACTTCGCGACGCCCGCGCCGCCGCCCGTCGACCGCTACACGCCGGAGCGAACCGCTTCGCCCGGAAACGGCCAGCGCTTCCGCGAAGGAGCCGAGCCGTCGGCGCGCTGGTGGACGTCATTCGGCTCCAGCCGTCTCGACGACCTCATCGACGAGGCGATGGAGGCGAGCCCGACGCTGGACGCGGCGGAGGCTGCGATCCGCGCGGCGAACTTCAATTCGCTCGCGGCTGCGGGGGCCTGGTTTCCGCAGGTCGGCCTGAATTCGAACTCCAGCTATAATTTGGCTTCTGACGAGGCGACCAACTCCACCCTGGTGTCGACGCCCTTCGGCTTTTTCACGAAGCAGGTGCAGATCAACTACACGCTCGACGTCTGGGGCGCGACCTGGCGCACGGTCGAATCGCTCGACGCGCAACGCGACGCGCAGGTCCAGCAGCAGCGCGCTGCGCAAATGATGCTCGCCGCCAATATCGCGCAAGCGGCGATCGAGGAGGCTTCGCTGCGCGGGCAGGTCGCCGCGACGCGCCGGCTCGTCGCGCTCGCGGAGGAACGTCTGACGCTGCTCGAGCGCCAGCTCGCCTATGGCGCCGTCGCCGGGACCGACGTGCTCTCGCAGCAGACCGCGCTGGCGCAGGCCCGGCAGCTCCTGCCGGGCCTGGAGACCCGCCTGGCGCAGCAGCGTAACCGCCTCGCCGCGCTCGCGGGCCGATTTCCGTCGCAGGGGGTGGAGGCGAGCTTCGAGCTGTCGCAATTCACATTGCCGCGCGATCTGCCGCTGAGCCTGCCATCGCGGCTCGTCGAGCAGCGTCCCGACGTCAAGACCGCCGAGGCCAACGTCCACTCGGCGAGCGCGCTCGTCGGCGTCGCCGTTGCGGCGCGTCTGCCGAATGTGACAATCTCCGCCGCCGGCGGCACCAGCGCCCAGTCCTTCGCGCAGCTGTTCACGCCGGGCACGGGCTTCTACACCGTCGCCGGCAACATCGTGCAGCCCGTCTTCTACGGCTTCACGCTGCTCGACAAGCAGCGTTCGGCGGAAGCTTCGCTCGACCAGGCCAAGGCGCAATATCGGGACGCGGTGATCAAGGCGTTCGAGAATGTCGCCGACGCCTTGCGCGCGCTGCAGGGCGACGCTCGCGCCGTCGCCGACGCGCGCGCCGCAGAGGGGACGTCGCACGCTTATCTCGGCAAGGTTCGCCTGCAGCTCGATCGCGGCGGGGTCTCGCAGCTCGTCGTCGTCGACGCCGAGCGCGCCTATCTCACCGCGGCGAACGCCCGCATCCAGGCCGAGGCGCAGCGCCTCGCCGACACGGCGGCGCTGTTCGTCGCGCTCGGCGGCGGATGGGGAACGCAAGAGGCGAGGTGACGGCGCGCCGCCGGGTCGCAGGCCAGCGGCGCTGCACAGGGCTCAGAACGATAGGCTGATCTGTCCCCGGAAGAAGCGCGGCGTGCCGATCACGGGATTGTTGAAGTAATTGGTCGTCCAACCCACGACCGGGCCGGTGAGCGGCGTTGGGTTCAGACCGCCCTGGAGAAAATAGGTTCTGTCCAAGAGGTTGTCGACATTGAGCTGCGCGTGGACCGTCATGCCCTCGTATGGGAAATCGTAACCCGCGTATATTCCCACGGTCCCATAGCCCGGTGTGGCGTAGCTGTATTGGTACTGCGCCAAACCATTGAGCGGGTAGTAGGGGAAATAGCTCGCAAAGTCCCATCGCGCCCCCAGTCGCAAGCCTTTGAGCGAGCCGTCCTTGAAGTCGTAGTTCGACGACAGGGTGGCCTGGTTGCGCGGAACGAACCCCGGCGAGCCGGGCGCCGGATTGTAACTGGCCGCAAAGGGGGAGCCCTTGGTGACCTTGTTGTCGAGATTTGAATAGGCAAGGTTGAGGGTCCAGCCGGGATAGAGCTCGCCCTGCACGTCGAGCTCCACCCCCTGCGAACGCAGCTCGCCGATCAGGAGCTCGTAAACAAAGTTGTTGGGAATGCCGACCGGCACATTGGTCTTGGTCAAGTGGTAATAGGCCGCTTGCGCCTGCAGCTTGTGGTCGAGAAGATCGAGCTTGACGCCGCCCTCCGACTGCTCGCCGGCGCTCGGTGGGTTGGGTTGGTTGGTGCCGAGAACGAACAGGCCGTTGTAGTTGGGACTGTAGGACTCGGCGTAGCTGCCGTAAAGACTGACCCACTCGTAGGGGCGCCACAAGAGCGCGGAGCGCGGCGTGACCCTCTGAGCCACGAATTGGCCCGGCTGCGTTTCGGTGTCGAAGTTGCAAGGAGCGGGCGTAAACGGAGAAAGGGGAGGGGAAGGATAGGGATTGAAGCAATCCTGATATGAATTGCTTCCGTTGCTCCGGGCGTTGATATATTGATATCGCCCCCCGGCGAGAACATAGAAGCCCATAGGCAGCTTCATCTGGTCCTGAACATAGGCGCCGACGTTGTCCGCGTATTCTTCCGCGGCGTTGATCGGGATGGGGCCTATTTGGGGGGTTGGCGGCTGGGCCGGATTGCCGAAAATCGTGACAGTATAATTTTGATTATACTGCATATTTTGATTTCGGCTAGCGAAACGATAATAATCCGCCCCGAAAAGCAGCGTATGGTCTATTTCGTCGGTCTTGACATGTCCGACGACGTCGACGACGGTCACGTATTCGTTCTGCCTGTCTTGGCCGGTATAGGTTTGTCCAGACAACTGGACAACGCCGGAAATTCCATTGCAGGTGCTGTTCTGAATTGTGATGCCATCACAGAATCCAGACGGGGCGTTGTTGGCGAAATTTGCGTACAGACTTTGCCAGAAGACCGTCTGCTGGATAGACCAATCCTTGTTGAAATCATGGTGCCAGGTCAATTCTGCAAAATTCTGCGTGCTCATGTAAGGAGAAGACACTCCAAGATTGTCTGAGCGGCCTGGAAAATACGGAAGAAGTCCATCATAGAATAGAAATTGCGTATAAATCTGACCCAGGTGAACCTGCTGGTATTGGTCGCTGATTCTGATCCACGTGTCGTTGTCATAATTCCACTTCACGGACGGATTGAGCAAAAAGTTCTTGTTATAGCCGTAGTCTCGGAACGACCCGTCGTTTTCATAGGTGCCAATGAAGCGATAGAACACATCCTTGTTCTCGCTCAGCGGCCCGGTCATATCGTAGACCGTGCGGTAGTTCTGATAGCTGCCGATCTGCTGCGAAATCGAGTAGGCGGGATGATCGAGCGGCTGCTTGATGTTGACGTTGATGATGCCGCCGGGCTCGATGGCGCCATAGAGAATTGCCGCGGGGCCCTTGAGGACCTCGACGTTCTCGGCGTTGGCCAACGAGATCGAGGCGAGATTTGCGATGCCGCCGCCGAACGAATCGACCCTTATCCCGTCGCGATAATAGGTTTGGACAGCGAAGCCGCGCAGCAGAATGTTGGTGTAGTTGTAACCATTCGAGGTCCCGCCCCCGCCATTGAAGTCAACGCCGCTGACGTTTCGCAGCGCCTGATCGATCGTCACGGCCTGCTGGTCCTGGAGCATCTGCTGGGTGACGACCTTGGTCGAGATCGGCGTCTCGATGGCCGGCGTGTTGACCTTGGTGCCGAGCGATTCGACGGGCGCCGAATAGGAGGTCGGATCGTTGCAGAGCCCGTCAGCGCACATCTCGCCGTTGTTGCCGATGCCGATGCTGGTGCCGTTGTCGCCGGACACGCCCGTTCCCGACGCGGCGGCGGGCGTGCCGCCGGCGGGGCCCTGCGGGGCCTGCCCGCCGCCCTGCACCTGCCGCTGCGCGCCGACCTCGATCGTCGGCAGCGCCTCCTGCGCCCGAGACTCGAGAGCGAATGCGACGGTCGCCAGCGCAGCGAGCGAGACGCCCAGTCGAAGACGCGTGTTGGTCATGGGAATCCTCCCGCGCCGCCTCGGGCGCCGCTTTTGCAAATGTCGGGAAACGAGCAGGCGCCTCGCCGCAAGGAGGCGCCGCCGTCGGAATCAGTATTTCGCGACGACTGTCGCCGGCTTGAACCACTGGAAGTGGTAGTTGACGCCGGCGCGGACGACATGGCCGTTGAACCGCGTCGAGGACTGATATCCGGCCGCATAGAGCACCACGGAGCTGCCGCCGGAACTCGTGGTCGGGCCCGCGAATGCGATCGAGGCGGTCTGCGTGCCGAGGTCGTAATAGAGATATTCGAGCTTGGCGCTCCAGTTCGGCCAGAACAACCACTCGGCGCCGCCGCCAACGCTCCAGCCGATCTGCGCATCGTTGTAGTAGGCCGAGACCGCTGAGGCAGGGAAGACGGAGGTGCTCGAGGTCTGGGTCACGTTGACCGAGAAGCCCATCCCCCCGTAGGCGAGGCCGCCCGAGCCGAAGAGCAGCAGCGTCGGCGTGATCAGAAAGCCGACGCGCGCACGCACCGTGCCGAGATAGTTGAGAGTCTTGTTGAGGGAGGCCGTCGACGTAATGGTCGATTGCGTCACCGGTTCGACCGCGGCGCCGGCCAGATTCTCATACCCGCCCTGCGCCGTGCCCTGGATGTCCGCCTCGAGGCCGGCGACGAGGGCGCCGAACTGCCAGTTGAAGCCGACCTGGCCGCCGCCGATCACGCCGGCGCCGCTCACATTGCCGTTGGTCGGAATGGAGGCGGCGGACGCCGTGCCGAAATAGGTGCCCGCAGAAAGGCCCACGGTGTTGGCCACGTCGTTGTAAAGCGGGAAGGGCGACGTCGTGACGCCGGGGCTCGCGTCGAAGGCGGCGCCGACGTTGCCGCCGAAGTAGAAGCCGGTCCAGGCGGGAGGCGGCGGCGGAATGACGACGGGCTCTTTGACCGAGGGGAGATCGGCGGCGAGGGTCGGCCCGACCGAGCACGCCAACGCGACGGCGGCGCAGAAAGCGGGGGTCTTTTTCATGACAGGACATCCTTCAGAGTTAGCGACGGCGACGCGCCGCGTTGTCGCCCGAAACCGAACCGGCTCCGAAAGGCGGAATGCAGACATGCGAGTCTCTGTCTCGACGTCGCCCGCGGCGACCGAGGACTCTCTTTGGGGACTTGAGGGGAACGCGTGACGCCGGGCGACGAATGGGCCGCCACGAGGCACGAACGGGACGAGAGAGACCCCGTTGGGATCCGAAACGCGCCAGGCCTGCCGAGGAACGAGAGACAGCCTGAGGCTGGACGCTAAACGCGACTTCTTTCGAAACACTTAACCTTAACGAAAACTTCTGGTCGCTACGGCTGAGGAGGGCATCCTCGGCGCCGAGCCCAAAGCGGGCCGCGACGACGTGCGCCGGAGGCGCAAACGCAACGGGAGCGGAAATCTCGGAACGGCCTCGAAGGTCGCTTCGCCCGCCGGAGCGCAGGTCTCGGCTGCGAGTCGGGAGCCGACCATCTCTCGCGTCTTGGGCCGCCACCCAAGGTCCGCGGGCGATTTCCTGATCGTCGTTTCGACCGATAGAATCGCTTGATTCCAATTGTTGACAGTTTCACGCATCGATACAAGGTTGAAAACGTCGCGACGTCTCTAATATCGAGACGTGTTGCAAAGGCGCCACAGTCTTTCGATCGCCTTCGGGCGCTGCGCGCGCGCTAATTCGCGGCCTCGGACCTCGCCGAGCGTTCCGTCGAAACGAAGGCGTTCAGCTTCGACACGCCCGACAGCATCAGGTGTTGGGAATCCATGAAGTCCCGATCGGCGAGGCCAAGAGGTCTCGGATCGAAGCCGCCGATCACCCGCGTTCCCCAGCGCACCGAGGCTGCGCGGACATAACCCTCGACCGCCTTCTGACAGCGACAGATCAGAGGAGACCTGCAGGTGGACACGACGAAGGGGTGGTAGGGCGTGATGAGAAAGGAGACGCGGTGGCCCCGGCCGAGCAGCGCGCCGATGACGGACTCGAATTCCGCCACGGTCGTCGGATCAAGCGCCGGCTCTTCGCTATTGAAGCTTCCGTCGACGACCTGCCCGAGCGCGACGGGCTCCATGTTCCCATAGACGAAGCGGCCGGATGGCAGCATGAGCAGGTCATCGTCGGCGTTGTCGGCGGCGGCGATGCCGGCGAGCGTCTTCTGGCGCTTGACGTCGCCATGAAGGACCGCATTCAGATTCGCGATGAGATAGCGAAAATTCAGCAGTGCTGAGGCGTCGGCGAGCAGCTTCGTCGGCAAGACTGAGCGCGGCGGCAAGCCCAGCGCGCTACGGGCGCGCTCATAGACGTCCCGATACTCGAAAGCCCAGAAGATGGACGGATTGGGGCGCAAGGTCCAGGGGTCGATCTCGAGGAAGAAATGCGCGCCGTCTCGCCGCTCGGCCACGAAGCCCGCTATCGCCACGAGATCTTCGAAGCCGCCGGCGGGCGCAGCGAGATTTGCGACTTCCCGGCAACCTTGAAAGATATTCGGCGCCGTCTCGGCGTCGAACTGGAAGGCGTGGCTGGAGCCGATCACGAAACAATCCGCCGCGCTTCGACGGGCGAGCTCGATCTTGATCAGCCGGTCCTGATCAGGCAGCACGAGGCCACGTGGCTCCGCGCGCAGTTTTTCCACATAGCCCTCGACGAGCCGTTGGCCTTCCCCGCTCTCGACGAGAAAATCGCCTCCGCTGTCCACGAAGTAGTTCACTCCGGCCGCCAGGACGAGCGTCGCCAAGGCCGCGCCGAGAAAGCACAAGAGCGGACCCCTCACGCCCGCGCCTCCGCGCCGGCCGCGAACGGAGGCGCGGGCGTCAGCCTTTCGCGGATCCGCCGCGTGAGCGCCTCCTTGTTCTCCTCGGTGTAGAAGTGGCCGCCGGGGAAGATCTGGACGTCGAATTCGGCGCGGGTGTAGCTCTTCCACTCTGAAAGCTGCGCCAGCGGGGCGGATCTGTCGTCGCTCCCGCCGAAGACGAGGATCGGGCGCGGCAGCGGCGGCCACGGTCGGCGCGGAAAGGTCTCCGCCATCGCGAGATCGTCGCGCAGAATGGGCAAGAGAATCTCGCGCAGCTCCGCATTCGCCAGCGCAGAAGCAGAGTCCGAGCCGAGCTCGCGAATCGCTTCGAGCAGCCGTTCTTCCGGGACGTCCGACAGGAAAGCTTCTTCGCGCGGCGCGTGCGGCGGACGACAAGCCGACAGGATCAAGAGACGGGGCAGCGGCCCGCCCTCGCGCAGCAGCTGGTGCGTCGTTGCGAAAGCGACGAGCGCCCCGAGGCTGTGGCCAAAAAATGCGAAGGGTTGACTGAGCCACGGCCTCAGCCGCGGCGTCAATTCGCTCAGCAGCGAGCTCACGTCTCTATGTCTGCTGAGACCAAACAGATTTTCTCGCCCCGGCGTCTGCAGGGCGCAGAGTTCGATCTGGTCGCCGAGCAGGGAAGGCCAGGCCTGATAGGCGCTCGCGCCGCCGCCGGCGTGGTGGAAGCAGAACAGCCGGACCGCCGCTCCCGATCGCCGCGGCGCGCGGCGGATGATCCAGTCGTCGGTGAGACGCGTCATTCCGGTTCGGCGCGACCTTGTTCAGCTGCGAGCGAGCGAAGCAGCGGACCGCTTCGAGCCGCTCAAATGGTCGTCTCGTGAACGATCGAGACGGGGGCGTCGGCCTTGATGGCCTCCCGTCCCGCGGCGCATGGCGCCGCGGGACAGAGTCATCAGATATCACGCGCCGCGCTGCGCCGGCAACGCCTTGCAGGCGCTCCGGCCGCGCCCCGTCACCAGGACCAGTGCGTGACGATCCCGATGGAGACCGGGAAGGCCACTCCGTTGGAATCAGCCGGAAGGGCGTACTGGGTGACGATGTTGTTCGTGTTGGAGTTCAACACCGAAACCCCGTTCTGGTCGGCCGCGATATAGACGAGATTGTCGTTAGGATCCGGATCGGCGTCGGTCTCGGCGACACCATTCCAGCCATTCGGCAAGGTGATGACCTTGCTCGGCCCTCCCGTGCGCGCCGCCGGGTTGATGACGGCGAGCGTGTTGACGGGATTGTCGTCGTTGCCGGTGTTCGTCGCATAGAGCCAATTGCCGTTCACGGAGAAGCCCGTGGCCGTGCCGGCGGGCCCGCCCGCCAGGACCGTGCCGACGATCTGGTTGTTCCACTCCGCGATCACATTGACCGTGCTCTCCTGGAAGGCGATGTCGCCATTGCCGCCGTCGGCGCAGGAGAGCAGGCCGTTCGAGTAGCCGTTCAGCACATAGACGAACGGATCCTGGACGGCGACGCCCTGCGGGCTCGACCCGCTCGTCGCCTCTGTCCCAGTGCCGCAGGGGTTCGGCGGATTTTTCGTGCCCGGCGGATTGGTGTTCGGAATCTTGATCACCGCGGTCTGGGAATACGCTGCGACATTCACCACCGAAACGGTGTTGTCGAAGTAGTTCGACACGTAGAGCGTGCTCGCATCGCCGGAGAGACCGGCATATCCGGGCGTATTGCCGACCGTGACCGACACCGGCAGCAGCTTTTTCGTGGTCGTGTTGATGAAGAGGACCTGGTTGGTGCCGCCGTCGATGATGTAGGCCACGTTCTGGAATGGATTGAACACGACGTAGCCCGGGAAGTTAATCCCCGCGACCCCTACGCTGTAAGTCTTCTGGCTGAAGTTCGACGTGTTGATGACGGTGATGGTCGCGTCGCCGCCGTTCACCACCCAGACTTCGGACTCGCTTGGGTTCGCGCGCGCCACCTGCGGATAGGTCCCGACCGTCAGCGTGGTGAGCAAAGTCGTCGGAACGCCCGACGCATTCGTGCGCACGATGTAGACGGAATTGTTCTGACTGGCGACGTAGAGATCATTGATCGCCGCATTCGCCTGCCCGCCAGCGCCGCCGAGCATCGCGGCCGCCGACAGGGCAATCGTCGAGATTGTCATTCCCTTCCACGTGGACTTGAACAAATTCATGTCGCTTTTCTCCTTGCTGGACCTGGAAACGCCGCTTCCACGCGAGTCGAACCGACGCGCTGCCGCCTCCAACGCTTCCGAGACTAAGACGGTTGAGCGGGGCAAATCACGACAGCGTTCGAAAAAAAAAACACGCCAAACAGTGAAATCCGCCGTGTTGCGCCTGCCTTCACAGAGATGGAGCCGGAGCTCCAACGCCGGGTCGCCCCTCTGTCGGCGACAGAGAGGCGAGCCATGTCATCCTTCGGGCCGCGCGGACGAACAGGCGCGGCGAGCCCGCTCCGACCGCGCGAGGCGCGAGCCGTCGGCTCGGCGTCGCGCGACCAGACGCGACCTCACCACCAGTGCGGGACGACGGCGATGGAGATTGCGAACGCCGGGTTGCCGCTCGCATTCGGGTAAGCAGGGAGAGGAAATGACGAGGTGATCGTGTTGCTGTTGCTGTTCACCGTCACAAGCCCTGAGATGTTGGGAGGGGCCGTCGTTAGCGCCGACGCCGGCGTCGCCCCGTCGGCCGCGACATAGGCGAGATTGTCGCAGGGATCAGGATCGGCGTCGATCTCAGTCGCGCCGGTCCAGCCGGTTGGCAACGTAAGCACCTTTTTCGGTCCTCCTTTGCGCGCCGCCGGGTTGATGACGCCGAACGTGTTGCCGGGATAGTCGTCATTGCCGGTGTTCGTCGCATAGAGCCAATTGCCGTCGACGGAGAAGCCCGTGGCGGTGCCTCCGGGTCCGCCCGCGAGGACCGTGCCCTTGATCTCGTTGTCCCACTCCGCGATCACATTGACCGTGCTTTCCTGGAAGGTCACGTCGCCCGTGCCGCCATTGGGATATGCCGGCGAAGTGTCCTGGCAAGGCAGCAGGTTGCTCGTATAGCCGTTGAGCACGAAGACGAACGGATCCTGGACCGCGACGCCTTGCGGGCTCGGTGGGCTAGTGAACTCCGGCCCGAGCTGGAGGGGGACAACTGGGGCCGGATTGACTTGATATTGGCAGACGTTCGTCGGCGGGTTGTTCGTGCCCGGCGGATTAGTGTTCGGAATGCCGATCACCGCGGTCTGGGAATACGTCGCGACGTTCACCACCGAAACGGTGTTGTCGAAGTAGTTCGAGACATAGAGCGTCCGGCCGTCGCCCGAGAGGCCCGCATATCCCGGCGTGTTGCCGACCGTGACCGACACCGGCAGCACCTTTTTCGTCCTCGTGTCGACGAAGGTGACCTGGTTGGAGCCGCCGTCGATGACGTAGGCCACGTTCTGAAACGGATTGAACACGACGTAGCCCGGGAAGCTGTTCGGGCCGGAACTCACGCTGAAGGTCTGCTCGCTGAAGTTCGAGGTGTTGATCGCGGTTATGGTCGCGTCGCCGCCGTTCACCACCCAGACCTCGGATCCGTCCGGGGTCGCGCGCGCCACCTGCGGATAGGTCCCGACCGGCAAGGTCGTGATGAGCTTCGTCGGCACGCCCGACGGGTTGGTGCGCACGACATAGACGGCGTTGTTCTGACTGGCGACGTAGAGATCGTTGACCGTCGCTCTCGCCGGCCCGCCGGCGCCGAGCATGGTCGCCACACCAATGGCGGCTGTCGAGATTGCCGCCCCATTCCACTTGCGCTTGAACAAATTCATGTCGCTTCTCCTTCCTGGATTTGGCGTCATCGCTTGACCCGTTTCGGATCAAGGACCGTGAACACGCCGGTTGCTCGGCATGAGTCATTCCCACGCAGCCGCTGCAGACGCCTCCTGCGGTTGCGCGATACTTCCAGGACTAAGACGTATCGGCGCGGGAAAACACGACAGCATCTCACAAAAAAATTGCGCGCCGGGACGGGGCAGCGCAGGAACGTGGTTAAAAATCAGAGCTCGCCATGCAGGCGCCTCTCAGCTCGCGGGGCGAAGAATCATCTTGTGCTGCGCCTCCCGGCTCAGGAAAGGAGCCGGGCGTCCGAGCCGCCAGTCCTCCTGCTGATCCGCATAGTGGGACGAGCCGACCTGGCCGGACTGGCCGCCAGCGAATTGCATGAGACCTTCGGCCTCGCGTCCCGGCGCGACGACCATTCTGGCGTTCGCCCCATGCGTATCCTCGGAAACGCGCACGCAGAAAATGCATCCTGCGAGCTCGCGGCGCGGCATGTCGAGCATGATGTTCAGAAATGGGACAGACGAAGAGAGGGTGTGGGCCATCTCGACCGTGTTCACGCGTCCCCATTTGAGCTCGGAGAGCATCGTCGCGCCCTGCTGCGCCTGCAGTCGCCGGGCGCCGCGGATCAGCGCCGCCAACAGGAAGCCGTTCCAGTCGCCCTGCGTCGCGTCGGGCAGCAGTTCGGGACGTCCGGTTTCGATGATGCGCCGCACGGGATCGTCGAGCATGCTCCAGCTCAGCGAAAATTCGGGATCGAGCTCGCGGCATCGGGCCATGATCGGCGCGAGCACGCTTTCCCGCAGCTCGTCGCGGAATTCTTCGAGCAGAGGAAGTCCAAGCGATCCTGTCTCGGCCCGCCCGTCCCAAGCCTCGAGATAGCTGCGGATCGCAGCCACATTTTCATTGTCGCCGCCGGGGGGCGCGCTCCGAAGGGCCTTAAGCGCGAGGTCCCGATATGGAGCATAGTAGGAGGCGTCCG
>Ga0187784_10001083_pt1 | contig 21235 bp, 23 predicted proteins | sample 1015_SJ02_MP15_2_FD_132964 | JGI IMG/M metagenome (GOLD analysis project Ga0187784, IMG submission 132964) | Tropical peat soil microbial communities from peatlands in Department of Meta, Colombia - 1015_SJ02_MP15_20_MG | ecosystem: Environmental > Terrestrial > Soil > Wetlands > Peat | place...
CAGCTCGCCTCGTCTTGCGGTTCACCTTGTGGCAGGCCCGCTCCGCGGCAGATTCGGCGGTAGTGATCGCGTCTTCCGGTCGTTGGGCCACGCGGTGCCACCTACAAACAGTTAATACGGTGCAAAACAGACCGAGTAGGATGTCTACAGTACGGACGTGCCGCAATCGTGCCATTCGAGGTCATTCCCGCCATTGACATTAAGGATGGCCGCTGCGTTCAGCTTGTCGGGGGGGTACCTGATGACGTCCTCGTTTCGCTCGAAGACCCACTCGCTGTCGCAGAACACTGGATTAGCAGCGGCGCTGACCGCCTTCACGTCATCGACCTCGATGGCGCATTCGGAAAGCCGCGGAATCTGAAGCTTATCTATAAGCTCGCAAAACTCGACGCGCTTATCGAGGTCGGAGGAGGAATTCGCGCATATGAAGACGTCGCTGATTTGCTTAAGATCGGCGCGAACCGGGTGATTCTGGGCACCGCCGCTGTGCGCGATCCGACCATCGTCCACAGGATGACTAGCGAGTTTGGCAGCGAGTCCATTATGGTGGCGGTCGACGCGCGAGGCGGTGAGGTCCTCATTGAGGGCTGGACGCGAAGCTCCGGCTTGAGGCCTCAAGACCTTGGCCTGCTCTTTCAGGAGCTCGGCGCCGGTTCGCTGCTCTTTACGGATGTGGAAACGGAAGGGAGGATGGGTGGGGTGCGCGGCGACGTCATACATGCTCTCGTGGAATGCGTGGACATCCCTGTCATCGCGTCGGGTGGCATCGGCGTGCTTGACGACATCAGAACGGTCGCTCGTACGGGTGCCGCCGGCGTTGTGATCGGCTCCGCGATTTATACCGGTAAGTTCACGCTCTCCGAAGCGTTTAACATAGTGCGCGACCTCTAGAGTGTATGACCGATATGCGCAGCGCCGACGTCGAAAGAACAACCAAAGAGACCAAAATCGACCTTCATCTTAATCTTGATGACGCTTCGGAACGAGCCATTGACACCGGCGTGCCATTTTTTACGCACATGCTTGAGGCGCTGTCCCTGCACGGGGGCATAGGGATACGCCTTACCGTGCTCAGCGACAGCAACCCACATCACGTCGTCGAGGATGTCGGCATCGCGCTCGGAATGGCTCTTAAAAGTGTGATTACTAACACGGAGGGCATCAAGCGGTTCGGAAGTGCCTCTATTCCTATGGACGATTCCCTCGCGACCGTCGTGGTCGATGCAGCCGGGCGGAGCTACCTTGTGTTTAATTCCACGATCGCGTCAGGCGTCGACGGCATCGATGCGAGCTTGGTGAAACACTTCGTGCAATCGCTCGCCTCTCACGCCATGCTAACCATTCACGTGAACGCCTATGGCACCGATGATCATCACACGATCGAGGCTATTTTCAAAGCGCTCGGCGTCGCTCTCACTGATGCGCTACAGCCCAGAGAGGGCGTGCGGAGCACAAAAGGGATACTATAAGCCGTTTCGTTTGTCGAGGGCCTGGTGAGCGCCGTCTCTGCTGGTTCACTTCGGACCGATGAGGTGCAACGCCCGCGATGCGCAGCTGTTCTTGAGAGCCTAGAAAAGCGCTAGCTGCTTTTGTGCGCCCGCACTTCGGTGCAGTGGGTGTACCACTGTTTCCAATCGCCTTGGGCTTCCCAGAACGGGCATTCGAACATCGGTGCGGTCCACTGCTTCAAGCGGCCACAGTAGTAGCACGCCGTCGCCGAGGCGTTAAATTTTGTCTGGTTTTGGCACAACGAACAGCGACGCAGCGGAATGTGCCCAATATCAAAGATCTGCCATTTGATGTCGCTCATTCGGCCCCGCGATAGCCACTCTAGCAGACGACCACGTGCACGATCACGCGCCTACGTAACGAAACTGCTCGCGGCTTTCCTCAGCGTACAAGGAAAGAGTAGTGGTATAACGTTTGCGTTCTTTTGAAGCTCAGCCGCCGTGTGCCTTCTCGCGAAGCGGGCTGAAAGCTTCACGAGAGCTTCACGAACCTCGTCACGGCAGCTGCGAGCGAGTCTATCTGAGCACGACACTTCGAAGGGGCTCCGTTATCCAAGAGGTACGAGCGCATTTCGCCGGAGGCAGGGCGAAGCCCTCAACACTCACCATCGTTTCTGGGACGCCCTAATGCAGAAAGAGGCAAACCGCACAGCGAACGCCACAAAGCGGGCATTAGCGGCCCTGATCAACGTGGGATCCTTTTTGTGTGCGCGTATCGAGCAAAGAGGCACACACGCGCAACGTGCACCCAAAGGCATAAGTCAAACTACCACGTATTCGGGCGTATGCCGCAGGAGCTGATCGAAAAGCTCGAAGCTTTCGGTCTCAGCGCGAAAGAGGCTCACCTGTACACGTTGGTGCTGAAGTACGGTCCGAAAACGACGGGGGAGCTCGCCAAACTGCTGCACAGCTATAGAGTCGACGTGTATCGGATCCTCGAAACGCTCACAGAAAAAGGGATGGTTGAAGAGTCGGTCGAGAAGCCGACAAAGTACGCGGCGGTTTCGGTCGAAGCGGCGCTCGAGGCCGCTATGATGCGCCACGCGTATGAGCTTCGCTGGATGGAAGAGAATCGAGATGAAGTGTCAAAGCTCGCACACGCGTACCTGTCCAGTGATGTCCTGGAGAACGACCTTTATACGTTTAAAGTCATAAAGGGCCGTTCTAACACGCTCGCCACGACTGAGCAGCTGGTTAAGGCCGCCGAAGAACGGGTCTTGTATATTTCGCCACTCGGCGGCACTCCGATACTCTCCGCAACCGGTCTACTCGAGTATTTTATCGACGCGACGAATCGAGGCGTTCGCGTGCGCTACATCACAGAGATCCTGCTGCGTAACGTCGATTCGGCGCGAGAGGCTCTTGCGGGGGGCATCGAGATCCGGCACTACGATGACTACGCAGGAATGCGCTTCCTTGTCGCCGACGCTCGCGAAAGTCTGACGACCATCACGTTTGATGCGCTCCGCCACGGCAAGGACGCGGCTGATACCGCCTTCTGGACGAATAGCCCGGAGTACGCGCAATATCTTGAAGGCAGCTTCGAGCTGCTGTGGGACAGCTCGACCGACGCCAAGCAACGCATTGATTACGTGCTCGCGGAAGCGCAAAGGGTCCAGCCACACGCAGCCGAAAATAGCCCGTAGCTCGCCCGTGCAGATAGGTCAAGTTCGAAGCGTTTTTATAGGTATAGGGTTCACCATGCGGTGAGGGCCGAGCGACCGTTTTTGCGGTGTGGTGTCTTATGAAGGGAGCGCACTTCTATAAGGGCATACTTATTTTCGTCGTCGCCGCGCTTGTCACCGCTCTGATCGCCGCACCGATCGCAGCGACGACCATAGTCTCCCTTAACGAGAAGCAGGTCAATGCGGGAGGCGCAGTCCTGATACAGGCCAATCTCGGTAAGGTGGGGGACACGGCAAAGATCGAGTACTACTACGACTACAACAAACTCGGCATCGACAATGACCCGGGGAGCGTGTGGACGACCATAGCCGTGGTCAAGGACGGCGGCCAGAACAACCTGATTCCCGGACCGAGCGGCCAGATCGAATACCGCTGGGTGCCCCCGTCCAATCTCCCTGCGGGCCAGTACTTGATCCGCGTGACCGACTCAGATAATTCCACCCCGATCGTCGCACCAATCGAGATCACCGCGCCGGCGACGCCGCAGATTTCGTTCCTGATCAACGGCACCACCGTTAGTCAGGTCAGCCCCGGCGGGTTCGTTCAGGTTTCGGCGGATGTCCTCAACAACTGTGCGCTGTGCCACACCGGCGACCCGTCCACGTGGAACTACTCGAATCCCGGTTTCGATGCGCAGAAGATGGAATCGCACATAACGGCCGACCTGGTTGGCCTCACCGGCGACCCGAACAACACCGCGGTACCCGCACAGTTCATGCTCGGCCACGGCGTGGTAGGGTGGAATGTACAGCTGTCCCCGTACCTGCAACAAGGCGCTATCGGGCAGGTCTATATCCAGGTGACCCAGGCGAATCTCACGATATCGAGTCACAACGCTACGGCGCAGACAAATGCCACGAGCAACGCGACCAGTAGCGCGACCGCCAAAACCACGAGTCCCGCGACGAACATTCTGAACGAGACCAACCACACGGTGAGCAACACGACGCTTGCCATCACGGGGATCTCTGCGCCCGCCTACCAAAATAACACCGTATCGGTCGACGTTACGGTTCTGAACCGCGGCGCGGCCACCGCGACTTCAACGTACCTCGTCTTCGCGAACCTGCCAAAAGACATCAGCGTTGACAACGGCGGCGCGTTTGACATCCCCTCCAACTCGACGGCGGTCTTCCCGGTGAACATCACCGCCTTAACCGGCGCTTCAGGCAACTACGACCTCGGCTTCCACGCAATCAGCGGAAACCTCACGAGCGAGAACGAAACCATTCCCATCCAAATCGGCAACGTCGCCGCATCGAGCAGCGGAAGCCCGCTACCCGGCTTCGACGCCGCCTTCGCCGTCGCCGGACTGGTGGTCGCCGCCTACATCGTAACGAGAAGGCGTTAGCCCGCCGGCGTCGGCTATAGGGTGCGTATATATACGTCCGTAGGCTATCTTTAAGTATGCAAGCCGGGCAGGTCTTTGACGATATCGAAGCGGTCATCATGGCCGTGGACGAAACCCCTGAGTATCAAGACGCGATCATAGACGGGTTTATCGATCAGATGCTGCGCAGGCGAAAGCGCCGCTTTGCGACGTGGCGCGCGGCGGCAATGCTCCTCGGTGTCGGTATTCTCGGCACGCTGTTTATCTACGGGCTCGTATCGTTCCCGCTGAGTCTCCTTGCTCTCACCTTGCTGTGGATCGCCGTCGTTGCCGCCTGGATGACCACCCGTATGCTCGCGACCCTCGACCGTCACGTCGCGCGCTTCACGTTGATGTGGCTCCTCCTGCGGACGGCCTTGCAGCGCGGCGCATCGGGAGGCGGTCTTACCCTGCTGACGCTCTCGGTTGCAAAAACGTGGCTTAAGCGACTCGTCAGCCGGTATTTGGGCTGAACGGTGTCGGCAGCGCCCGAACTTGCCGACAGGCTCTGAAAAACGTCGTCCGTCACGAATCTGCGCGTTGGCGCCGTAGTGCTGTCGGTCACGAGACTGCGGGACGGTCGCGAGTGACGCCGGACTACCGTCGCATCGCCTCGTCGACCTCGTACCCTTCGTGCACCACGCGCGCGATTTTTCTCACTAAGCTGGTCGGATCCTTCGCTTGAAAGATGTTCCTTCCGATCGCGACGCCGTGCCCCCCGGCATCGATCGAGTCTCTCACCATCTGCAACAGCTCACGCTCGGTGTCCATTTTCGGGCCGCCGGCGACCACGACCGGCACGGGACATCCGCCGATGACCTCTTTAAAGGTGTCGATCTCGCCCGTGTAATTCGTCTTGACGATATCTGCCCCCAGCTCAGCGCCGACGCGTGCGGCGAGTTTCACGGGCTCAGGGTCGTGTTCGTCTTCGACCTTCTCGCCGCGCGGGTACATCATCGCCAGCAGCGGCACGCCCCAGTAGTCGCACCGTTCAGAGATGTGCCCTAGAGTGGCGAGCATGTCGGATTCGTTCTGCGCGCCAACGTTTACGTGAACGCTGACAGCGTCCGCGCCAAATTTGATGGCCTCTTCAACGGTCTTTACGAGCACCTTGCGGTTTGGATCGGGGGCAAGCGACGTGCTCGCCGACAGATGCATGATCAGGCCGACGTCACGACCATAGCCTCTGTGACCGTGTTTTGCCAAGCCGATATGCCCGAGCACGGCGTTGGCCCCGCCCTCGGCGACCCTGTTGACGGTGATGCGGAGATCTTCGAGGCCTCTGATCGGGCCTACGCTGACGCCGTGGTCCATCGGGACGATGATGGTATTGCTCGTGTCCCGGTTAAAAATACGCTCAAGGCGAACTGACTTACCGATGTACATATAGCCAGGGTTGCAGCGCGGGGGTTATAAGCTTATGTCCCGCTTTTCGAAGCGGGCTGCGGTGCTGCCGAAGAATCAACCGTGAGTGCCGCGTACGCGGCCGAACGACTGCGCAGACGTGGTGCCTCTTCGGAGTTATTTCGCCCCGCTCTCGGCGAGGCTTCATCGGCGTTCGTGAGCGTTACACGCATGGAGTTAACAGATGCTACTCGCCCATATCCCGCGCTGCTTTCAGTGCGCTCACCGGTGCCCGAACTCAAAGACTGTGTGCCGAGCGTTTCCCGAGGGGATTCCTGCGGATATCCGCTACGGCGAGCACGATCATCGCGACCCCTATCCGGGGGACCGCGGGATACGGTTCAAAAAACGTGCGACGCCGGCACTCGATCGATGATAACCTCCATAAGCCATTATTGCCCCCGAAGCGCGCACGCGATTACGGCCCGAGAGCTCGAGGCCGTTTGGGCTGATGGGTTCACCGGGAAAAGTGTACCAACATTTTTTCCTTGCGAAGTTATTTGAGCTTCGGAACGAATAATAACAAAATAGAGGCGAGACCATGCCACGGCATATGGACGACCTGCGATCTAAGCAAGACCGGTTCATCCAAACGCTCTATTCGGTAACCGCGGGCGACACCTACACCTGTGGGGACGTTCGCACGATCACCCGAAAACTGGGCTTTGATCGCCACACGTGCGTATCTATCGTCAGCTATTTTCTGAACAAAGGAATCATCGAGCAGTGCCAGCAATCGCTTTCCCACCTCGTGAAGTTGACCTCAAAGGGCACCGACTTTGTAGAGGTCACGTTTTCTGGCGTCACGCACGTGTTTGAAACGAAGCTCAACGATTGCACCGATGGTGCAGCGTGCGTGCTCGAAGGGCTCGGTGCGCCTGCGCTTACGAAGTCACGAAGAAAAGCAGCCTGAACTCGTTTCGATACTACGACCGCGTGAGAGACAGTCATGCTGGGTTTCAGGCGTTAGCACGTGCCGCAAGCGGAGGACCGAAGTCGCGGTACGCATGACGCGTTCGGTAACTCTTATCTGTATTCCGCCTAACGGTTACTTGGGATTGACTGACTGTGGCGTCACACGGTAATGCCACCTGAGCGCGGTCCTGGGTGGAGGAGTAACCATATGGATGCACTAGAAGCCATTCTAACGCGAAGAAGCGTACGACGATATACAAACGAGCAAATTGATGAGGAGACGACGCAAAAGCTCCTTGCGGCGGCAATGAGTGCGCCTTCAGCGGCGAACGAACAGCCTTGGGAGTTTATCGTGATCAGGGACCGGGCAATGCTCGACGCTATTCCGACGTTCAGCCCGTTTGCGAGAATGGTGAAGCGCGCCCCCCTTGGCATCCTCGTTTGCGCTGACACGAGAGAGGTCATCTTTCCGGGATTCTGGACGCAAGACTGTGCCGCGGCGACGCAGAACCTGCTCCTCGCTGCTCACGCTCTAGGACTGGGAGCCGTTTGGACCGGCGTCTACCCGATGGACGGACACGTGGCAGGATTTACTAAACACTGCCACCTCCCCGAAGGCGTGATTCCGCTGGCGTTTGTCGTGGTCGGCCATCCGGCCGAAGAGCCGCCCGCGCAAAACAGGTTCAGCGAGGACAGGGTCCACTCAAACATCTGGTGACGTCGCGTGGACCTGAGCACACTGCTCGTCCGAGAAGGCCTGCCGGCGCGCCACCGGCTTGCATGCCACGAATTCGCTGGCGATGTCACTGAGTCCGTGCCCCGGAAGCCGACGGTCGGCGCCACGCTTTCGCGGTGAAATGCTTAAGTACCATCATATCTGAATATATATCTAAAGACATTAAATCCTTAACAGCACTATGGACGACTATTTAATCAAATTTCTCGAAAACGCTCAGACACTGTCCGATATCTTCGAAGTGGTCAAGGCAACCGTGGAAAAGTCCACGGGCATGAGCCGCGGCGGCATGATGCTGGGCCTGGCCAACCTCGGCAACCACCCAAACGGCTTCTTCGGTGCCTTCTACCCGGTCGGCTCGAACATCATCGTCATGAACCAGGTGCCCCTTCAGCGGATCAAGGAGACCGACCCCACGCTGTGGAAGCCCTACGTGTTTCACGTGCAGCTCCACGAGTACCTGCACTCGCTGGGCTACCTGAGCGAGCGCGTCGTCAGGCAGCGCGTCTACGCGATCACGAAGGACGCCTTCGGTGACCGACACCCGGCGACCCTTCTCGCCGAAAACACCGGGCGGTTCATCCCGCACCTCGCGTACCCGAACGTTGCGTGGCAACCGAAGGATCTCAAAATCAAGCTCGTAGAAGATTTTGATCGCTCGAGCGCGAGTTATTTCGCGTAGTCTGATTTCTCGCGCCTCAGGCTTTTTTAGAGCGTGCTCGTTTACGCGCGCCGCCGCACCTTCCCGCGCGAGCGACGCAAAAATGCCGCGGGCACGGTATGGGGCGAAAGCGTCAGTCGGGTGCTCTGGAAGAACGGCTGCGAAGAACTTGGCGTACTCTTTGATGATGAGCGCGAAAATCTCAAAGAGTGCCACGCTCACCACTTGCCCGATTGTGCGCACGGTCGCGGCCGTTCCTCTCACGAGCCCGTAGAAGCGGCTCCGCGTGCAGGTATACGCGCGCTCCCCGGAGCGAACACCAATTGTCGTGAGCATGCCACCTCCAGCCACGTCGCTCGCTCCCACCAGGTATATCCCTCCTGCCCCGTCTGGCCGATCAAAATGGCTAGGGGCGCGGCTACGGGCCGTCCGGGAACCACTGCGACGGGTCCAGCCGATCCGGATCAAAGCTGTAGTAGATGCTCGGCTGGTACTGCCAGATCGTCGGGTCTAAGTCGTACGTTACCAGACACAGCGCGCGTATTCCCGACTGCTGCGCTGCCTGCAGCGAGTAATCGGGTTTCTCATCGTAGGTAAACGCAGACTTAAACACGCCGAGCTCGGCCATCAGCTCTGGGTACTCGGGAACGGTTATGAGCCGACTCTCGATGAGCTGACTCAGGTTCTCGTAGGCAGCGACCAGCTTATCCTGCGTGAACTTCACTTTCTTCACATACGTGCCTTGAAGCTCCGCTCGATACGTGATCGCTTCGTCAAACGCAGCAAAAACGCGGACGACCGCACCGTTGAACCAACGGGACGTTTGCCACACGCTTTTGACCTGTTCCGCTATCGAGAACGACGAGCCCCGGAAGAAGACTGCGACCTCGGCGTCGTCCCGGTCGTAAACGACGACCGTGTAGTCGCGATCCGATCGCGCGGGAATCCATCCGATGACGTAGTCGTGTCCGCTATTCACCGGCTTCTGTTTAACCGGCTTCGCTACGGCCTTTATATTCGAAAAGAGCGATCCTCGTAGCTGGTTTAAGGCGAGGGTGGTTGCATCGACCTGATCGTCGTGTGCGGCGTTCGGAAAGGCTAGAAGTTCGCTCACGTAGTCGTGCACCCACGGATAGAGGCTGGTGTGAGGTATGTAGACGTTTTTCGATTGCCACGCTGGTACGCAGTCCATCGCACGGAGCGCTTTGTCGCCTTTGACGTGGATCGGGATAATGCCCGCAATCTGTTTCTTTAGGTGTGACGCGAGAGCGGCGCCTACTTGTTGTGCCTCAATGAGTATTGATGAAGACTCGGGCCACTTTTCCGCGAGGGCTTTCATAGCCGCCACGGTCTCGTCGAAGTCCATCTTGGCGCGGACTTGGTCTATCAAGTAGAAGTCGGCGCCGCGGCGGGCCCACACCTGGCCGACCACGTAGTCCGATGCGATCGACTTGGTCTGCGCAGTGTCCCAGGACTGGATGATCATGTCCACAAGCGGCATGTCATCGATCTGGAAGTACTGTACCCACTCTTCTTTGAAGATACTGCCTTCGTCCTGTACGAATTCGCAGCAGCACTCCTGGGAAAACCACGCGCCCAGCAAAGCGCGCCGCTCCTGGTCTAAATACTCCTCTGCGATACGGGGGCATTGGTCCGCGGTCACCTTGACCTTCTTCCAGTCGGGTTCTCGGTCCCAGGCGTGCCAAAATATGCCCTGTTTGCCGCGCGGTGTGCTGAGGAGGATCAGCTGCCCCCTCGAGGTGGCGAACATAGGCCTGACCGCGTAGTAGAGCTCGTCCGGAACCTGAGCGGCCTCGTCGATCAGTACGAGCGAGGGCGCGCTATAGCCACGGATCGTCGGTTCTGATCCAGGAAGCGATACGATGCGGCTCCCGTTCGTGAGTTGCAACGTGGTGGCCGAGTTGACGTCGCTGCCGCCGCGTCTGCGAAGCTGCCTATAAAAAGCGGTAATCTTCTTAAACAGCTCTCCCGACTGCCGCAGCGACGGGGAAAGGATGAGCACGAGTGAGCCAGGATTGGTCAACGCGTGATGAAGGGCACGGATAGCGACGATGGTGGATTTCCCCGACTGCCGTGCGCAGTTGAGGATGATTCGCTCCTCTGTCGCGTTGAGGAGGTCGCGTTGCCAGCGGTCGGGCTCTATGTTCAAGGATCGGGCGAACGCTACCGGATCGTTCGGGATCCGTGCCCAGACGTTGACGTCAGCCTGCGGGCGAGACCGAGATCGCCCTTCCAATCGCCTAATCCTCGACTGGTGTCTACCCATTCTCGTGCTCCTCGAGCGCGGCGATTCGGCGCTCGTAGTCAGTCGTCTCGATCAGCCGCAGGCCGACCTCGACGACGCGCAGCTGAATCCGCAGCTCGTTTCGGGCTTAAGCGAGGCGCTGTCGGCGTCGCGCGTTTCGGCCCAGATCTCATTAAGCATGCCGTGGAGGTCTTCGGCAGTCTCAAAGCTTGCTTCGGTTAGACGGTTGTCCAACCCTTTTTCTGTCAAACCCCGCGCACGATGCTTGCGCTTATATTCTCTGTCGTATTCACGACGACGTTCAATATTACGAAATGCCATTTGACGCTCCTTTCTGTTCATTGTATGGAGCGAGCAGGGCGGCGAGGACTGCACAAAAAACAAGAGGAACCTTTATAAGGCAAGACGTGGGGTACTCTCTTGCTATTTGGTGTGCGCTGGTGTGCGGGGTCCTGTCAGACTGACCACACATCGCGCCGCCCTTCTTCTCCAGTCCCGTTGGAACCGCAGAGGCCCGCTATTGTACGATCCATCTGCGATTCCTCCTATATAAACATAAATTAGCAATATGGCCAATACGGGCTTCTTTTGCCACTTTTATAAAACTTCAACCGCGATGGCACGCTGGCAGCTGCGCTATTTCACAAAAAACTGAGTACCTCTTTTAGCCGCAGTCAGGTTTTTGATTGACGTGCTAGGGTCGCAAGCGACCGTAGCATCTGGCATCGCGTTTTCATTAAAGCGCTTAGCGGCTGCTGCTTCGACGTCGAATCGTCCGCACGCATTGGCGGAGGCTGGTGTCAAAAATATAATCGCACGTACGGCTGTTCAGGCTGAATAAAACCGTTGTGGCATCGTGCTTCACATTTATTAAATTAATTATACAATATTTTATGCGCAAAAACAGGCTAAGCACGACATCGACCGTTATCCGATCTGCTCCCCGTCCTTAAGTCCTTCTGAGTGCTGAACTGCTGAACTGCTGAACCTCATGCCCGTCCGGGACAAACTCTGCTAACCGGCGAGATCGGGCTCTTGTCCCTACGACGCGCCCATCTCAAATACAGTTAAAAGAGAAGACTTAAACTACTTACACCGCTGTTGCACTCTCTTGATTCATTTTCCCGTCAAGCAGGAGGCACAGAAATGGAGGAGCAAAAGTATTGTAAACACTGCGGAGCGGCAAATCCCGCCAGTACCTCATCTTGTGCAAAATGTGGTAAGGCGTTTGCAAGCGCGTCCGCATCACCGTGTCCTCCATCGGCTGCCAAAGAAAAAAACCGTCCCACGTGGCTTCGAATATTTGAGATCGGCGCAGGTCTTATCGTTCTTATCCTGGGCATCGCCGCCTTCTACCCAGGGGTGGATTGGGGTAATACAACGTTTATTGCATTCCTAGCGGTCGCGCTAATGATCGTTGAGATAGCATATATCATACGAGTAGTTGCAAGCGGCATTTCGGGGCAGCGGCAACTCAACTTGATTCTGTCAGCGCTGGCGATCCTGATCGCCGTCTTCGTACTCGCTCAGTCTTTCTATTTGTCCCTGTATTTGTTTCTCTACGGATTCTTTTTGGCCCTAATCTACCTATTAGCCTTGGGAGTGCTCCTTGCCGGAATCGCGAGCGCAGCAGGAGGCGCAGTAGGCGGCAAAATCGCGGGCATCTGCGGCATTTTCGTGGGAATCTTCGTGTTAATATTCTTACAAATCGGAGGCATCCTCGCCATTTTCATAGACGTTGCCCTGTTCGTATCGCAAAATCTCACCTACCCAGTAAACGTCGCGGCACTGGTCACACTGTCCTTGATGATCTTCGCGTTAGAGCCGATAATTTCCGGGATACTGGGCAGGTGGATCTGATTCATTTTCAGTCATTGGGGTTGGCTTGATAGCGGCTGAGTCGTTCAGAAACCATAACTGCGCATTTTGTGGTTATGAGCACGGGGATCGTGGAGACGCTGTCGGTTCGCCTCCGATCTGGTTTTGTGCGTGCGCACCGCGATGAGCGCGCTTTCACAGGCTCGAGGGAGTTAACACGATAAATCAAGAGCACGCGCTCGTCGTTACACGACGGAGGGGTTTATCGAAGTATTCTTTTACAACGCGTTCACCCACGCCGTCAGTGCGCTCAGCAGGCCGACAGATACGTATATCGATCGTTGTCGATCGTCTCATCGCGGCGACCACCGTCGTGCTACACATCGGTGAGGGTGGTAGCATTCCGCGTTCGCGCCCAAACAGCCGCGTGACAGCCCGACTCCCAACGCGAGCACGCGGATCTCCGTAAACAACCTAGGAAATCTTAGATTGCCGTGTGACCGAGGTGAAAGGACGGAAAGCGTCGCATCACGATCGGAACGCTCACGACGTGACCTTGCTGCAGTTGTGCCCGCTAATGCAGCACCACAAAACTAGCGCACCTTTACCGCTAGTGTTAATCCATCCCCTATTGACAGTATCGTGCTGTCAAAAAATGAGCTATTCGCAACCATTGCATTAAACTTGTGTATGGCTGCCACGGAACGAGTTTCCCTGCCACTCAGCTCCGTAACAGGCTCCATAACAGGAAACAGCGTATCTTCAGCCACGAGCAGTCCGCCTGGTTTTATTAGGCGAACGCAATCGTCAAATAACAAAGGGTACAGCTCTTTATCACCAACGTCTTGAAATATGAAATCAAAGTGTTCTTGAATGTGAGGAACGATTTCGCGTGCATCACCAATTTGCACTTCAATGTTCCCCGCAACGCCGGCACGTTGAAAATGCTCGATTGCTTGCTGCGCAACGTCTCGATCGTTTTCAATCGTAAGAATTTTTCCGTCATGTCCTTTTGCAACAGTAGCCATTGATGCTGTTGAATATCCGATGCTTGTCCCAATTTCTAAAATACGTCGGGCACGTGTCAAGCGAACTAAAAGACTGAGCATCCGAGACACATCATCGTCCACTACCGTTCCGAACTCCTGTAACTGTGTAGCCGCAATGTATCCTCTCTTGTTGAGGGTCCTTTTTTCGTAAAGAGCATCAATGTACGAAGCAGCTTTTTTTAAATCCATAACCGTACTCCTTAGCCTTTCACTTCTTGTTTATGAGCTTCCATTTTTTTGTGGGCTTTTGTCGGCTTTTGTTAATCGTGCTGTAACATAAACGGCTTCCCACCACCTGATTTTCCGAGATTTTTCAGGCTTACGTCGCTTGGATACAACCGGTTTAGAAAACGTCACCGCCAACGTCGTCCAGCTCCTTCCGTGCATTCAAAGGTGACCGTGCTCATCGCAGCGCTTCTCATTGCTCGGGTTTTCTCGCCACAAACGGCATCTTCTCGTGCTCACATAGAAGCATAATCGCAGTGCGTGCCGTGATTGCCGCTGCGGGCAGTCCTCCCCCCACTGAGACCCAATGTCCTGCCATGTAAAAATGTGAGAGACCAGGCAATGTGAGGGGAATGCTCAGACCCATCGTCTTCTTGGTCAACTGCCACCCCTCATACGACCCGCGCCAGTTGCCGGTGTATCGCTCAAAGGTGAGCGGAGTGGCTACGTCAACGACTTCGACGGCATCACGCATGGCGGGGTATAATTCCGCGATGGCGTTGATCACCGCATCTTTGATCCTACTCTTCTCTTCACGGTACGCGTCCTCGTCATTTGCCAGTCTCTGCCAGTAATCGTAGTCGGTCTCGATCATGACGCTTAACGCCGTCTTTCCCTCCGGTGCCAAGGTGCTATCCATGCCGTGATTTGAAAGCGATAGCCGCTGTATTTCACGTTCACCAATGTGAAATGGCTTCTTGAGCGAGAACGACGTCGAGTGAGGTTCGCTTGAGTAGTTACCATCAACGCCAAGTGAGACGAACACAAGCGGGGGGAACGGTGTCAGGGTATCATAGAGCGCCTTGATGGTGTCATCAGCGTACTTCCCCTCCAGCCAGTCGAAGATCGTTGCGTGGCCGTCTGCAGCGGAGAGCACGAAATCGGCCCGCACTTCGGTGCCGTCGGCAAGCCTGACACCGACCGCGGTGTCATTTTCCACCAGTATCTTCTCCACCGGAGTCCCGAGCGAGATGGTGCCTCCCAGCTCGTGATACCGCTCGTCTATCGAATGGGCAAACGGTTTTGACCCCCCTATAGGATACCCAGCTTTTTCGCTGGCCATGAGGGACAGCGTCCACAGGAGAAAACCGATGGACACGCCTTCCCAGTCGAAGGCGTACTGAAATAGCTTGCGCAAGACCAGGTTTCTAAACCGCATCGAAAGCTCGGACGCGGTCATTGCGTATTTGCCAAACAACTGCATTAAGGCGGGGTCGGGCATTTCAAGATCCATCATCGCCTTGATGTCGTTCGTAATCTCGGTTATGAGGGGTTCATCCTCATGCGAGAAGCGTAGCATGTGTTCGCGCAGCGTGTCTGGATCGGTGTAGGTGACAAACCGGTTCCCCTCCTCATCGAGGGCCTGATTAAAGTCCGTGTAGCTGATGAACTGTTTGTCCTGCACCGCTCCGAGTTCCTCCCACATGGCGTACAGAGACGATTTCGGAGAGCTTCCGACGAGCCAGTGGACGCAGAGATCGAACGTGAATCCCTTGCGGCGCCACGCAGTACACAGGCCGCCAGCAATGGCGTGCTTCTCATAGATGGTGGAATCGAAGCCGTTCATCTGGGCATAGCAACCCGCTGATAAGCCAGCTATGCCGGCGCCGATGATTATGAGTGATTTTGACATGGTGGCGATTTTTTTGCTGCAGCACTATAGTCTTTGTGGACTTTTACTCATCTCAACGCACGCTAGCCGTAAAAACTGCTTGATACCTCGCGACTCGGATCTCAATGACGCTCTTCGTCTACGATAGCGCAGGGAACTTCAACGTGACAAACCAGCATTCTACCCCCCCCTAAGGGTAACATAACAGCATCCGTCCGGCAACGGGGGCGTTCCTGCGCTCTCTTTTCTTTTCTCCTCATTTTTCCACGATCAAAAAGAGGTCAGTTATTGCGTATATCGACCCAATACTCAATTTCTTTAAGATGAGTTTTTGTGTGCACTGATATGGCGCCCGGTCGAATGACGACCCACGCCGATGAAGAGGCGACTGGTTGCCGAGCGGACGGATGTACTGACGTTATATACTCTTGTAAGTCGTCTTTCCCCGTTTAGCCCGGACGCGATACACCGTGATAGCGCCCGCAGGGGGGGTCAACGGTGCAGATCACGCGATACTGTCCCACGCGTATGCGATAAAAGTCGTGCGCCGCTTTCCCCTGCGGCTTCCGGTATCCTGGAGGGAGGGGATCACTCGCCAACGCATCAGCGGCGGCGATAATACGCGGGATAGCGTGACGGTCGATGGTCTTGAATTCACGAAGGGCAGACTCGTTAAAAGAGATGCTATAAGAGCCCATCGTCTTTGAGGCGCTTTTTGACCTCGTCTAAGGGAATGGTCGGTTCACTGCGGCGCTCGAGTGCGACGGCCAGATCGTCGATATCTTCAAGGAGCTCCTCGTAGTCATTGATCGGCAGGACAATCGCCTTTTTTACCCTTTTCGTTGGTCAAATAGCGGTAGTGGCGGGTGTCAGTCGTCATAAGCATCTGTATCTTTCTCGCAGCACTGCTAGGTATAAGTGGCTTCATAAAACTTTGTGCTTTTTTGTGTTTTCAAGTTCCTTCCGCGCTTTTCGTCCTTTTGTCCACTATCAAAAGGGATCCTTTACTGTGGTACCCAGGCTCAGTGCAACTAAGGGCCTTGTTGGGACCGGCGGAGGCGTGTTGAATGTAGATGTCGAGGGACCCGTCCGGGTTCCGGTTCAGTGCGCGACATAGTAATCGGCCACCGCCTTGAACGACTCTTTTGGTTCCCACGGCATGTCTGGATACGTCGTGCCGTGCTGTGCACCGATAAAGCTCTTCACAAGGCCGTATGCCGCGATGTCTGGGTCGAACGATATTTCCTTGAGCACAACTTCGTCAGCGAATCCTTCTAGCGGCTGGACGAACGTGAAGACGAATGCACCATCGACTCCGGCGTCGTCGAGCACGCAAAGCAGGTCGGAAAGCTCGCGCGCCTGTGCTCCCTGGTCATACACGTAGTCGTCTTTAAGGGTTGGCGGCGTTGTTGTGGCGTCAATGATGTCCCATCCCATCCCTCCAAAATCCTCGGCCCCCCTGAACGTGCAGCATCCGACCTCCCCTATGACGACCGGCTTGTCGAACGCGAACCACCGCTTTAGGAGGTTGGCGTAGCCGTCTCTGATCCGTTTGTCTCGATACAGATCAACGCAGACGATGTCAAACTGGCTCCAATCGACCGTTTCAAAGGGAACTGACGCGTACGTGACCTTCCCGTCAAAGGCGTTCCTGACCACGTCGTTCGCGTTCGCCAAGAACGCGTTGAGCGGCGCGTTGTGCGTTCCTTCTCTGATGGCGTCCAAAAAAGAGGGGTGCACCATTCGCTCGAAGACGTTGTTGCCTTCGACGATTCCTTCCATGAAGAGCGTGAGTTCGCTGCCGACGCTAAATACTACGTCATTCGTCGCTTGGTCTCCAATGTGTTCAGCAGACGCCGCGGCTTTTGCGACATAATCGAGCGTCTCCTGCTGGCTCCTGTCCCACATCTCAGGTGAAAGCCATACGTTCAGCCCGCAGTCGAGCGCGTATTCAGCTGCCACGGTCAGCCGATCGATATCAAGCCCGCAAATTCTCACGACGTTGCAGTGCAGGTCGTTCTTGATAATTTCAAGCTCGCGACGCACAATCTCCGGGTTAAATGCGGGCCGCCATTTCCGCCCCATCATCACGCGCCCTACGTCATAGCAGACTCCCTTGTGTTTCATTGAATCCTCATGCAGAAAAGGACGTCATTCTACCTTCTTTTTACTATTTCTTATCGCTGTGTGTTAAATTATTCCAGTTTTGCATCAAAGCCTAGAGTGCGAAATTGTAAGATTGCTGGCGTTATTCCTTTTAGGAAAGCCGACAGGTGGCATAACTTTATTTATTAATACTACCATGATAGACATAGTAATATGACTGTTATATATACCATGCGAGGTGAAGATATGAGTGAGAACAAAATCACGGCCGACATGTTACGGGGACATACCGATACGATGATTTTACGGCTCTTATCCGAAGCGGATCGTTATGGGTACGAGATTGTCAAGTTGATTGCCGCGCGCTCGAGGGGCGAGTATGAGTTAAAGGAGGCCACGATGTATTCGAGCGTCCGGCGGCTTGAGGCGGACGGCCACATCGAGTGGTACTGGGGCAACGAATCCCAGGGCGGACGGCGTAAGTATTTCCGGATCACCGAAAAAGGCAAGGCCACTTATGCGAGCAACAAAGGCAATTGGGAGTACGCAAAGCGCGTGCTCGATGAACTGTTGTGAGGAGAGCCTGATGTCATGAATGAAAAGCTAACACACTATGTGAATGGCGTTTTTGCGCCGTACGAGGGGGTAAAGAGTGTCGATGAACTAAAGGCCGACCTACTCGCCGATTTGCAGGAGCGGTTTCGTGAACTCAAAGCCGAGGGCGAGGATGATGAAACAGCTTTTGAGAGGACCATCGACAGCATCGGAGATATTGAGCGAACCTTACAGGAGGTCGCCAATCTCTCCCGTTCGCTCGAACGGCAGGTTCTGACAAACTTCAGTGGGAGTAACCTGGTACAGAGCGACTTCGCAGGCGTTACCGCGCATAAAGGAAAATTTGAAGGGAGCACGCTGCGCGGCTCCGACTTTTCGGGTGCGGACTTGACGGGGAGCTCTTTTAAGGCCAGCGACGTGCGCGAAACCAATTTCGACGGCGCGAATCTGACAGACTGCACCTTTTACGCCGTTGATCTGGCGGGTGCCAGCTTCCACCAATCAATCCTCGCGCGTACCACTTTCAGCACGTCGGGGCTGGCCGGAGCGAAATTCATCGACGTAAAGCTGACCGACGCCAACCTAATCGTGAGCGACCTGAGAAAAACGATCTTCGAAAGATGCAGCTTCAACGGGGTAGACTTCAAATATTCCGACCTGCGGGGCTTGTGCTTGGACGGGCAGACATTTATCGGCGTCAAGTTCGACAAGGCAGCACTGAGCGAAACATCGTTTAAGGGCGCCATACTCAAAAATGTATCTTTCTTTGGGGCGATTACCTTATCCAAGAAATACTACCGAGCCATCAAAACTGTTTGCTTTGACGGCGCGATGATGGATAAGCTGACCTACGCCGCGCTCAAAGGCACGGGGGCCGATTTGTCAAAGGTTACCATCATTGCCCCTTAAAGTAAGTGAGTATGCACAACCAGGCAATCCAAGTGAAGGGACTACAAAAGTCCTTCAAACAACTTCACGTGCTTAAAGGCGTGGATTTTGAGGTGGAAAAAGGCAGCATTTTCGCCCTGCTCGGCTCCAACGGCGCGGGCAAGACAACGATTGTGAAAATCCTGACCACACTACTGAAACCAGAAGGCGGAACCGCCACCGTAAACGGCTTTGACGCTGTGTCAAACCCCGACAGCGTGCGGCGGTCCATAAGCCTCACCGGGCAGTTTGCCGCCGTGGACGAGATGCTGACCGGGCGAGAAAATTTGATCATGATCGCCAAGCTGCGGCATCTCAAAAATCCGCGTAAGGTCGCGGATGAGTTGCTGAACCGCTTCGGCCTGACCGATGCCGCCGATCGCAGCGTGTCTACTTTTTCTGGTGGTATGCGCCGCAGGCTCGACATCGCCATGAGCCTGATCGGAAAACCGCAGCTTGTTTTTCTCGACGAACCGACCGCCGGGCTTGACCCCGAGGCGCGCTTTGAGGTTTGGAAGGTTGTCAAAGAACTTGCTAACGGCGGCACGACGGTATTCTTGACCACGCAGTACCTGGACGAAGCTGAACAGCTTGCCGATCAGATTGCCATTCTGCATGAGGGGAGGATTATCGCGAGCGGCACGCTCGCGGACCTGAAAAAGCTGTTCCCGCCCGCAAGGGTGGAGTACGTGGAAAAGCAACCGAGTTTGGAGGAGATATTCATTGCGATTGTCGGAAAAAAGGAGGAAAGGTGAATGGACGCGATGGAGAACCACTTTCTCAGCGATATGCGCGTTATGTTTGGACGTTCCATGCGTCATATTTTCCGCAGCACGGACACCATCCTCACGGTCGCAGTCATGCCGGTCGCGTTAATGTTGCTGTTCGTCTATGTGTTCGGCGGCGCAATCCAAACCGGCACGGACAACTACGTGAATTACGTGTTGCCCGGTATATTGCTGATTGCTATCGCAAGCGGCACGTCCTATACGGCGTACCGACTGTTTATGGATAAGCAGCGGGGCATATTTGAACGGTTCCAGTCTATGCCTATTGCGCGTTCGGCCGCGCTGTGGGGACACGTGCTGACCTCGCTGGTATCCGACGCGATTTCGGTTGCCGCCATCATTCTCGTGGCGCTGATTATAGGCTTTCGCCCGTCGGCTGGAGTGGTGCCGTGGCTTGCCGTGGCCGGTATCCTCGCGCTGTTTGCGCTGGCCCTGACCTGGATCGCGGCGACTGCCGGCCTGTCCGCAAAATCGGTGGATGGCGTAAGCGCCTTTTCCTACCCTCTTATTTTCCTTCCCTTCATCAGTTCGGCGTTTGTGCCGACCGAATCGATGCCGCCGGTTGTTCGCGCTTTTGCCGAAAATCAGCCGGTGACCCCGATCGTGGAATCCATCCGCGCGCTGCTGTCGGGGCAACCCATCGGAAGTGATATTTGGGTCGCGCTCGCGTGGTGCTTAGCGATATTGATCGTCGCATATCTGTTTGCGATGCGCGCGTACCAACGGAAAGTAGCCTGATGTTTGCGGCAATTAAGATGCTAGCGGTCGATAAAAACGCGAAGCAAAAGGATGGCACGATGTCTAGATTTTCGGTGAATTGATTTTTAAATTGTCGTCCCAAGATATACGCGAAATTACTTACAATCAGGACGTGCTGCTTCGAAATCTTATAAGCGAAATCGTGCACGCGGAAGTACCCGGCTGGTCTGGCGCTGACGTTATCGCTCAAAGAGCTCTGCAAAAAGTCTAAAAAAAAGTATCATCAACGATTACGCCATTGCCATTAACGGCCAGATCATGTAGCTTGTGTTTGTTATCTTAATTGCGCTTTTCGAAAACATCCTACAACGGAGCCCGGCCCGGCGGAACCGGGTCCTGCACGATGCGCCCATCATTGTTTCTTGAGTTGGCTCGTCCGAGAATTTAGGACTGCGTGGCTAATGCCACGTCTTTCCCGAAGCGGACACAATCGTCGATGGCGTCGCTGTTTGGATTCCACTTTGCCATGATGCCGTCATTTAACACGTGGAATCCGCCTTCTTTAAGCCGTTCCGATATGATCGTTGTCGCCTCGCCGCTCCACCCATAACACCCGAACGCCGCCGCTTTTTTGTTCCGGAATTCCAAACCGTCTATCTCTTCGAGAAGAGCGGCCGCGGCGGAAAGAATCCCCTTGTTGATGGTTGGCGATCCGACGAGCACCGCTTTCGATTTGAATATCTCGGTGATCACGTCGTTCTTGTCTGATCGGGCAACGTTAAACAGCTTGACGGTGACGTTTGGATCGGCCGCCTCGATTCCGTGTGCGATCGCTTCAGCCATGCGCCGCGTTCCATTCCACATCGTGTCGTAGGCAACGGTGATCTGGTTTTCGGCATAGGCGTCCGCCC
>Ga0187784_10001084_pt1 | contig 21229 bp, 20 predicted proteins | sample 1015_SJ02_MP15_2_FD_132964 | JGI IMG/M metagenome (GOLD analysis project Ga0187784, IMG submission 132964) | Tropical peat soil microbial communities from peatlands in Department of Meta, Colombia - 1015_SJ02_MP15_20_MG | ecosystem: Environmental > Terrestrial > Soil > Wetlands > Peat | place...
CCTTTTTATTTGCAGAAGATATTATCCCCTTCGGGTCATAAGTTAATATCGTGTCCTGTGCGTTCTCGACGAGGTTTCTGTACTTCTCTTCTGATTGTTTCAGCGTCTCCTCTGTTTTCGTGCGTTCCGTGATGTCTTGAACAGTTGTTTGGAGAAGATTCTTCCCTCCAACTTGGATCCGAGACACGTTCATGACAGCATCAAATGAGGAACCATCTTTCCGTTTCAGTCGCGCGGAGAAATCAGACACTGCGCCATCTCGTTCGAATGCCTCAAGTAACGCATCTCTTCGTTCTGGGCTCTCGTACAAGTCAGCCACACGGATTTTCTTAAGCTCATCCTCTGAGTACCCTACAATGGAGCATAAGGTCTTGTTGGCATCGATGATGTTTCCACCCGTGGTCGTTATGCTAATACCAATAGGAGACTGCTCAAAGAGCAGCCGGTAGCGCTCTTCACTCTCTTGAAGCATTATACCAGTTTTCTCGCTATCGATGGCATACTTTGTCTCCGCTCTTGCGGACAACTCAGAAGCAGATTCAACCATACTAGACAATCCTGTTCGTTCACTTGCTGATAATAAAGGCAGAAGTCTTTGATTTGATAAAACGCTTATGAATTCAGCGTCAATACCGCATTAGCAAAGTCTAAGAATCTATGAATTCTCATCGAGACTTTTTGAATCAACTGCGCCAATTAAATATTGATTGTGGGTTCATAATCATTTTATCGGTCATTCAATCCACGAGATCACGGCGTTAGCGCACACGTTCGAAAATTTGGAGCCAATCAGATGACCAAGAACTTTGTCAAGCCTTCAACGTTAGTTGTTGACATTGACGCTAAGAGATCGATATGCTTATCGGCTGTCGATGATGAACCTTGCTTTTTAAGGATGGCTAGTGCGCGAGCTCGTGCGCTAAGAGACCTCTTCGAACACGCAAGCGACTGCCTAATACTTCTCGACACGTCCGGGAGGATCATTGATATTAACAAAAAGGTCTCAGAAGTGTTTGGCGCATCGAGAAAGGAACTCTTGGGAAAGCACTTCACAGGGGTCGGCGCACTTTCTAACGGCGATGACCCAAGATATCTGAGGGATTTTAAGAAGGTTCTGGCTGGCAACGATGAAGTCACGTGTATTTCCATTAGAAATCGAAGAGGTCGAGAATTCATCCTAGAATGCTCCCCCTCTATAATCAAGACCGGTAACAAGCCAGTGGCTGTCATGTTTATTGCGCGAGACGTAACGGCACGCAAGAAGATGGAAACTGAGCTTAGACAGTACACGAAAGATTTGGAAGGTCTGGTGGAAGAGAGAACAAGAAGGCTGAAGGAAGCAGAAAGACTTGCGGCCATCGGCGAACTGGCCACTATGGTCGGTCATGACCTGCGTAATCCGCTGGCAAGCATGGAATACACGTCTTACAACCTTAGAACAAACTATGCCTCAAGCTTGGACAAGGATGGCCTAAGAATGCTCGAGATGCTGGAGGAAGACATCGATCGCTCGAACAAGATAATAAACGATCTCCTAGACTACTCGGCAAATATCAGATTAGACTTGGAAATCATCGACATCAAATCAATTCTGAAGCAGACCTATCGCCTTCTAAAGGTTCCTGAAAACATCAAGATAGTAGACTTGACAAAGAGTGAACCCAGAATAGAAGTCGACTTTGGGAAGATTCAGAGAGTCTTCTCCAACATGCTAAAGAATGCAATAGACGCAATGCCCGATGGAGGCACTCTCACGATCAAAAGCAAGGAAGCAAACGGTTGCGTGGAAATCACTATTTCGGATACTGGAGCTGGCATGTCTGAAGAGACACTTAAGAGGCTCTGGACCCCGCTTTTCACCACAAAGGCCAAGGGCATGGGTTTTGGCCTTGCTATCAGCAAGCGTTTGATCGAAGCCCATGGCGGCAATGTTTCGGTACAGAGCGAACTTGGGAAAGGTACAACCTTCACGATTACTATTCCTATTGAGCAGCAAAAAGACGCTCTGGGACTTTGAGCAAATCCATCAAGTCAGATTCTCCAAGAAATACTAGAAAGAATCTATCTGCTGCACAAGAAAATTAGCTGGGAAAAAGCAAGCGTGCTTTTGCGTTATTCCGCGCGCACGCTTTCGAGAAGTTTTTTGGATCGTGTTTCAAGGAAGCCTGTTATCGTTTCTTCGGTCATCCTCTCTGCTTGTTGTTGCTCTTCGAGTTTGGCTCTGATCGTTATGAGAAGGTCCTCTGGATGCACTGGTTTCATCAAGTAAGCGTCGGCACCGTCGTTCAACGCCTCAACAGCATTCCTGAGCTCAGGGTATCCTGTGACCATTATCTTTATCATCTTAGGTGTGGTTTTGGGCAGCAGTTTCAGCAGCTTCGTGCCTTCGATGTCTGGAAGTCGAATATCGAGCAAGGCTACATTAAAGGCGGTTGCCTCTGATTTCTGTATTGCCTCCTTTCCTGTATTTGCGACCTGAACGTTCCATCCCCTTTTTATGAGAATCAGACTTAAAGCTTGGCAGATGTTGATGTCGTCGTCGACTATCAGTATGTTGGGCACTTTCTTGGTCACGGGTTTTTCACCTCCATCTCAATTTTGAACGAGGCTGCTTGCCTTCTTTGCTCGTAAACTTCTTTTAGCTCTCTTACGTAGTCTGGAAAATCAATTCTCTCAGGATCGCGGACTATGGCTATCCTTGAGCATAACACTCCGAGCACCGTTTTTTCCAAAACTCCAGCAGAACCGAGCATTTGGCCCCTTCCCGAACCTAGCAGCATCCTTAACTCCAACGAGAATACCTCCAGTTTCTGGCAGATTTCAGAAGGTGGACACGATTTTTTTCCTAGGTATTCATAGATAATCTGCGTGTTTGTCTCTCCAACAAGCTCGGTTAACACCTCGTCGATTGTCTTTACTAAGAGAGCGTCGAACTGGTCCAGATCTCAGACCATCCTTACAGCGATACTTTAGGAAAGAATCGATATAGGTGACATAACACGTTTATGAAGTCTAATAAAGATTAGAGTGCGCCTATGAATTGATCTGTTTTTGAGGTGGTTGGTTTTCTTTCAAGATGGCCTCACTTAAAAAATCCCTCACATTTCAGTCTATAATAGGCTGGCGCGCGCCAGAACAGGTAGACTTTGGTCCGCAATAGGAACCCGCAGACCTTAATCAATCCAACGCGCGCTAGTGAAAGCGTCTTATAAACGCGCGCTAAGATCGTCATACCGCGATTGAAGTAGACGACTCGGAAACAAACAGTGCTCAAAGAGCTCTCCCTCCTAGACTGATAATTCTTATTCATCATTAATTAATGATAAATACGCTCTTGGTGGAAATTTTGTTGAGAATTCGATGAGACTCAAAGTCATAGCTTGCTTAGTTGCTCTGCTGTGTTTCACGTCTGGGACTATTAATAGGATAAATGCCTAGTCTATGGACAATGTTTCATTTCAAGGCGCAGGAGTTATTGTTAATTTGCAGTTCCCTGAAGAAGCTAATCCTACGGACACGATAACGCTCAACTTGACAATAACAGCGCAAGTGGGACTCAATTTGCAGAACTTCACGTTCATCATTCGAGTTTTCGTCGGTACGGGTTGGCAACAAATTTACGACGAGCAAGTGCTCTCGCTAAGCATGCCACAGAGTAACGTTCTCTCAAGGCTGATATGGTTCACGTTGCCTCAAAACGCGAATGACAGTCTCAAATGCTACATGTACGTTCTAACTGACCACGCTTCAGGTTTGCCTTCCATTTACAATTTTAACGCAACCACTGTTAGAACAATGACTTATGACCAGTTGCTGGCAAACTATAGTAGCCTTTTGACTAATTATGATACACTACTCGGATCCTACAATGCTCTTTCCACGCGGTATGCTGGACTAAACTCAACGTATACCTCGTTGCTCAATAAATACAACTCTCTCCAAGCAACCTTCGAATCGCTAAACGCCAGCTATTCCACTCAAAAAACAACCTACGATGCGTTGAAAGCTAACTATGATTCGCTCAATGCAAGTTACAGAATGCTGAACCAATCCTACTGCACCCTGAAGGGTGAAAACAACAGTCTAAGCAGCACGGCTGGCGCACAAGACACAGAACTGACGATGACAAAGGACATAATGTACGCGCTCGCTGTGGTCACCGTAACTCTGGCGGCACTGGTCGCATACAACAAAAAGAAAAAGTCTGAACCGTATGTAATCCTTCGTAAAGAAACCGTCGCCCTGAAACCCACATAGCCTCATCTCTAGCGCGCGAAGTCAGTCTGAAGCGAAGGTGACAGTTAAAATACTTACATGGACTAGAACAAAGAGGCGGTTTTGTTGGGATTCTCGAAACAACTCTCGAGCGAGATTCTGATTGGTTCTTCTGCCGAACGAGTGTGGGAGTTGATCACTGATTTTGAGGACTTTCCGCGTTGGAACCCGTTCATAAGGCGAGCCGCTGGAGAAATCAAGACCGGAGCAAGACTCGAAGTGTTCATTCAACCTTCTGGAACTAAGGGCATGACCTTCCGACCCAAAGTGCTGAAAGTCGACCCAAACCATGAACTGCGATGGCTGGGACGACTGTACCTGCCCTGGTTGTTCGACGGCGAACACGCCCTTATCATTGAACCTTCAAGCGAAGACTCGGTCAAGTTCATCCAGCGTGAAAAGTTTACGGGCCTGCTAGTCCCCTTCACCCGCGGCTTGTTACGCGACACTCAGAGGGGATTCGAAGAAATGAACAAGGCCCTAAAGCAACGAGCAGAACAACGCTAAGCAGCACATGGCCGCTGGCTTGTCCCGATATTAAGTGTCAAAGTACGTTGGCGACAATGCTTCGTTTTCTCTGCCAATATTTTGAGCTGCTTCCCTGTTAAGAACCAAGTATAGCGCGCGCATGAGCTTAACAGGTTACACCATGTAGGGTATGACTCGTTTTGTGCGCTTCGCGTATTAGCGCGCGCTGACCCTCACTTTGGAGCAGGAGACCACCTCTACGCGTGTTTGTCACTCATGACTTTCGCAAATGATAAGAACGGATAGAGTATACTTAATCGATGGATAAAATGAAGAGTATCAAAGTAGGAAAACTTGCAATTCCTGTTTGGCTTATCGCCGTAATCCTGATTTCTGGAATAGGCATGACAATGGGAACTTACATTTGGACGACGTTAACTATTCCTTTTGGAGTTAAGGAACCGCTTGAAGTACTGAATTACCCTTCCCAATTGAGCCTTTACGCAGGCGAATCTTTGCGCTTTAACATAACATTGATGAATTATGCCGCGGCTAATTACTCTGTGGCTCTCAGTTTCTTACTGAATAATGCAACGTATCAATCAGACTATGTTACGTTTAGCAATTACACATACTTCATCGTTCCAAACGTGCAAAACGTCACGGCATGGGTCACGGTAGCTCCAGACGCCCCACCCGCAAGCTTTTCATTAACTATAAGTTTCGCTAGATTTGCGCCGACTTTGCCGCCACCGCTAGAGTCGCTTTCCATGTCCAATCTTCGCGTATGGTTTAATACGACTTCACCCGGATGGGCTGAGGCTGCATTCACACTTGTAAACACAGGTAGCAGTGACGTTGTTCTTCAATCAATCACAGCGCGAAGCCAGCCAAGCGCTTGGAGCAACGTCTACTATTTGGCGACCAAAACTTCAACCATAACAGCACTAAGCCCAACAACCACACAGCCCACTGGAGCGTCAATTACTCCCATAATCAACGGCACCTACCAGACTCTGAATCGGGCTAATGGGACTATCACATTGAAGTCAGGCTACACGCTGGTTGTGTACATTAACCATCCAGACAGCGTCGGACAAAACGATGTAGGCACACCAGTAGACGTCACCGTATTCACTGCAAACGCCCAATGGACACAGGAAGTCAACGTCCAAGCAGTAGGATAACCAACACTAGAAAAACAAGATGCAGAGACGCACGCCGTGCCACTGAATCCTTCCACCTTCAATAGCTCATGAGTAAGCACGCAAAAGGGCGCGAGCTAATAGCGCGCGCGTTAGAGAACGGCTTCCGCTCAATATTTTTCATGAGCGCTTTCCCTTCTTCCTCCACTAAACAAATGAAAGATTAGTTAAGCTTGTGAAGCAAGCTTCAATGTTCAAACATTGAACGACCAAATGTGAGATTTTCTGCTTTTTCTTTCAGAGTCTAATGGATTTGAAATCTTGTTTCTCAGTTTTTTTGTTTTTTTCAAATAGCACGAATCTTTAGCTGAAAAACAAAAACCAAATATCTTCAGTCAGTCTTCAGCTGACCTGTGTCCAACCTGGGACACTCCAGAGTCAAAGGAGACCTGTGTAAGGACAGCCTAACTTCAAACTGCCCTTTACTAGAAGTGTGCAGGTGAGCCATCAAAACCTGCATACACTCTCCTACTTCGCCAAGATTCCGAAATGCGTAAATAAAATCACACGGCATTATTCGCTAGGGCAAGAGTGCGGAGAACTCTATCGTCTTCTTCTCCTCAATCTCCCTCTCTCTGCACTCAAACCTTTCTCACCTTACTTTTGCCCCCCTGGACGAAGTGGACAGTCTGATCCTGAAAAGTGAGAAGGTGTGCCGCACGCATTCAATGGGTCAAATGAACGCGCACGTAATAAGAGGTAGGAGACTAGTCGTACGGCGTGCGGTACACTTAATTTTTATTATATGATACAAAACGATTAAAACCTGCACAAGACTTGACTGTAGATTGAATAGTATGACGTAAGTATTCTTGCGTCAAAGTATCAAACTTGTCAGATTTAGTCAGTTAGCAAACGAAAGGTAACATGGAGAAGAAGCGCTCGCCCATACTTTTATTTGAGTCCGAGGGAATAAAACGAGCAATCTAGAGGGAGAGCTTGCATGGAAGCAGTAGAGACTTATTATGATAGAAAGTCCAACAGCTACGAATCCGTCCTAAAGAGCTTGGTTTTTCGAGTTTACGACGCTATCACTTGGAAATATCTGGAACCCCACGTTCCCGCAAGTGCAGATAGCCTCGTTCTGGACGCCGGCGGTGGAAACGGACGCTGGACGATCCCGATGGCGAAGAAGGGATGCAGAGTGGTCCTAGTGGACATCTCTGAGGGAATGCTCAACGTTGCCAGACAAAGAGTGGCAGCTGAAGGATTAGAAGATAGAATTGAAATAAGCAAAGGAGACATCAGAAAACTGGACTATCCAGACGAAACATTTGACTTCGTCTTCTCCGACCACACTCTCTTCTTGTTTGAGGACAAAGACGAAGTAGTACGCGAATTGTTCTGAGTCCTGAAGCACAACGCGCGCATCGGACTTTCTGCTCAGAATAGACTAGTGCAGACTCTGGCTCATCTTCCGGACGATCCGACGCCGAACCCTGAGATTCTGCAAAAGGCGTACAGAGTGCTTCATGGGCAGGGGCATAGCATGCTGTCTCAGGAACCGCCGATCAAGATACACACGATAACGCCTGACGAGTTCAGAAGTCTTCTCGAAAGAAACGGCTTCGAGATCGAGAGAATGGTCTGCAAAGGAGTCACAATGCCATTGAGACTCGGTCAACAGTTTATGATGAAGACGGACAATCCAGAGGAAATAGTGTCACGCGTGCTAGAGCTTGAACTTGCCTTCTCAGAGCGACCAGATGCAGTTGCTTTGGGCGGGCACATACAAGCGATAGCGAGGAAAAAATGACTATCCATTATGCGAGACTGAGATTAAAACCAACCGCGCGCTTACGAGACGCAGGCTTCCTCCAAAAGGTTCTTGAGCAAGTTTATGGCAGACCAGGCTGCGAGTGCACTTGTCTTTGGATTTTCGGGATGCGTTTCGTTCATAAATTTGAAGAACATTTTGCCGAATTTCCATTTGATTTTGATTTCGTGAACGTTCCTCGTAACCTTCGGATCAGAAACTATTCTAACTTTCAACTTCGCTGGTCGTACTGCTAGGGCCAAAGTGGCTGCCACATTAATGTTCTGCGGAAAAATCTCGACGGCTTCCTCTGCAAAGCCTTCGTATACTGTTGTTTCCTCTTTGTCGCTTCTTCCGAGAGAACGCGGATTCTTTCGTGTAGTTAAAAGGGCCTCGTTTATCTCGGCTAAAGCCGCAGCTGAAATAGCATCTAAACCTCCTATGGCACCTGAGGGTATGTGAATCTTATTGCTTTTCACATCTAGATCTAACAGTGCACCTACACTCAAGACAATTAAGTGGATGTTGCGGTCTAAGATTTTATTCACGTATTCTTTCACAGCCTGCTGAGAGGCCGTTTCAATTATAACCTTCGGGTTAAGTCTAATCATCTCGTCAACGTTTTTGACTGCGACTGTTTGTATCGAGAGGGATTTTCCCAGTTTTTCAGCCCTCTCACCCGTAATATCATAGAGTACAACTCCATCACAGTCCACAACCTTGTTATCCACGGCCTTTGCAATTACAGTACCTATTGCCCCACATCCAATTAGTCCAACAACCCTTTGCATACCATATCCCGCCGTCCTCACAAGCAAAGCACCATTGACCGCTTTAATTTATCTCGCGCGCGTTATACTGTACCGACTGTGCGGTCTATGCTCCGTGGCAGGTAGCATGTTAGGAGTGAAAGGTGCGGAAGATGAAAGTCATAACGTCCAATGCATTCCTAGGGGAGAGGGTCGAACGAACAGGGGACAAGACACCGTTTCGATAAGAGAACTTCGCAAATCTGACTTGGACGACCTGTTGGACTTGCTTTCCAAGTGTTTTGCCCAGGAGTTCGAAGTCTCAGGCTTCGATCCGGAGCACGCAATACCTCTGTTCAATCGCGCGTTCGGGATCAAGAGCAAACTCTTCATTTTTGGTCTAGACCAAACTTTTTCATCATGGCTCGAGAAAGGCATGCGACGCTACCTCTTTTCGAGCGTTTCATCGAGGGCGTTGTTGAGGGCATTATCGTGGGATGCATGGGATAAGAACCGTTGCCTTTGCCTTTGGAGATAAAGAGGGCTATTTTATGCAGTGTTTGGTAAGACTCAAACCATCAAACGTTTGACAGTGCATCAAACATCATCAAACCCTACTTCCAAGATCAGGGCCTTTTTGGTCCTATCCAAATAAGCCTAGTCAGCAGAGTTAAGAATCAAATGGAATCGTATGGAAAAGCGAGTGGGCGCGTTTAAATTTTAAGCGCGCGTGCCCTTTAATTAATGGGGGCTGGTGCGCGTTTATTTCGACGTTGCAGTACTTGCAGTAGAACGTTTTCCTCTGGGGCAGGTAGACCATGAGATTCTCCTCCGAGTCCACGTGTCTACAGACGGGGCATACGTTATAGCGTGCGCCGTGGAAGGCGTCTTCTCGGCATCGTTCTGAGGAGCATGTCAAGCGAGTCAATCGGCCTTCCTCGTCCGTCTCTATGGTTAGCCTTTTTCTGCACTGAGGGCATCTGCAATCCATCGTATGATTGCTATACACCCAACGCCAGAACACTCTTCGAAGGTATTCATTGAAGGATGGTTCGCCTTCAAATTCCGAACTATTCCTCTCTTCCTCTTGCCACTCATCATAGCTCTTGCCGAAACTTCGGACGGCCTCTACGCAAGCGTTCTTCGCGGAGAGTCCCTTTCCCCAGACCAGCCATTCGAACTGGAAGGCTAGCGCTTGGTCTTCCGGCAGGTTCGACTTGGTCATCACCTCTTTGAGGTATGCTGCAATCTTTATTGGGTTAAGAATCGCCTCGTACTCTAAGGCTTCCTCCTTGACTTGCTTCTCTCGTTCCTTGGCCTCTAATAGGGCCTTGGCCTTGTCTCTTCTCGCCTCCAGGTCGTGGATGGCCGCGTGAACCTTCCTGACTTCGGGGTCTTGAGCGACCGTCTCCTCTAGGGCATTGCGTCTCGAAACTTCCTCGGCTTCCCTGCCTGTCTGCACCCAGTTTACATATTTCTCGTAGGCTCTATCCCTCTGGGGGACAACGGTTGACTTGTCCTTACCATAGAGTTTACCTATCTCAGTAGGTCCCTTATGCTCAATGTAGCTCAGTCTTAGTAGGTCCTTCTCATAGTCGCTGAGATCTGGGCACTCATCCAACTGCCTTGAATCCACACTCTCCTCTTCAACAACATCGGTAGAACGCCTAGCTTGACCGGATCTTCGCGGGTTCTCTTCCTGGTCGAAGATTTCTAGAGGTTCCTTCGTTCCTTCCAAATCTTCAGAGTCTTCAGAGTCGTCGTCTTCGCTCACAGTAGCCGTCTCCTAGCACGAGAGCCGTACCTCGACGCGAGTTGTCGACGAATTTCCTCCTCAGACTTGCCTTCCTCCAGTAGGCGGTAGACCTCCCTCTCAATCATCCTCCTCATCCTCTCGGTAACCGGTCGCGCTACTCTGGCAGCCCGCTCCCTAGCCTCGGCTTCAGCCAAGTACTCAGGGGGGACGTTCTCTCTGAGCTTCTCTTCAACAAGCCTGAAGAGAGTTCTCGGCCTGAGAGCTTCGACCTCCCAGCACCTTTCCCCATACTTGGCGATGTAATCTCTCGCCCTGCTGTCCTTTCGGTTGACCGGGACTGAGGGCGGCCTGAACCTTCTCACCTGATCTAGGGTGAGGGCTATCCTCTTGACCTCCAAGCCTCTTCCGCCGTCCATTTCGCGTTCAGCAACCTTCTCAATCAGGAGCCCGCTGGGGTCAAAGTCGCCGATGTAGAGTATCTTTCTGACACCCCTCTCCGCAGCTCTTATGAGCGCTTTCCTGAACATGCTTAAAGAGGCGAAGCCCTTCAGCACTTGTATTGAGAGTCGATATTTGGCTGCTAGATTATTCAAGAAATTGCGGATGCTGTCTTTTTCAACCCAGAGCTCAATTTCATGGTATGGTCTAGGCGCTGGGATGAAGTGTCGTGTCGGATCGACGAACTTGGCGTGCAAGTCATTGTTTGTCCTGCGCATTTTAGTAAGGTGGTAGTCGAGTACCTTGTAAAACCTTCTGGAAGGCGTGTACCCGTATTTGCTGATGAGAACGTAGTAGAGCTGCCTGACAGTAAGCCTAGCATAATGCTTTGTCGTGTTGAGGATCCGCCACTCCAAGAGGACTGAAGCCCGGCCCTTGGTTCCACGGGTTCTGAAGCCAAGCCATCCTTCCCCAGACTCTGCATTATTGAGCGACAAGACAGTTGCACTGAGGACAGAAAAGTGTAATAAGCCCAATTTAAGGCTATTTCGACAAAATAAGTCCAAAATTTGTCTAATTCTGCGCGCCAATTCAAGTCGTAAGTGGGCTATAATATGCCTAGAGCCCTTAGTCTAGGATGAATGCCATCAAGCTAGCGATGCTGAAGCGACGCCTAAGCATCCCGAACATTCTTCCTTCTTGCATTATTCTGAACGCGATTTCGCTGAAAATTGAATTCCACGGAGCGAATTTCGCGCGCAGATCGAGGCTGGCTTCGTTTACGTCACTGATTAATACGGGAACGGCAACAGAATCTTCAAAAAGCTAAGAGCAGACGACAGCAGCGAGGCAGGTGTTGATATAACTAACCTCTAGGAAAAATAGCGGACATCGGGAGCAAACGTCAGTCCGACTAAGGATATCGTAATTTTCGATTAATACTCTCAATAGATGATATCAAGAAAGCTGAACTTAAGCATTATTACGCGCGTGCTCGATGAACAAATTGACGTAAATCAACATTGCACCAGACGGATAAGAGGAGCGCTGAGTTATAGCTAAAGGTTTAATACAGACTTGCCTCGAAAAACCGTTTTGGGGAGATAAGTCTAGTGTTGAATGCCAAGAACACGATAGATGTGAATTCGGTTCTAGAAAGATATGCGAAAGCAGAGCAACGCGATTACCAAATTGCATGTATCAGAGATACAGTCGGTCTCATTAACAAGCATTCAGACGTTCTAATTGACCTGCCGACCGGAACGGGGAAAACGCTCTGCTACTCTCCAATCGTGGCAGAACTTGCAGAGACAGGGCATAGAACCCTTGTTCTAACAGCCACTAAGCAAGCGCAGAGAAGAGTTAGCTCGGAAATAAATAGGTTCCTGGAAAAGCTGCAGGCGACGATTATCTACGGCGTTACAGAGTATCAATGCCCAATCCTTAACGGAAAAGCAGAGAATTGGTGTTGCGCAGAGAATATTGACGAATACTGCCGAAAGTCGGACCCTCAATGTGACGTTATCCGCTCAGAGAAGCAGTACGCAGGTGAGAATGCGGTCATTACAAACTTCTCAAAATTCCTTCTGGCGAAAGGAGGCAGTAAGTATGACACGATAGTCTTGGATGATTCCCATAGTTTTGAAAACACCAAAGAGCAAGCCTATCAGATAGCCATTCAAGGGGCTGCAGCGAGAAAACTCTATGAAAACGGAATTTCGGATGGACATATCAAGAAAGTGACAGAAGACTTCCTCAACTTGTTCCTTGAAATATTCTCACGATGCATCACGCCGAAAGATAAGGAAGGAACCGTCCCCCAGGAATACCTAGCTCGTTTGGCAAAACTAATCACTAAGAAGGAGGAGAACCGCCTTGAGCAATTTATAAGATACTTATCCGAACCGTATCGCTCGGTATATTGCAATATCTACTATTTTCTGAAGAGATGCAAGTCTTCAAGTAAATACCGATTCTATGTTAGAAGCGATTTCTATGAGCCAGAGGATTGGGACTCGAGTGAACTCATTTCAAGGAGAGACGACTTGGTCGAATTTGTTATCAGAAAGAAGTTCGGAGATAGCCGAGTCATATATGTTACAGCCACGCCTGGTAATCCTATTGAACATGCAAGCTCGTGTACTCTAAGGGACTATACGAGGCTCAAACTAGCCGTAACTCCATCCGACAAATCTGCATTTCCGGATATTGATGACTGGTTTCGTAGACTCAAAGTAATCGTTGTTCAAGACATCGGTGATACTAGGCAACTGAACCTTTTCGAGAAAGCCATAAACTTAACCGTACAAGTCTTATCATCAAGACCCGAACGTGCGCTTGTGCTCTTCAAAAACTACAGGGATCAAAGAAAAGCCAATGATTTGCTGTCAAAGATATTCCCACCTGAGAAACTCTTTTTCATTGACGCAAGCTCCCAAGATGCAGATTTCGTCGAAGAACTTGCCAGCAAGAGCAGAATATCTCTCGCCTCTGCCTCCTCTACATTGTGGGAAGGGATCAACATAGACAAGCTTCGGCTGACTGTGATTGTTTCACCTCCATTTATACGACCATGCGTTGGCAAGATACAAACGTATCCTCATTTGGAAAGGAGAATGCTCGTTCGCCTTCAGCAAGGTATCGGAAGAACTATAAGAGGTCCCAATGATTTCGGAGTCGCGATGCTACTAGACGGACGTTTTGACGCATATGTCCGCAAGAAGAATTTTAGCGAATATCTACGAGAGAGAGTTGTTGCTGCAAAGTCTGCAGAAGTTCCTTCTCTGGTGAATGAAATATTCAAAGAATGGAGTTGAACCTAACGTATAATGCCAATATATTCCCATTGCTAAAGCATGAGGACCTTCCTGTTTACCGTTATAAAGCTGATGTCAGTCCGCAGCCAACGAATAGACCTCAGCTTTATCAGATTCTAGGAAATGTAGCCAAACAAGTCACGCGCGGCGAAAGAAAGCCTGTTGTCTGTTTTGAACAACAGATAGAATCACTAGCATACCCAGTGAGCAAAACAAAAGATTTCATCGTAACTATTCCCGAAGTCGGAAAGTTTAGTGTCGACCTTAACGAAGCTGGGAAATCTGTAGTAGGGATTGAGCAGTTCGATGAATACAAGCATCTCGTGAACCGGCTGGCAGATATAGCGCTCACCGTGTTTTCAGATCAATACTACAAATTCCATCCGAAAGCACCCTTCATATTACGGGATGAACCATATTTTGACGCGGATCTAATCGAAAGCACCGGAATCATAGACTCAAAAAGGTACTATAGAGGGCTTCTTCACATTGGTGGCAGAATTGCATTCGTACTTAACCGCGAGACAGAGCTCAGATCAAACAAGAATTTATTGGTTGAAATAAAGAGCTTAAAGAGACGCTTTGACGCGATGAACGATACTGAAATAGATTTCTATCAACCGCCACAAGCATTCGTCGATTACGTTAACTCTGCGTTACGCGGGAAGAGCGCGGATGTGAAAGCTTACCCCGGTCCAAATGTACGAGCAATTCAGGCGATCACATGGAAGTATCGTGGATCTGATATTCCGCCAGGCTCTTCCAAATCGACAGTACAGTACTTGCGCGATACCTACGGGGTTTCCGGGCTCGATCCAAGGCAGCCTCTGGTAGTCTATGAGTTGGAGGGCACGGGTAAAATGCAATATCATCTGCCCGAGGTTCTTTCTGTAGGTCATACGTTTGAAGATCTCAAGAAACGGATTCCGAGTTGGCAGCGGGCACAAATATGGGATAGCGTCCACCCTGATTGCAAGAATCAGCTTTACAAGATATACGAGGTTGTTATGGAGATACATGAAACGCTACGAAAGCAGATGCCGGAAATATATCCGAAGATGGTCGAGATCTCGAATGAATCACTTGATGTCAGTGAAATGGTCACAGAGCCGATCGAGTTAGAACTACACTTTGCCAATAAGCACCTTAAAATAAGAACGCCATACGATGTGAGCTTTTATCGAAGCTATTCAGAAAAGCCCGTGAAATTTATACGACCAGCGCCAAATACCAAGGCAATTGTCTCACTGAAGACCAAGACAAAGAAAATCGACAGCTTTCTGCAGGCGCTTTCAACAGAGTTTAGACTTCGTAATGACTCTGATTTGAGTTTTGATTTCACTTCATCAGGTGCAAATGGAACGAAATATGTAAACCATGACTTGGTTATTTCGATCGGCAGCGAGGCTAGTGAGGAGAACGACGCGGAGCACAACGAGCATAAGCAGAAAACTCAGAACAGGTTTGGTATTGCTCATCAGCATGTCACTTTGGCTCACGCAGACAAGGACTCAATAATGGCATTGGTTATGCAGATGACGCTGAAACTGGGATTTGATCCATGGCTAATTGTTGCTCCACAGGGCATTCCGCACATCGTAGCGATTTACAGCTATCTGAACCCTACTTCGAAAAAACAAGCAATTCTTGCCATGTTGCTCAACGGCAATGGGTCTGTGATGAAACAGTTTGGTCCTTTCGAAGCCACCAACGTTGAGGAAATAATAAAGTTACTGATAAGCGTGAATGAAGAATATCGCAGAGTCCTATATCTCGTTTCTTTCGACAGGTTTAGTATTCTTGATCGGTTTTGCAATGCACTCGAAAAGGCATCCGGCAATTATGAGTACTGCATCACTCAAGTTGACGACCAGGATCAGATCAGATTCTTTGAAACGTGGATCCCCAAGAAACTGCCTGGATTTGGCAAGAACGCAATGAAAGTTGCTAAACCGTCACGAGAAGCCTATGATACGGCTCCTCAAGGAGCTATCCTCAAGTCCGACGAAAACACGTTCTTTCTACTTACTGGAAGGACGATTGAAAAGGAAGGGCTGAAAAGAGGATGTCCCACGCCTATCAGGCTGTCCATCAGATTAGCTAAGGGAAAGGACTGGGATTTTGATAACATAGCGAGTTATATCATGGCTCTGTGTATGATGGGAAGGGCAAGCGGTCACATGACCCGATTTCCTTCCCCGCTTTACTATCTTCAGCTATCTGCTCAATATCAAAACGAATTTGGTGCTCCACAGGTTGAAAAATTCAGGCAAACGATCTTCTACATCTAATCTTCATCTGCCAAGTTATAAAGAATGGCTGGAACATCTACAAGCATGCTCGAAGAAGTTCGAGAAATTCGGAAGCTTTCTTTCCGCCCAGAGCATGCTGCTTGAAAAAGTGTACACAATGATGCTGGCCAAAAACGCGAAAATAGTCAGCTTCACAGCTCCTCCAGCATCTGGCAAAACCCATGTGATCGCACTTTGCGCTTCCGACTTGCGCGATCGTGGAATCTCAACGTGCATAGTTGCTCCCTGTAGCGAAGTTAAATGCGATTTTACGGCAGAGTTAGAAGAAGTCTATTCTAATGCCTCAACGATGCTACCTGTTTACACAACAGGGGCATATAGGAAAATCAAGTATCGCTTCGATTTCGTTTTTGTTGATGAGGCACATAATCTGCGATCGGCAATAGAACTGGACAGAGATGTTGTTAAGTCCATTCACCTGGAGAGAGGCGATCCGTTATTTGACTATGTTAGGAGGGGGTTCGAGAAAACTGGCAGGTATACCACGAAAGAATTGAGCATGGAGCAAGCATCTGACATCCTAAGAAGGATACAAAATATAGAATATCGAAAAGAAGCTGGATATTTGCTTCGATCGTTATCGCAATGGAGGAGTTTTGGCACGATTTTCGACGACGCATGCGACTTGAAATTCTTGTCAGCTGATCCGCAAAAACGAAGCCTGATGCCCAATGGAAGACTGTTCCTCTTTTCTGCAACATCCCTAAGCAAAGATGAACTTGAATTCTATTGTGGCATACCAAAGACATCAGTGCGTACTGTTCGAATGGCCACCAAGGGATTCGCTCCCAAGAATAACATCTCATATTACGCCGTCAAGTGTAAATCCGACATCGAGAAAAAAAAATTCATAATTTCTATATTAAGAACTTTCAAAACTCCAACGTTAATACTCCTCAATAATAATACTGCTTGCTTAGAATGGAAGAAAGATCTCGCAGAAACGTTAGAGCATAGGGTTGTGGCGATAAATTCCGGACTCGATTATGAGACACGGTTGAGAATTTACAAGCAGTTCGTACGTCGACCCGATCAGGTTCTACTTACCTCGTCAAGCGCTTTCTGGGAAGGAATTACGATTAAGAACCTCAAACTTTTGATCATTCCGAACATGCCTTTTCCGCAGCCTACCCTTTTGGATATCGCCAAGCGTCGACACACTGAATATCGCGAGATTGCTCGCAGACGACTTGTGCAAGGAATCGGCAGGATTGGAAGAGTGCCGGGAGAAAAGGGATTTTGTTTGCTTCTCTTTAGCCCCCCAAAAGTTAACCATAGTTTTACGGTAAAGTCGAAGAATCAGGTCGAAGTCTCAATCTCAGGTCGCGGTCTATTTGGGCCCACGAGCTAACGTAATAGCTTAGCACGTGCCAGATTAACCAAGGAAAACCGCGCTAGCGCGCGCTTTAGGAATACTAATGTCCTTACAATATCGGCAGTCCATTTCTTCGTTGAAAAGGAGGGTCTATAAAGATGATAATGGAAGCAGACGCGCGTGCCTAACATTTGAGTCAAGCTTGTGGAGATTTTATAAGTCTCCATCGTTCCAAGGAGAGCAATAGGCTGAAAGGCAATTTATCGGTCGGTGTTGAAGTACGGATCATGGGAAACTGCTTGAGAAAGCAGGAGAGTTCGAAGAAAAGTCTAGTTCTAGTCTTCCGATAGAGCAAGTGTACTCCAATTCGGTCAGACCTAACTACATAAACTGGGATAACGCCCTATTGGCTGACGCTGAGAAGGTTTTCCATTTTTTGAATGTTTGGGGGCGTTGCCGCATGAAATGTAAGCCCCAAAATCTACTCGATATCTACAAGGAAATTCGGCCTTTCCTGATTGAACTCGGAAACCTAAAACTTGAAGAAGTTAACTTTGATCAAGTAATTCGGCTGGGCGACAGCGAGAGCATGACTCTTCGGCCAGTATTTCATTTCGTTTTTGACACTTTGAGCAATATAAGAGGATTCGGTCCTGTTCCAGCTTCTAAAACGCTCCACCTAGTCGCTCCCTCATTGTTTGTCATGTGGGATCGTCCGATTTGTAAGGAGCTTTATGACTTGAGGCTGAATGGATATTGCTATGCGTACAAATTTATCCCCAAGATGAAAGAAGAACTTGAAGAGGCCATTGAGAGTTGCATGCAAGAAAGAGCTTGTTCTCGGACAGATGCAGTAAAATGGTTATACGAGGAGATAGAAAGGATTCATCATACACGCAGAACACTAGCAAAAGCAATCGACGAATGCAACTGGATCATAGCTCACCCATGATAGAGAGGGCGTTGTTTGGACCAAACATTATAGCGCGCACAAGCTTTAGCTATCAAAACTCTCCTTACAAGTTAAGGTGTTTGCGTCAGAAGACTGTACCATGCGCGAAGATCTTGCAGATAGCTTTGACATGTCTATGATGCTTGGAAAGAACGAAAGTCGAGATATATTGAAAAAATGAGCCTGATTTAACTCCAACTCTGATCATATATTCAACAGATTCGTCCGCCGCCCTAGACAGTAGCGACTTTCTCTTTAGATCTGGTGTGCCACTTTATCAAGATCAAACTTATGAGAGCACCTACTATGATTGCAAGAAGAACTGAGGACCAATAATGACCAACAGCTTCGAGATTTTTCATTATCTCCGCTTGAGCCAAGAAAATGCTGTAGCTGCTAAGCGCCAACCCCGCGACGAGAAGTGGGATTTTTAGAAAAGTAAGGGATGGTACCTTAACTGGTTCTGCTCTGTCCCGTCTGTCTAGCTCTCCAGCGCTAAACATCAGCGCTACCGACCCATACCCAACTATGAATAGAACCCAGTGGTTTGCGAAGAAATTCGATAGATTGGTCAAATTGCTGGAGCCTTGCAAGAACAACCATACTAGAGTGATCGCAATCGACCCGATTAGAAAACCTTGATCAAGCAATTTACCGTTCAATGCGGGACCATAGGTCCTTCTCCAAGGGACGGGGCGATCACCTACTTCTCGGAGATCGGGGTCAGCGTTTTCAAGCAAGCCTTTGGGATCTTCCTGATAGAAATAAACACGTTCTTTCGAGTCTAACGGCTCATCTTTGCCGTTGGCATTCTTTAAGCCTCGCTTGACTAGGCGGGTTACTGGATACAGCCACTCGCAGCCTCTATCCTTGATCGTGGTGAAAGAGTCCTGAAAAACGTGAAGAAACATTCCAAGAGAAACAAACGGGCTAAGGAGATAAACTGCTCCCATAACGAACATGTTATGGAACAAGGATCGATGAAGTTGCTCATCACGATATTTCACGGAAGGCATAAACCAGTATTCCCTGTCGAAATCAGGCAAGAGTGCACCTAAGGCCACTAATAGTGCAATTTCTGGATGACCAAAGAAAAGAAACCCGACCGCAACGCCGAAGAAAAAGTGCGTCGTCAAGTTCAATTCAACTCACCCCGAAAAAGCAAGTAGTACTATCACTGCATTTTTCTTTTTTGGTACATATTTGGAAAAGCAGTTCTAAACGTTCGTTTCTCGGTTGCCTAATAGTATCTGTGGCACAAAAACGAAATAAAAGTTTCTCGGTTTTTAGGTCTAATGTGTGCCACTATTTGGAAAAGTCTGCTCATCCGTTTTTTCTTGTTTCTTCATAATATCCATTAGATTGTCCGCAACTTTGTCCATCATTTTCTCGAATTGACGCCTCGTAATGTAATAGGTATCTAACAAACTGAGTAATCCGACGAGAAGAAAAACGAACGTAGTAACTACAAAAATGGGAGCAATTAATTCGTCAACATATTGCGTCGGTGTCGGACTAACAAGCCATTGCACGCACATGAAAGTGACCACAATATAACCTATAAAAGTTGTCAGAAATCCCACAATTAAATGAAGTGGATATCGAAATTCTCCCGCAATTTTGCGCGCCGTGTCATCAAGAGAACGCTCCATCTCGTTTAAGCCTCTATTGGTCGAAATATCAAATCTCTTTGAGGCTGTCAACCATTCACCCAGTGAAGCAGTAACAGTGTCAAGTCTCAATCTAAACATTCGGTTCATGATGGAAATGACTAGAGCATAAACAGCAAATACGAGACCAGCGCCCACTAGGCTCGCTTGGAAAATTGCAAGCACAAAAACTTGGCTTAGCACGTAACTCTCTCCTTCCTATTTCTGCCACACACGTTTCTTAAGTATTTCGTGCTATATCCGCGAAATTTTATATTAGCGCAGCACTAGAAGAATTAAGGGCGCGCTGCCTTGTCCCGAAATTAGTTTAGGCTTATTTTTGAGAAGTGGGGTCTCGTACTTTGTGTTACGTCCACGCACAGGAGGTGAATCCTTTAGCTGGACAGGATGAACACGAGACCCTTGAAACCCTCTTTAGAAACGTTGACGCAAGCTTTGCGAAGAACATCGCGCTCGGCTGTTTTCACTCTTCAGATCCGGGAAGGTATCCTAGAAACCCGTTAGGCGTTTTCAGAACGTTCATCGTCATGCGCATTAAAGGCGTCCGCAGTCTCCGAGAAATGACAAGATCACTCGATACCGATCCGAGGCTGAGGAAACTGTGCCTCATCAAACCAGACGAGGCGGGCTACCCACGAAGCGTTCTCAGCAGGTTCATCCGCCGAGTTGGAGAAGACAACCTCACGAGAATAATCGAGCAGAAAGTGGCAAGACTCTTGAAACGCAACAAGGCGGGAGACGTTGACGCCGTGCTGGACGCTTCCTTCATCAAGGCTTGGAGCACACGAGATCCATTGGACTGCAAGCGAGGCTTCTCTGACCATGAAGCGATGGTTGGAAGAGCCGGCAGAAAGTTCGACCTGGGCTACAAGCTACACCTGTCCATCGACGCGGAGACCATGCTTCCGTTAACGAGTGTCCTTGCCTCGGCAAACCAAAACGAGAAGAAACACTCGCCCCACTTGCTGGACAAGACGAAGGCTCTTCTGAAGCGATGCGGAGCCAGACTGAAGCGCGTGATAGCCGAGAGTCAATACAGCGACGGCAGAATCAGGAAGGCCGTAAGCGAGACAGTGATTCCATACCCTGCAAACCAGAAACGAAACGTCAAAAACCTACTGCGAGTGGACAAGAAATTCAGAACCCACGGACTAGAAGACCAGAAGAGAGAATACCACAAACGCCCACGCATAGAAGCCGTCTACAGCTTCCTCAAAACACAGCATAGCATGACTGCGCACAAGGTAAGAGGCCTAAAGAATGTAGCGTCATACGCCCTCTACAGCCTGCTCTGTCTAGTCCCGAACAGAGAAGCAGCACAAAACACCAAACAGGCCCGACAAAGCAATCTCACCAACATACTTCGACACATAATTTAGGGACAAGGCAGCGCGTTGGCGCTCATGGAGAGTGCTGAACGTGGCCCGCTGGATCTGGCGCTTGCTGCACGTTCAAAGTGTCGCCACTTTTGTTAGCCTCGTTCACCAATATGATCCCTCCCGCGATTGCTGATGGGA